>Ga0075477_10000230_pt1 | contig 23127 bp, 16 predicted proteins | sample DEB08_DNA_FD_76338 | JGI IMG/M metagenome (GOLD analysis project Ga0075477, IMG submission 76338) | Aqueous microbial communities from the Delaware River and Bay under freshwater to marine salinity gradient to study organic matter... | ecosystem: Environmental > Aquatic > Marine > Coastal ...
AGGTCTTCCCGGCCAGTTTCGCCTTTCAAGGCAACGACCTGTTGATTGGACGCAATCCATTTTTTGGAAACACTGGCCCCATCGTGAAACTGACGAATGCCACCGGTGGCACGCCCGCCGTCAGCGACTACACAACCGGTGGCAGCCTGGCGAGCAGCCCGGGAATCGCTCTGGCTACTGACGGCCGCCTGTATGTGAGCGATCAGACCTACAACTTCACCTCATCGATCGCCAGCGGCCCAGTCAAGCGGTTTGACGCTTCTGGAACCTCCGTTGGCGAACTCATCGCCGATGGATCTTCCGGTCTGGCTGGCCCGACCGGCTTGGCCATCAGCGGCAACACGCTCTTCACCGCGAGCGTCATGAACGGCGACATTCTGCAGACCGACCTGACGACCGACATCACCACGACCTTTGCCAGCACCGGGAGCACATTTGAGGCAGGCCCACTTGCCCTATTGCCAGACACCAGCCTGCTGGTGGGCAGCCCCTCAGGCAATGGCAGCATCTATCACTTTGGCACCGGCGGTACGCTGCTGAGCACCTTTGCGTCAGGTCTTGGCCAGGTGGGCGGCATTGCCACGGTCACCGCGGTGCCAGAGCCGAGCACACTTGGCCTTGCCGCAGCCGGTGCATTCGCCAGTGCGTTCTGGCTGCGTCGACGGCGGGCCTCAAACCGGGAATAGGCCATGACGCGGCACCGCGGCTTCACGCTCGTCGAACTGCTGGTCGTCATAGCGATCATCGGCACCCTGATCGGACTGCTCCTGCCGGCTGTGCAGTCAGCACGTGAGGCCGGGCGGAGGATGAGCTGCGGAAACAACCTGCGGCAGATCGTGCTGGCGGCAGCCAATCATGAGTCCGCCCGCGGCCGGTATCCGATCGGTTCTGAGAGCCGACAGTGGGACGAGCGGCCAGAGTTTCCACACCAGTTTTTCCGCTGGTCGGTGCTGGCCCATCTCTCTCCCTACTACGAAGAGGAGGCTCTCCTCCGCAGCCTCGACCTGACGGTGCCGCTCTACACCGGGCTGACCCCCGACTCGATCGCGCCGCAGAACAAGCCGATCGTCAGGCTGCAGGTTCCGCTCTTTCTCTGCCCCAGCGACGTCCAATCACGGGTGTCTGACACCTTCGGCCCGACCAACTACGCCGGCTGCACCGGTAGCGGGATCGGCGGCGGCACTCCTTTTGAGGTGGACGGCATCTATGGGATCAACTCTCGCACGACCCCCGCGGCCATCCGCGACGGCCTCTCCAAGACGCTGATGTTTTCCGAGAGCATCCTGGGCTCAGGCCCCGTGGCCACCCGTTCGCCTGCCGGCCTGGCCCCCGACACCGGCTACGGCTTCGTGTTTGTGACGCCGCTGACAGAGGCCGCCTGCAGCAGACCCTTCTACTACAACTTCACCGACCTGCGGGGCTTCTCCTGGGCCAATGGTGAATACCGCACCACGCTCTACAACCATGCCCGCCCGCCCAACGCCGACACGTTCGACTGCCTCGCTGCCCTGATGACAACCGCTGATCCGGCCCGCATGTATGCCGGCTACGGCTGGCGGACCGCTCGCAGCCGACATCCCAGTGGCGTGAATGCAGCTGCCGCTGACGGCTCAGTCCACTTCATCAGCAACAACATCGATGCGACCATTTGGCGGGGGCTGGCAACCCGCTCCGGCGGCGAGCCGGTTGCGGTTCCCTGACCTCAGGCCGTATTCCTCTCGCGACACCATCATGGCTGTAAACGATTCACGCCTCCTGCTGATTACCGGCGGCACGTTGATCTTGCCCGAGGGCGTGGTTGAGGGAGGCAGCGTGGTGTGCGAGGAGGGCCGGATTGCAGAGGTGCTTCGCAGGCCGCCTTCCCAAAAACTCATGCGGGAATCGCGTGTGCTCGATGCTCGCGGCGGCTTCCTCGCTCCCGGCTACGTCGACCTGCATGTGCACGGCGGCGGCGGGGCCGACTTCATGGATGCAACCGACGAAGCGGTCCGTACTGCCACTGCAGCCCACATCCTCGAAGGCACGACGACACTCTTTCCCACGACCACGACGGCCACACCAGATGAGATCAGCGGCATGCTCGCGGCCTGCCGACGGGTCCGAAACGCGTGGCAGCCTTCGCACGGCTCGCGGATTGCCGGCGTGCACATCTACGGCCCCTACTTCGCCCCGGGCAAAACCGGCTGTCATGCCGCCGACGTCGCTCGCTCGCCCGATCCACTTGAATACAAGGCCTGGTTCGCCGACGACCTCGTGCGAATTGCCACGTGCGCAGCAGAGCTTCCTGCCGCCCAGGCTTTCTACCGATCGGCTCAACGATCCGGCTGCCTGGTGACCTGCGGCCACTCCAATGCCGATTGGGCAGAAATGCAGAAGGCCTTTGAAGCCGGCATGCGGCATGTCGATCACTTCTGGTGTGCGATGAGTTCCGTGGTCTCACTCCGCGCTCGCTTCGGCACCCCAATGCGGGCGTCGATGGAGCAGTTCGTGCTTGCGAACCCTGAGATGAGCACAGAGGTGCTCGCCGATGGGCACCACCTTTCCGGTGAACTGCTTGACTTCGCCTACCGCATGAAGGGGCCGACACGACTCTGCCTCGTGACCGATGCCAGCCGTGCGATGGGCATGCCAGCCGGTCGCTACCGCTTTGGATCCGCCAGATCCGGCAGCTGGTTTGAGAGCGATGGACGCGTCGGGCGGGCCAACGGGAGCCTCGCCAGCAGCGTGGTGGGCATGGCCCACATGGTGCGGCAGATGCACCGGCTCTCCTCTGCCACGCTTCCAGATGTCGTGCGAATGGCAAGCCTCACACCAGCGGAACGGGCCGGGATCGACCACGACGTAGGCAGCCTCGAGGCCGGCAAACTGGCCGACGTCCTGGTGCTTTCCAAGCGTCTTGCAGTGAAGCAGGTCGTGATCGGCGGAGAGGTGTTCGCAGCCCGCCGTGGCCCGGCTCGTTCTTCCTAAACATCGGTGTCCCTTCGCCCTTTAGCCTTCATCGTGAGCGGCCGCTTCGGGCTACACTCGATGCGTGGCGGGCCACCAAAAACGCTGAGATCGCGAGCGTCAAAAAGGGATGACGAATGAAACGGAAGATTCCAGAACTGCTTCGCTTCGGCCTCACGATGTGGGCTCTTTGCTTCGCGGTGTATACCGCCGCTGCTGCTGAGACAGACATGTCAGCTGCCGCGATCGGCGACAGGGTTGCCGACCTCCGCTTCAAAGACATCCGCGGCCTCGTCCGCGCGGCACACGAACTCGGCGAACACCAGGCGACTGTGCTGGCGTTTGTAACGAGTGACTGCCCGCTCGTGGGACGCGTGATGCCCAAGCTGATCGAACTGGATGCGGCCTATCGAGAAAAGGGCGTGCAGTTCGTGGCTGTGAACGTCGGTGCGGCCGACACGCTCAAAGACATGGCCGCTCAGGCGATCGAGTTTGAGGCGTCGTTTCCATTTGTGAAAGACGAAGGCCTCGCCTGCGCAGCGCGGCTGGGGATCGACCGCACTCCCGAAGTGGCGGTGCTCGACAGCGAGTGGCGGCTGGTCTACCGGGGCCGCATCGACGACCAGGATCGCCTGGGCGGGTCCAGGCCACAGCCGACCCGCCGCGACCTGGCCACCGCCCTCGATGAGCTGCTTGCAGGCATGGCCGTGTCGGTAGTAAGCACACCCGCCGATGGCTGCCTGATCACGGCACCCGTCGAAACAGAGCCCAAGACGCCGCCCACCTACCATGGCGACGTCGCGAGCATCCTCCAACAGCGGTGCTCCCGCTGCCACAGCGAGGGCACGGCTGCTCCCTTCACGCTGCTCTCCTACGACGACGTGACCGCGCACGCGGAGATGATCGCGGAAGTTGTTCGCGACGAACGGATGCCTCCCTGGAGCGCACACCCCGACTACGGCACCTTCCAAAACGATCCTTCGCTCTCGCCAGAAGAAAAAGAAACGATCCTGCAGTGGGTTCGCTTGGGAAGGCCCAAAGGCGAGTCATCTACCGAGCCCGCGGCAGATCCCGAGCCCACGCCTGAGTGGCGAATCGGCACACCCGACCTCGTGGTCACCATGGCCGATGACCAGGAGGTGCAGGCCACCGGCTACATCCCGTATCAGTACGTGATGCTGCCCCATGTTTTCCTGCAGGAAACCTGGCTCGAAGCGATTGAGATCAAGCCAGACAACCCAGAGGTGGTGCACCACTGCAACCTCGCCTACGTGACGCCCACCGGCGCGAGTGCCGAGACCTTCATCACCGGCCACGTGCCTGGCGGACAGCCGCTCGACCTCGGGCACTTTGATGAAGCGGTCTCCTACCGCGTGCCCGCCTTCTCAGGGCTGATCCTGCAGATCCACTACACGACGACTGGCAAGCCCGAGCGGTGCCGCATCTCGGTTGGCCTGCGGTTTCCGAGGCGTGAAATCAAAAAGCGGCTCTACCACGTCCTGCTCGATCCGCGCGACCTCGCCATTCCACCCGGTGACGGTGCCCACGCGGTCCGATCCGTCACCACACTCGAACGCGACGCAAGCCTCTTGGGGATGTTCACCCACATGCACCTCCGCGGCAAAGACATGACCTTCTTTGCCGAGCGGCCCGGCCAGCCGCAGGAAACGCTCCTGATGATCCCCACCTTCAGCTTCGACTGGCAGCTTGGCTACGAATGCATCCCAGGCACCGTGAAGCTGCCTAAGGGCACGAACCTCGGCGCCGTCGCCCACTTCGACAACTCCGCCTTCAATCCATTCAATCCTGACCCCAGCCGAACAGTGCCGTACGGTGCCCAGTCGTACGACGAGATGTTCAACGGTTACATCTTCTACACCGACGACAACGAGACTCTCTCGATCAACGTCGACCCCAAGACGGGCGTCGCGAAGTAACCCAGGATTTCCTGGCCAGCTCTTAACCGCCGTATCCGTTCCCCGGCAGCCGCCAGCGGAGGGGGCTTGAGCAAATGACGTCACGCTGAGACGCTGCTGGCGTGAAACGACCATCAGTGGAGGATGCCATGCGGCTCAAAGAGAAAGTAGTGCTGGTCACCGGCAGCGCAACGGGTATCGGCAAGGCGATTGCAACACGGGTGGTCGCGGAGGGCGGTCGTGTCGTTGTGCATGGTCTTGAGACAGAACTTGTTGCCAATGTGACCGCAGCGCTCAATCAGGCGGGAAGCGAGCAGGCAGATCGAACAGGCCCCACGGCAGTTGGCCACGTAGAAGATCTGACTGCCGAGGGCTGTCCTGGGAGATTAGCCACCATTGCCATAGCCACGTTTGGGCGACTCGATGCGGTGGTCAATAACGCCGCGGTGATCACAACCGGCGACATTCACACGACCGATGCCGAGCGATTCCACCGCACGATGGCGGTCAACACGCTCGCTCCGCTGCTGCTGATTCAGGCGTCGCTCCCGCACCTCCGTGCAGTTCACGGCTGCGTGCTCAACATCGGGAGCGTCAACGCCTACTGCGGGGAAGAGAATCTCCTGCCCTACTCCATCTCTAAGGGCGGACTGATGACAATGACACGCAACCTTGGCGACACGCTGTTTCGCGAAGATGGTGTGCGGGTCAATCAGATCAATCCCGGATGGGTGCTCACGGAAAACGAAATTCTGCGAAAGCGGTCGCATGGCTTAGCAGACGACTGGCCAAGCCATCTCCCGCGGCAGTTCTGCCCTGCAGGGCGGCTGCTTGCTCCGGCTGAAATTGCCGCGGCAGCGATCTACTGGCTCGCCGAAGAGAGCGGCCCCGTGAGCGGCCAGGTTGTCGACCTTGAGCAGCACCCCTTCATCGGACGCAACCCGCCAAAGACGATCGACACGGTGCCGGCACCTCCCGCAACCTGAACACGTTCGGACAACGACTTCACGACAAGGACCCACCAGATGGCTGCCATCCCTGCACCACAACTCGCCGCATTCCCCAAGGCCTACATGCAGCAGCTCTGCCGTGACGGCAGCATGAAGATCGCAGACTGGGTCGACCTTGCGACACCGTTGGGTGTTGATGGCTTGGAGTGGTATGCGGGCTTTCTGGAAATGGCCGACGAGGCCGCCTGGCCCGGCTTTCGTCAGCTGGTGGAGTCGCGTGGCATGTCGATCCCCATGCTCTGCTGCTCTCCCGACTTCACCCATCCCGACGCCAACTTCCGGGCGGCTGAAATTGCGAAGCAGAAGCGATGGATTGAAATGATTCATACGCTTGGCGGCGGCTACTGCCGTGTGCTCTCCGGTCAACGCCGACCAGAACTCTCCATCGATGAGGGCGTCGCTTTGGCGGCAGAGTCGATCAACGCCTGTCTGCCTCATGCCGCAGACCATGGCGTGACACTGATCCTCGAGAACCACTACAAGGACGATTTCTGGACCTACCCGGAGTTCGCCCAGCAGATGGAAGTCTTCTGCCAGCTGGTCGACGCAGTTGATCATCCCAACTTTGGCGTGAACTACGACCCGTCCAATGCTTTCTTGGCCGGAGATGATCCGATCGAGTTGTTACGTCGTGTGCTGCCGCGGGTGGTCACGATGCATGCCAGCGATCGCTCCCTGATCGAGGGCACTCTCGAAGACCTTCGACGTGAAGAGTCAGGTGCCGAAGGCTATGCGAAACGGCTTCGTCATGGCGAAATCGGCAAGGGTCTCAACGACTACGACACAATCTTCAGCCTGCTCTCTGGCCAGGGCTTCTCCAGCTGGATCAGCATTGAAGATGGCGTCGAAGGCATCGACCAGCTCGCTCGCAGCGTGGCCTTCCTCAAAGATAAGATTGCTCAGCACTGGCCTGCGGAAGCATGATAAAGTCGTCTTTTTATGAAGCCACCTCAGGCATGAGCAGTGCATTGCTGCGGTGCCGCTCACAATGACTTCCTGCGGTCCCCATGAGGGACCTGACGTTTGCGTCGTCCCACCTTTCGTCCCGCTTCCTCTCCCAGAGACTGCCTGCATGTGTCAGCCTGCACTCGATGCTCCTTCACGAATCCAACTGATCGCGTATTCCTGCCTGCTCGCGGCTCTCGCAGGCGGCCTGCAGATGGCGGCCGTGCCCACGAATGCATTCGCTGCCGAGCAGCTGGGCTACCAACTGGAGCGTTTTGAAGTCCATGAGATCGCCACAGGGCTCACGCAGCCGATGGAACTCGATCTCGGGCCGGATGGCGAGATCTACATGATCGAGCTGGGAGGGGTCTTGAAGGTTATTGACCCGGCAACTGGAAGCAGTAAAGAGATCGGCCGCCTCGAGGTGACCACCGCACAAGAGAACGGTTTGATCGGTCTGGCGCTCGACCCCAACTTTGCCGAAAACCACTGGCTCTACCTGCAGTACTCACCTCCAGAGTTCTCCGGACAGCACATCAGCCGCTTCACACTCGTCGACGGCCGACTCGACCTCGCGAGCGAAAAGGTCCTGTTCACATATGAAGAGCAACGACGGGAATGCTGCCACCATGCGGGCTCACTGGAGTTTGGTCCCGACGGCACGCTCTATATCGGCACCGGCGACAACACCAATCCTTTTGACGACTCACAGGGCTACGCTCCGATCGACCAGCGGAAGGATCGCGAACCCTGGGATGCCCAGCGAACAGCAGGCAACACGAAGAACTACAACGGCAAGATTCTCCGTATCAAGCCAGAACCCGATGGCACGTATTCCATTCCTGACGGCAACCTCTTTCCGAAGGATGGATCTATCGGCCACCCTGAGATTTACGTGATGGGCTGCCGCAATCCGTGGCGGATCAACGTCGACTCTGAAACCGGCAACCTTTACTGGGGTGACGTTGGGCCCGACGCAGGCGGTGACAGCCCTCGCGGCTCCCGCGGCTACGACGAGATCAATCAGGCTCGCGAAGCAGGCAACTTTGGCTGGCCATACTTCATTGGCAACAACTTCGCCTATCCGATCATCAACTTTGAGACCGGTGAGATCGGTCCACCGCTCGACCCTGCAGCCCCACAAAACCATTCGGTCAACAACACCGGCAGCACCACTCTGCCCCCCGCGCAACCCGCGATGGTCTTCTATCCCGGAGGAGCGAGCGAGCAGTTTCCGGCAGCCGGATCGGGCGGCCGCACGGCCTGTGCTGGCCCGGTCTACCACTACCGAGATGACCTCGACGCCACGACCAAGTTTCCCAAGGCGTTTGACGACGCCCTCTTCGCGTACGACTGGTCACGAAACGGCTTCTGGACCATCCACTTCGACTCCATCGGCGGCTTTGAACGTCTGGAGCGGTTCCTCCCCAACCGCACCTTCGTGCGGCCGATCGATATGGTGTTTGACCATGCCGGCTCCTTGCTGGTGATTGAGTATGGAGAGACGTGGGGTGTAAACCCAGACGCCCGACTCGTCCGCATCGACTACATCCGGGGCAACCGCACGCCCACGGCCGTCGCGCAAGCCGAAGGGGCTGTCGGACGCGAGCCCCTTTCTGTCAGCCTCTCGGCAAGCGGCTCCTCTGACCGTGATGGTGACCCGCTGCTCTATCGGTGGACAGCCGTCAGCAGCGGTGAAAACCCGACTCGACGTCTGCTCGGCGAGACCTCAGATGTCACGGCTTCATTTGACACCCCTGGTGTCTACACCGTGGAGCTTGAGGTTCGCGACCCTGCTGGCTCGCGGTCCACCACGTCGCTCCCGGTTGTCGTTGGCAACACGCTGCCATCTGTCCGTTTTCTCGAGCCGCGTGATGGCGACTTCTTTACGCCAGGTGAGCCTCTCCACTATCGGCTGGCAGTTCGCGACCCTGAAGATGGCGCGAGCGACTTCGACGAACTCGAAGAGGCTGGCGACGAGTCCTGGGAGCCGATCGAGGCAACCGCGGCCACGCGACTCTTCGTCGAGGCGATTCCTCAACAAAGCCAGAACGCTACCGCCGAGGTGCCAGCGGGGCTTGCGATGATCAAGAAGAGCGACTGTCTCAACTGTCATGCCCCACACCGCCGCCTCGTGGGCCCAAGTTTTCTCGAGGTCGCCGACAAGTATCGTGACCAGCCGCATGCGCTCGCTGACTCAGTCAGCCGGGTGCTCAAAGGCTCAACCGGCGTCTGGGGCAAGGTGGGCATGCTTCCCCACAGCCAACATACCCCGGCTGAAGTGCAGCAGATGGTGTCCTACGTCTACTCCGTGACCGCCGACAGCGTGAACCCCCAGTATCAGGGCTTCGTTAACGATGTGCCTGTCGATGCCGAGGCCGCTGCCATCACTTTTGTGGCGAGTTACACCGACCTCGGCCGTGATACGATCCCCCCGCTCACAGGCCAGGCCACCGTCACCCTTCGCAGCCGCACGATTCAGGCGGAAGCCGCTGACGAGTATCGAGGCACCCAGCCGCTCAACTCCGATCGTGCCGAAGGCAAGACCTTCATGGGTGCAATCAACCACGACGGCTTTCTGCGGTTTACTGATATCAACCTTGCCACAGTGAACGCAATTTCCATTCAGGCCGCGAGTGCCGGGGCGGGTGGCACCGTGGAAGTTCGCTTCGGCAGTTTCGATGGGCCTCTGCTCGGCTCAACACCGGTGGAAGTGAATGGTGACTGGGAGGCCTTCAGCACCAAACAGATAGAGCTTGTTCCCAGCACCGAACGTGGCGACCTCTACCTCGTGTTCCAAAACGCCCAGAACCGTGGAGGACTGATGAATGTCGACAGCATTACCTTCCGATGAGGCAGTCTGTGGTGGAGCCCGTTCCACCCGACTAGGCCCGATCCTGGTGGCCTGCGTGCTCATCATGACTGTCGCCGGCTTGGTAGCCTCGATGCCGCGGCGGCCCAGCAGTCAGACCGTAGCCACCACGGTCGAGGGGAGCTTTGAGGTCAGCTACGATCTCGTCACCCTCGAGACCCCCACCACAACGCAGTCTTCCGGCGGTCAGGTGGAAGCCATTCGTATCGACTACTTCCCGTCCTACGTGCTTGTCACCAGTACAAACAACACCACGTTTCTGTGGAGGATTGACCGTTTACGGACGTTCGAAGTTCGCGAACGTTCGCCTAGCGACGCGGACCAGTGATCTTTGCCTCGAGTCGGCCTGTGCATTTTGAGCCCACCGGCAGATTCACCTTCAGGTAGAGCACGCCGTCTTTGTCCGCTCGCTTGTCGTAGTTGGCACCAACCACGAAGGGCCGTGGCTTCTCGTTGTCTTTCTTCTCTCCGGGCGACGTTGGGGGCGCGATCACCCCCATCACGGCGCCCAGCGGAAGGCCTCGCATAAAGTCGGTTTCTGGATTGTTGTCGGTGATGCCGTCCGCATTGGTCATACCTGCTGACTGAAAGCGGTAGTCTCCCGAAATCTGTATCCGCACCACCTCGCCCTGGCTGACCGCACCAACGGCCTGCCAGCCATCACCCGGCACAAGATCAACCTCAAACACACCCGCTTCGAGCATCTGTTTTTCGAGGTCGGCGATCTTGGCCTTCATCTTCTCATTGTCAGGGTCGAGCTTCCCGAGCGCCTCAACGATCGCCTTTGCCCGATCGAACTGCCCGAGGTTTTCGTACGACGTGATCAGATCGACCGTCTGATTCATAAAGACGCCATAAGCTTCATTGAGCTGTGTATCGAGTCGCTTAATCTCGGCGGGGCTCGGCTTCCGTGTCGGAGAGCGAGGTGACTGGGCCTCTGCGTTTACAGACATGCCAGCAACCAGCACGGCTGCCGCCAGCATCAGCATGCGTTGACAGAGAGTCTTACTCGTCGCTGGAAATAGCTGGTTCTTGCGTGGTGTGTTCGCGGCGTGCATAGCAGGCATCCTTCTAGGCGAGTGCTTCTATGGTCTTTGTGCGGCCTGGCTGCGTGACTCGTCATGATCGTGCGGGAGATCAAACTGACACAGCTTCCCTGAAGCATACACCTCTTCTCAGGTGAGCAGCTCCCGCAGCACGCGGCCATGCACATCGGTCAGTCGTCGTTCAAAGCCGTTGTGGAGATACGACAGCCGCGTGTGATCAAGGCCTAAGAGGTGCAGAATCGTTGCATTGAAGTCGTAGAGTGAACTGACGTCCTCAACCGCCTTCACGCCAAGGTCGTCGGTCTTGCCGTAGCTCACTCCCTGCCGCACTCCCGCGCCGGTCATCCAACAGGTAAACCCATCAGGGTTGTGGTCACGCCCCTTCGCTCCCTTCTGAAAGAACGGCATCCGGCCAAACTCAGTGCACCACACCACGAGCGTTTCCTCCATCAGTCCACGCTGCTCGAGGTCACGAATCAGGGCGGCCGCAGGCTGATCAAGAATCATCGCATGCCGGTCGTACTGTTCCTTGAGTTTCTGGTGACCATCCCAGTTGAGCTCTCCTCCGCTGGCGTAGGCTCCGTTAAACAACTGCACGAACCGCACACCTCGCTCGATCAGTCGTCTGGCGAGAATGCAGTTGCGGGCAAAGGCTGCCTTCGTGGCGTCGGCATCGTTGGCACCGTAGGCCTCTAAGGTAGCGGGCGACTCCTCTGCAAGGCTTCCGACCTCAGGCATGGAGAGCTGCATCCGAGCAGCGAGTTCGTAACTGGCGATTCTTGCAGCGAGGGCCCCGTCAGCCGGGTGCTCAGAGAGGTGTCGCTCGTTGAGCTGCCGCAGGAGGCCCCGCGTCGCCTGATCAGCCGCAGTCGAGACGTCACCTGCCACCTTGAGATGTCGCACGGGCGCTGCTGCCGAGAGCGTTGTGCCTTGAAACTCTGCCGGCAGGAAGCCAGGGCCCCAGTTGTTACTCGAGGCCTGTGGCACACCCCGCGGATCGAGGATCGACACAAACGCAGGGAGATCTTGGTTCTCACTTCCGAGCGCATACGTCACCCACGCGCCAAGACTCGGAAAGCCGTCGAAAGCCGAGCCGGTTGAGAGAAAGTTCTCCGCTGGTCCATGGGTGTTGGTACGGCTGGTGAGTGAATGCACAAAGGCGAAGCGGTCCGTTAACTCAGCAAGGTGTGGAATCAGATCAGAGACCATCTTGCCGGTCTCGCCGCGTGGTCGAAACGCATACTGCGGTCGCGCCAGGTTCCCTGCAGGCCCTTGGAAGGTCACCTCTGGCCCACCCGGCAGCGGCGTGTCATCCCAGGTGACGAGCTCTGGTTTCCAGTCCCAGGTCTCGAGCTGGCTGACCGCCCCAGCACAGAAGATCACCAGCACGTTCTTGGCTTTGGCTTCGTGATGCGGAGGCCGAGCCGCATGCGGCTGTGTCGGATCGATCACCGGCCGAATCGGTTCTGCCGCCAGGAGACCTTGCTCAGCCAGCAGGCTCGCCAGCGCAATCCCCCCCAGGCCTGCAGCGGTCTCCCCGAGAAAGCCCCGGCGATTGAGCAGCCGCAGGCCTGAACATGAAAGCGGTTGGTTCATCACAGACAGCCTCACGGCAGAAACAAGAACTCGTTGGTATTCAGCAACGCGCGACAGAGACTGGCAAGCCCATGCTCACGGACCACCGCACAGCAGGCCTCCCGCTCGACATCATCGGGGGCTCGAGCCACCGCCAGCAGAAATGCACGCTCAACCTGCTGGCTGATCTGCTCGTCAACGTGCTCGTCGTCAGCACCGGCACCAGCCACCTCCTGTGTCACTCTCGCCGCAAAGGCCTCAGCCTCATCGATCGTGAAAGGACTGTTGAACAGATTGAGTGCCTGAATCGGAGTTGTCGACCGACGACGACGGTCGAGCGTCTGGCCAGCATCGGGGCAGTCAAACGCACCGAATACGCTCTCCTTTTCCATCCGAATCTTGTGGGCATAGATCATCCGCCGACGGCCTTCTGGCCCAAACTGTTCGATCGGGGGAAAGCCCGAGAGACCCCCTCGGCTCCGAAAGAGGTCAAAGCCTCGGCCCCCCATCACAAGATTCAGCCGACCACTCACCGCCAGCATGCTGTCGCGAATCGCCTCCGCCTCAAGCCGCCGTGAAGGAAACCGCCAGAGCAGCCGGCTGTCAGCATCGATCGCCATTGCCTCGGGCTGCCCAGGCCCGCCAGCCTGACGATACGTCGCCGAGAGCACAATCTGTCGGTGCATGTCTTTCACGGACCAGCCATTGGCCACAAACTCTGCGGCGAGCCAGTCGAGCAGCAAGGGATGACTTGGGAGCGTGCCATTACGACCAAAGTCACTTGCTGACTCCACCAGACCGATCCCAAAGTGCCACTGCCAGAGCCGGTTGACCATCACTCGGGCGGTCAGCGGATGGGAGGGATGCGTGATCCAGTTGGCAAGCGCCAGCCGCCGCGTCTGATCGCCTGCTCCCGGCCCCAGGCCAACTGGCTGCAGCTGGTCATCGAAGGCAGCCAAGCTCTGTGGCCACACCAGGTCGCCAGGCTGCTCAGGGTCACCCCGCGACAGCAGAAAGACCTCGTCCGGCTTTTGAAAACTGCCTGCGAAGACCCGCGTCTTCACTGTCTCGGCGGTTAGCTGTTTCTTGAGTTCCGCAACGTCGTGTTCAAGCTGCCCGCGACGCTCGTCGGTCGGCCCGGCAGCCAGCTCAGCTTCCGCGGCAGCCTGCTGCTGCTTCAGTTCCGCGATCCGTGCCCGTGCCGCCTCAGCAGCGGGTGCGTGGTATGGACGATCCTCATAGCGAACGCCACTAAGGAACGCCTGCATCGTGTAGTAGTCACGCTGGGCCACAGGATCAAACTTGTGATCGTGACAGCGGGCACAGCCAACCGAGAGCCCAAGAAAACTGTCTGAGACATTGATGATGATGTCGGCAAGTGCCTCCTGCCGAGCCTGTCGTTTGGAGGCCTCATCTGCACCAATCTGGCCGGGCAGCAGCACGGCCGCGGTCACCAGAAAACCGGTCGCAGCATCTTCTCCAAAGGCATCACCAACAAGCTGCTGACGAACAAAGTGGTCATAGGGGAGATCCCTGTTCAGCGCGTCGATCACCCAATCGCGATACGGCCAGGCATTCACCCGCTCGGTGTTGACCTCATAGCCGTGCGTGTCGGCATACCGCACGATGTCGAGCCAGTGCTGTGCATACCGCTCGCCATACCGCGGTGACGCCAGCAGCCGTTCCACCACCCGTTCGTACGCATCAGCTGTCTGGTCTGTGAGAAAGGCCACAGATTCTTCCGGCGTCGGTGGAAGGCCCGTGAGGTCGAGCGTGACACGCCGCAGCCAGGTGCGACGATCGGCTTCCGGCGATGGACTCAGGTCAACGGCTTCAAGCCTGGACTTGATAAAGGCATCGAGCCCGTTCCTCACCCACTCCGGCTGATCCACATCAGGCAACTGTGGACGCACCACTGGACGAAAGGCCCAGTGGTCGCGTCGATCAGCGAGCACCGCGGTATCGACGCCTTCAGGCCAGACGGCTCCAGCGTCAACCCAGGCTGCCAGCAACGCCTGCTGCTCCGCTGTCAATCTCGCTGAGACGGCCTCCGGCGGTGGCATCTGCAGTTGTGGATCGTCGCTCCTCGTGAACTGCACAAGCGGACTCGCCTGGGCATCTCCCGCCACCACTGCGGGGCCATGGCCGTCCCCTCCCCGAAACGCCTCGCTCTTGATGTCGAGCCGCAGCCCACTCTCGGCGGCTTCCCCGGCATGGCATTCGTAGCAGTGTGCCACCAGAAGGGGCTGAATCTCCGCAACAAAGTCCGGAGCATCGGCGGCCGCCGTCTGCTTGGCCATGCTGCCAAGCACCACAGCGATCAAGACCAGCGGCAGCACAACCTGTTGTGGCACAACTCTCCCCCCTGGGTCTCTCTCCCTTGGGCGTTTATTCCCGCCCACCTCGGCACCCTCTGCCAACAGCTTCTCGAGACCTCCAGCATACGCCGCACAACACGACGGAGCATCTCCGCTGACGCTAAAGTAACCAGTGGTGTTGCTCCTCTCCCTCCAGGCTCCCCGAGATACTCGCATGCCAACCCCCAGCGATCAGACCACGCTTTACCACCGCCTTGGCGGCGAACACGGCGTTGAACGACTGCTCATGGACTTCTACGCCCACGTGCTGGAAGACCCCGAACTGGCACCGTTCTTTGAAGACGTGTCGATGGACAAACTGATTTCGATGCAGCGGGAGCTTTTCTCCTCAGCGGTTGATGGACCACACACCTACTCGGGCAAGCCTCTCAAAGAGGTTCACGCAGGCCGCGGGATCACGCTGCATCACTTCCAACGCTTCCGTGAACATCTCCTCACCACACTCAAAGATGTCGGTGTGTCCGCGGACGACATGCACGATGTCATCCACCGCGTCACCCGGATGAAAAAGGACGTGCTCTCATGAATACATCTCACCTCTGCATGCGGACACTCCTTGCATGCCTGCTGCTCTCTCTTTCCGGAATCTTCAGCCTGGCACACCCAGCGGAGGCAGTGGCCCAACAGGAGCGGCCCAACGTGGTCCTGATCATGGCCGATGACTTCGGTTATGAGTGCGTGGCAGCCAACGGCAGCGAGTCGTACACCACACCACACCTCGATCGCCTTGCCTCTGAAGGGGTTCGTTTCACCCGGTGTCATGTGCAACCCCTCTGCACACCCACCCGTGTCGAACTGATGACCGGGCTCTCCAATGTTCGCAACTACGACGACTTCGGCATCCTGCCCGAATCGGAGCGGACCTTTGCCCACATCTTTCGGGCCGCAGGCTACGCCACAGGAATCTGTGGGAAGTGGCAGCTTGGGAAGAAGCCGGGCCTACCAGACCACTTTGGCTTTGACGAGTCACTCCTCTGGCAACAGACGCGTCGTCCACCGCGATACGCCAACCCCGGCCTCGAACGCAACGGCACCGAAGAAGACTATCGCCAGGGCGAGTATGGCCCAGACCTGATCAATCAGTTCGCCTGTGACTTCATCACGCGGCATCGTGGTGAGCCCTTCCTGCTCTACTACCCGATGATCCTCACCCATGACCCCTTTCAGCCCACGCCCGACAGTCCAGACTGGGACCCAAAGGCCCAAGGTGAAAAGGTGCACCGAAACCTTCGGCACTTCGGTGAAATGGTGGCCTATGCCGACGCAATGGTGGGCAATGTGCTCAGCGTTTTGGAGCGTGCCGGCGTTGACGACAACACGCTGGTGATCTTCTTGGGTGACAACGGGACACATCGCACCGTGACCAGCCGATTTGAAGGCAAAGACTTTCAAGGCGGCAGAGGACAGACCACCCATCGCGGCACACATGTGCCCTGTATCGTCCGCTGGCCAGCCAAGGTGCCGGCAGCTCGTGTCTGCGATGACCTGGTGACCACGGTCGATTTCTTGCCAACGATCACCGAAGCGGCAGGTCTCGCAGCATTCGAAAACACCGACGGCATCAGTTTCCTGCCACAGCTGCAAGGCACGCCAGCCGCTCCGCGGGAGTGGATCTACTCCTGGTATTCACCACGGATACCAGCCAAGGGACCACGCCCGATCGCTGAGTCTGTATTTGACGGACGCTTTAAGCGATATCGCAGCGGTGAACTCTACGATGTGGCCGCTGACCCAGAGGAAGCAAAGCCGCTCGATGAACAGACGCTCGACCAAGCCGCGAAGCATGCCGTTGCCGGGATCGACGAGGCCCTCCGATCGTTTGCAGCCGCGCGGCCAGCGCGGCTGAAGGAATGACGCTGACACACCATGAAGCACATCCTCTTCCTCCCCTGCCGGCGCGAGGTATTCCTCCTGCTCGTCAGCTCTGCGCTTATTCTCACCTCAGCAGCTGCCGAGGAGCCGGCTCGCTTTGATATCCCTGGCCAGGCAGAGGCAACCGCCGCTCTCAACGACCTGTTTGCGGTCCATCATCCCCACGCGTTTAGCGACTGCACGCTCTGGGATGCATGGCTGCCCCACGCCACGCTCTGGACTGGGTCGGAAGCCTCCGATCGCTACCGCCGTTCGTTCCTCAATCGTCGCATGAGTGACGAGGGCTACATCTCGATGCAGCAGCATCGCGGCATGGCCCACAGCGAGGGCTGGCCCTTCCCTGCGTGGCAGCAGAGCCAAGGAGTGGGATTTCATTTCTCAACCGCTGGTGACGTGTGGGCGATCCAAAACTTCAAACTCTCACCACTTACGAGCACTGATGGATGGGACATCGATGGCGCAGAGGTCAGCGGGATCGACCCAGCCCGTGGCCTTGAGCTCAAAGGCACTGCCGACACGGTCACGATCACCACACCTGCATTTTCCTGCGACACGCTCGTGGCTCCGTTCGTCACCCTGGAATGGGCTGCCGCAGGCCTCGGTTCGGAATGCCAGCCTGCGATCAGCTGGCGGCTCGAGGGGGAGACCGCCTGGCTGCCTGAGCGGCATGCCGTCTTTCCGCCGCTGTCTCATGAGGACGGACTCCGGTATGTGAATGTGCCTCTGCATCGCGAGGCCGGCTATCAAGGCCGTGTCGTGCAGTACCGACTGCAGTTTGACCACGCGAAGGGCAGCCGGCTGACACTCAAGTCGCTGATCACAGCCATCGACACCAGGCATCCAATCACCGGCTCATTGTTCGTTCGCGGCTCCAGCGAACTGTTTCTCTGGACACGCGATGTCGCATTCCTCAGGGCGAACATCGGTCGCATGCGGCAGGCGATCGACTACACGATCGAGGAGTTCTCCATCCACGAGCAGCAGCATGTGCTCGTCTCTTGGGTTGGTCACGATGGTCGCAGCGGTCTTATTCCAGACGGCCATGGCAGCACACAGCAGCGTTTTGGGCTTGGCGTGGGCAACAACTACTGGGACCTGTTGCCCTTCGGTGGGCACGATGCGCTCGCCACCATCTACGCCGCCGATGCCTTCGGCTGGATGGCCCGCATCGAAGCCGCGATCGACGCCCATCCTGAATGGGAGGTCGAACAGCAGCCAGGCCGATCAGCGGACCTGCTCAGCCTTGCCGCTGTCATGCGGGAAGACTTTCAAGAACGGTTCTGGGACGCCACAAAAGGCCGTTTCGTCGGCTGGATCGACGTCGATGGCAGGCCGTACGACTACGGGTTTACGTTCGTCAATCTCGAAGCGATCGCCTATGGCATGGCCAGCCCCGCACAGGCTGAAACGATTCTTGCCTGGATCGATGGCAGCCGCATGATCGACGGCGACACCTCAACCGGCCGTGACATCTACCACTGGCGGTTTGGGCCACGGGCCACAACAAAACGGAACATCGAGACCTACACCTGGCCCTGGCATCGTCCACAGGACATCCCGTGGGGGAACCAGGTCCAGGATGGCGGTGCTGTGCTCGGGTTTAGTTATCACGACCTGATGGCACGGCTCAAGACACGTGGCCCTGAGGACGCCTGGAACCGCCTGCAGGATATCGTGACTTGGTTTCGTGAGGTGCAGGCTGAGGGCGGCTATCGTGCCTACTACGCCAAGCCTGGTCGCGGCACGCTCCAAGGTGGTGGACCACCCGGCGGCCTCGGCCTCGACCGCGAGTTTATGGAGAGCGTGCTGGTGCCACAGGTGATGCTCGACGGCTTTCTCGGCTTTGCACCAACAGCGGATGGCTGGACCATTCAGCCCAGGCTGCCAAGCACCTGGCCATCTCTCACCGTCCGAGGAATCCATGTTCACGGCGAAGTGCTCGATATCACCGCATTTGCTGATGGACGCGTGGACGTTCGCCAAAGCGGTCAGACGGATTCACGACAACACTAACTGAGTCTGAGGAGTCTTCTTCACGATGCGGTGTCTTTCACCTGTGGCGTCCGTCGCTTTTGGAATCGCTCTGAGCCTTTTTGGACAATGGGCTGAGGCGGCGGAGGCATCCCCACCCAACATCCTGTTTCTAGCGATCGATGACCTCAACCACTGGGTCGGGCACCTTGGCCGTCATCCCCAAGCCAACACCCCCCATATCGACCGGCTCGCAGCAAGCGGAGTTTCGTTCACCGCTGCCTACTGCACCGCGCCCGCCTGCAATCCATCACGTGCCTCGTTGATGTCCGGCATGCGGCCGAGCACAACAGGCTGCTACACCAACCCACACAACTGGCATGTCGGCATCGACGAAGCGAAACTGCTCAACTCGCACCTCGCAGCGGGCGGCTACCGCGTCTACGGTGCCGGCAAAATCTTTCACGGAGCAAAAGACCGTGGCGGAGTGTGGGACGACTACTTTGATGGCGGTGGTGCCACCCCGGCTCGCCATCCATCTGCGACAAACGACGGCGTCGGCGGAATCAAGTTTTCTCCGCTCGCCGGCAGTGATGAGGAGATGCCCGACCACCAGGTCGTCGACTGGTGCATCGACAAACTCCACGAAGAGAGTGATCGGCCGTTTTTCATCGCCTGCGGCTTGGTCAAGCCACACATGCCATTTAGCGTGCCGAAGAAGTGGTTTGACCAGTTTCCGCTCGATGAGATTGAGCTGCCGCCCTGGACGCCGAGCGACCTTGATGACCTGCCGCCTGCGGGAGTGAAAATGGCCAGGCCAGAGGGGGACCATCAAGCCATCCTCGACAGCGGTCGTTGGAAGGAAGCCGTGCAGGCATACCTGGCAACCTGCAGCTTTGCAGACCATCAGGTTGGCCGCATGCTCGACGGCCTGGAGAAGTCAGGCCATGCAGCCGACACCCTCGTCGTGCTCTGGAGCGATCACGGCTGGAGCCTTGGCGAAAAATCGCACTGGCGGAAGTTCGCCCTCTGGGAGGAGCCGACCCGCACCGTGTTTGTCTGGCGGATTCCCGGGCTCACACCGGAGGGACACCAGTGCCACCGCCCCGTCGACTATCTCTCGGTCTTTCCCACGCTGGTGTCGCTCGCGGGACTCTCTCGACCAGACCATCTCGAAGGTCCCGATATCACACCCCTGCTGCGAGAGCCTTCGCTCGCTTGGGAGCATCCCGCCATCACCACACACGGACGCGGCAACCACGCAGTCCGCAGCGGTGACTGGCGATACATCCGCTATGCCGATGGCTCAGAAGAACTCTACGACCAGAGCCGTGATCCTCTCGAGCAGACCAATCTGGCGGCCAACCCAGAGCATGCCACACGAAAGCAACGATTCGCCGCGGTCCTACCAGCAGACGAAGCGACCGAACTCCCAGTCCGCAAGGCAGCGAACACGAAGCCGGGAAGGAAAAAACGAAAGTCGTAGGAACGAGACGACGTGCAGCCGTCGATCGGCAATCGCTTACTCTGCACCGAGTGCTGCGAGCCGCTTGTCTGCCTCGGCGGTCGCGGTCTCCATCACCTCAGCAATCGTCACCGGAACCCCTCCGCGTCGATGGCTTTCGTCCGCCGCTTCCATAAAGGCGAAGAGTTCTATCGTCTCTGCAGCCTCGACCGGTGGCTCGCCTCCGGCAAAGAACGTGGCAATCTCAACGACCAACGGTCGGTAGCCATCAAAGCCGCCCGCCTCGACAATGCCTTTTTCACCAAAGGCCGTTCCACCATAGCCACCCTTGCCAGCCCGAATCCCGCGGAATGTCCCGATACGGCCTCCGTCCCAGACGCCAGTCACAAGTTCCAGGTCATCGCTGTGCGCCCGCGTGACCTGCTGGCAGCCGGTTCCCATGATCGTGTAGAGGGCTTCGCACCCATGGATCCCATACCAGGCGAGATCCATATGTGTTGCTTCGAGTGAACAGGGGGAATAGGTGCTTGCCCCGTAGATCTTCCCAACGGAACCGGCCCGCACGGCCTGTGTCGCCGCACCAAAGCGGAGGCCGCTCGAGCTGAACACAGGCGTGTCATGCTCCTCCGCCAGTTTGAAGATCGCAATCGCATCCGCCAGCGACGCAGCCAGCGGCTTGTCGATAAACACCCGTTTGCCTGCTGCAAACACCGGAGCCACCTGCTCCAGGTGAACCCGCCCATCATTCGACTCCAGCAGGACGGCATCCACCTTGGCGACTAAGTCGTCAATCGAATCAACGATCTCGACACCCGCCTCTTCCATCAGCTGCGTGTACTGGGGAACACGTGACACGCTTGACTCAATATCAGGACTCCCCTGGGGATATGCCGCCACCACCCGACATCCCGGCACGTGGTCTGCCGCATCGGCGTTGTTGAAGAGCTTCATGAAGGCGGCCGCATGCGACGTGTCGAGGCCAATGATTCCCACGCGAATCGACTCCTCTGCAGCCGCCGTCGTAGCGTGGACTCCGGCACAGAGAACCACCGCGAGCTGGCACAGGCTGGTCACTGACCATTGAGAAGGCTGCTGCGCTTGAAATCGTGTCATCATTCCCACGTACTCCCCATTTTTTTCAGTCGTTGCAGTCGTTTCGCGACCTCAACCGCGAACTCGAGCAGCCGAGCGTATCACGCGGACGCAAGGCCCGTCCTGTTCTTCTCTGAGTCCTCCAAAAGAGGCTCCCGCAAGGAGACCAGCCCCTCCAAGGAACGGCGAAAGAGTTGTCAATCGCGTCGAACATGCTATTTTCTTGCGGGGCAAGGCATTTTCTCGTTTTGAGACCGTTTTCTCATTTTGAGAGAGGTTGCGCGCATGAAGCAGAGTACGCCCCGGGGGTTCACGCTAGTCGAGCTGCTCGTCGTCATCGCCATTCTTGGCACGCTGATGGGCCTCACGATTCCGGCCGTTCAACGCTCACGCGAAACGAGCCGTCTGCTCAACTGCCAGAACAACGCCAGCCAGATTGCTAAGGCGATGCTCCACCACGAGTCGTCGCTGCAACACTTCCCATCAGGTGGATGGGGCGACCGCTGGATGGGTATCGCTGAGCGAGGAAGTGGCACGCGGCAGCCCGGCGGCTGGATTTATGCACTCCTGCCTTACCTCGAGCAGGATGCACTCCACGATTCTGTTGAGCAACTTGCCGCAAGTGACTGCACCGCAGCCTACACCGAACTGGCGTCGATCCCGCTCCCCACCTTTGCCTGCCCAAGCCGCAGAACAGCCGCCCCGATCCCGCTCTCGCAGAAAATCTTTTCCGGTCGATGCAGCGGCAGCCTTTCACTCAATGAAGCAACCCGCACCGACTATGTGGCCAACGGCGGCGCGTCCGCCAACTGCCCGCCTCTGGAATCCGTACTCAGCCTGCTGCAGATAGCTGCTTCGTCTTCGGGCAACTCCCGAGGACGTAACGGTCAACAGACACGATTCACGATCTGTCATCGTCCACCAGGCAATCCCACCAAAGGCATTACCCAGCAACTCCCGGCCTCTGCGATTCTCAGCGGCCACTCCCAGCATTCTCATGACTCACTCGGCGACTGCGACTCCTGCGAAGGCCCGGCGTTTGTCTCAAACCCGGCAGACCTCGATGAAGGAGACCAGTGGCTTCGTGATCCTCCAATCCTCAAGCTCAGCCGCCCTGACGCTGGACTCCCCGATCTCCAGGATGGCCTGGTACACCGCATGAGCCGCGTCGTGGCTGCCAAGATCCGAGACGGGCTCTCCAACACCTACCTAGCGGGAGAGAAGTACGTGATGCCTGAGGGGTATGACAGCCCATCCGATGCCGGCGACGCTGCCCCGATGCTCGCTGGCTATTCCGGAAGCATCATCCGCTGGGCAGCCACCGCTCCTGCACAGGACGAGCCTGGCGTTTCACGGCCAACAGCCTACGGCAGTGCTCACGCCGATACCTTCACCGTCGCCTTCTGTGACGGCAGCGTGCAGACCATCGCCTTTGCTATCGACCCGTTGGTGCACAAGAGCCTCGCATCCCGAGCGGACGGTGAAGTCGTCACACGGCCATAAGGTCGTCACGACGACCCTTTATAAGGACGCATGATGAGGACCGGTGGTTAGCCGCGGATGTTCCAGCCCTCGCGATACTCCCGACCCCAGAGTGCTTCGGCATCTGGATTGCCCACGATGTGGCCATCTTCGCCACGAGTCGTCAGGCTGCCGTTGGTCCTATAGGCAATGTTGCCGAGATGACACAGCAGCGTGCTGCGATGAGCTTCTGAGATATCAGCAGTCGGCCTTCCACCATCACTGACACAGTTGAGGAAATCGGCAATGTGAACGGCATCACCGCCGTCGCCGTCCCCCTCTTCGATCAGCTTGCCCTTGGGATCAGTCAGCCGCCAGCCACCGCGGCTTGTGAGCACCAGCGACGCCTCACTGCCGATAAACCAGGAACCGAAACCGGTGTGATCCATGCCATCTGGGGTGCAGCTGAGTCCCTCCCAGGTAATCATTTTTTCGCCGGGGAAGGTGTATGCAACGTTCAGGGTGTCGGGCGTTTCCTGGTCGTCGTCAAAGTGATAGCGGCCACCCGTTGCGGTCAC
>Ga0075477_10000239_pt1 | contig 22793 bp, 19 predicted proteins | sample DEB08_DNA_FD_76338 | JGI IMG/M metagenome (GOLD analysis project Ga0075477, IMG submission 76338) | Aqueous microbial communities from the Delaware River and Bay under freshwater to marine salinity gradient to study organic matter... | ecosystem: Environmental > Aquatic > Marine > Coastal ...
TGGCTTGTCGAACCACTGACGGGTGATCATGCCGTCCACCACGGCGTAGACGGCCTTGCCAGTTGGCGAGATGACGTCGACGCCGACGTGACGGCGCCCTCCTGAACGAGGTGCGTGCCAGGTGTCGGTGAACCAGCACGGGCCCTGCACCGGAAAGACAGTTGCCGCAATCGGGCTTGTCGTCGACGTTTCGTTCGACGTGCCGTTCGACGAACTCGACGTCGAGTCGGATTCGTTCGACGTTTCGTTCGTCGAGGGAGTGGTTGTCTGGCCATCGGTGAGTGCGAAGTAGGTGACGAGGTCGAGACGGCCCGAGGCCGTGAGACCGAGGCGGGACTGATACGTGGTGATCGACGTTTCGGTGGCCGATCCAAAGACGCCGTCGGCTCCGCCGCGAACCGACACGCCAGCCGAGATCAACGAACGCTGAATCGCTGCGACAGCGTCACCTCGATCACCCCGTTGCGGAACAGTAGGTGCCGGAAGGATCCCGAGTAGTTGGGCGGTCATGTCGTCGACTTCGCCGGTGGCCGGACGCCGAACGTTGCGCTGATAGAACTTCACCGCATTCTCGGTGGCCGATCCGAAGATGCCATCGGCTCCGCCTCGAACGGTCACTCCGGCTGCGATCAATGCCCGTTGAACCACCGCGACCGATTCGCTGCGGTCGCCGCGACGGGGCAGATTCGCCGACCCGTTGGTGACTTCGGGTGCTTCGACTGCGGGGGCTTTGGTGACTGGGGCGTCAGTCGACGCAGCAGTGCTGGCAGTCCCTGTTGGCTGATCGTGTGACGCGATACCGAGCGCAATGGCTGTTCGAGCATCGACTCGTCCGGTCACCGACAAGCCCTTTTTCTCCTGGAAGAGAGCGATCGCCTCGGTGGTGACCGGCCCAAAAACGCCATCGGCACCTCCGCGAACCGAGATGCCGGCCGCGATGAGAGCTCGTTGGGTCGCTGCGACGTCGGTTCCGCGGTCGCCGCGAGCCGGAAAGACGGGGGATGGCCCGAGGTCGAGCAGATGGGCGGTCAACGTGTCGAGCACCCCGGTGGCCGGCAGCCCGACCGAGGTCTGGAAGGTTCGAAGGGCCGTCTCGGTCGCCGGTCCAAAGACCCCGTCGGCACCCCCGCGAACAGTGACGTCAGCTGAGATGAGTGCTCGCTGAAGTGACGCGACGTGGTCACCCCGGGCGCCCCGGGCCAAGGCCGATGAGACGGTCGTCGAGTTCGACGACCTGCCCGATGACGAGATGCCGGACGCCGACGAGGTCATGACGCTCGGGGGAGTCGACACCGCAAGGGCTGGCGTGGCCGTGGACACGGCCATGAACAGGGAGGACCCGAAAAGAAGAGCGCCGGTCACGGACATCACGACCGGGTATCGGCGGGCGGTCGGCCCACCTTGAGCAGAACCTGGATGGGGTCGGGTGGGGGCCAGGGGAGAAAAAGTGGCGCGAAGTGGGGAAAAGTGGTTGACAAAGGGGAGGAATGGGGACTAGGAATAGTCACCAACTCGGGCAGAGGGGCAGGCAGTGCAGGTATTCGTCGGAAAACACGAGCGACAGCTCGATCCCAAGGGTCGACTTGCGCTTCCGGCGACCTTTCGGAGCCGTCTCGAGCCCCGCTGCTACTTGCTGCTCGGACAGGACAAGTGCATCGCCGTGGTGACGGCCGAGGACTCGGCTCGACTGGCCGAGGAAATCACGGCGGCCGTGAAGAGTGGCGAGACCACCGAGCAGGAACGTCGAGCCTTGGCGGCGAGCATGGTGGAAGTCGTCATCGATGCTCAGGGTCGCGTCACGATCGACGAGTCCCTCCGCGCGTATGCCGGGCTCGCAGTCGGCAGCAAGGTCGTGGTGGCCGGCAATTTCGAGCGAGTCGAGATTTGGGAGCCGTCGCGCTTCGAGCGTCAACTGACACTCGGAACCGAGGCCATCGCCGGGGAGGAGTCGTGATCGACTTCGCTCACGAGCCGGTGATGGTGGACGAGATCGTCGCGGTCTTCTCGACCGTTCCGGCCGGAGTCGTCCTCGATGGCACCGTCGGTGGTGGAGGACATGCGGCGGCTCTTCTCGCCTCACGTCACGACCTGTCGATCCTCGGCCTCGATCGAGATCCGGCGGCTTTGGACGCCACCCGGAGTCGATTGGTCGACGTCGCCGACCGAGTGACGCTGCAGCATCGTCGTTTCGACGAGGTGGACGACGCGTTGGCCGAGGCTCACGTCGATGCTCTGGCGGGAGCGCTGTTCGATCTCGGCGTGTCGTCCCACCAGTTCGACGTCGCCGCCCGAGGTTTCTCCTACCGGCACGACGCCCCACTCGATATGCGGATGGACCCGACCGAAACTCGCACGGCAGCCGAGATCGTCAACGAGTGGTCAACTGAGGACTTGACGCGCCTTCTGCGCGACAACGCCGACGAGCGCTTCGCCCGTCGAATCGCCGAAGCGATCGTGTCCTCTCGGCCGGTGACGTCGACGCATCAACTCGCCGAGATCGTTGTGTCGGCCATTCCTGCTCCAGCCCGTCGACGCGGCGGTCATCCGGCCAAGCGCACCTTCCAGGCCTTGAGGATCGAAGTCAACCGGGAACTCGAAGTGTTACCGGTCGCCCTCGACCGGGCGGTCGGTCGATTGTTGCCAGGAGGGCGCGTCGCTGTTCTGTCCTACCACTCGGGTGAGGACCGCATCGTGAAGGCCCGTTTCCGTCATCACGAGACCGGGGGATGCGCTTGTCCGCCTGGACTGCCCTGCGGTTGCGGTGCGCGGGCCTCGGTTCGGAAAGTTCGTGTGTCGGCTCGACCGAGCGACGACGAGCAGTCACGTAATCCGAGAAGTGTTTCGGCTCGCCTACGCGTGGTGGAGGCCGTCTGATGGCGCGCGCTGCGACACGAGTCGCATCCCGTGCTCCGGTGAAGCCGGCATCTCGCCCGGCGCGTCGCGTGGCCACTCGAACTGCCGCCGATCGCCGATCGAGTGTGTCGAAGCGAGTTGTGCCAAAGGTCGTCCCAGCCGGTGGCCCGTCGACCAAGCGCTCGCCGTCGGCCATTGCGCGAGCGGTCGATCCGCAGAACGCGACCGTGGCTGGCCGTCGTGTCGTGAAATTGGCACTGGCCGTTCTCGTCGTGCTGGTAGGGATCATGATGGCGGTGGTCGTGGCACAGACTCGTATCGCCGAAAATCAGATGCAGCTCGATCGGATCGAGTCACGGATCGACGGCGAACGCGACCGATACAACCAGTTGCGCCTCGAACGCTCGCTCCTTCGCGAGCCGGCTCGTCTCGTGGTCGAGGCCCGGGCTCTCGGCATGCAACCGGGAGTTGGTGTCGATTTCACGACAGTCGATCCGATGACGGTGGCCGCGGTCCTCGTGGCCACCGGCGGAGTCGATCCCGAATTGTTGACCGACGGAGACGATCCGCTGCGGGAATACGGTGATTTCAAGGCGATCGTGGGTGGTGCTCCGTGACGACTCGTCGCCCATCCGGTTCCCGTTCTCGTGCCGCGGCTCGTTCGACATCATCTCGTTCGAAGTCTTCTCGTTCGACGACGTCCCGTTCCAAGTCTTCTCGCACGACGACGTCCCGTTCCAAGTCTTCTCGCACGACGAGAGCTGTGCGTGCCGTCCAGACGGTGAGCCGCTGGAAGATCGGCCCGTCACGTCGACGGGCTCAATTCGCCGTGACGGTGGCTGCGGTGGTGTTCGTCGTCTTCGTGTACCAGATCGTGTCGGTGTCACTACTCGACGGGGCCGACTATCGCGCTGACGGACTCGCGCAGCGACAGTCGTACGTGACGGTCGCCGCCGACCGGGGAACGATCTTCGATCGAGACGGAAACGAGATGTCGATCACGGTGCCGGCCGTCTCGATCTACGCCAATCCAAAAGCGGTGGGTGACCCGATCGCCACCGCCCACGTTCTCGCGCAGATGCTCGGAATCGACGCAGTCGGTGAAGCCGACCTCGCCGACAAGATGTCGGACCGATCCAAGACGTTCGTGTACGTGCAGCGCTTCGTGGACGACGACGTGGCCGAGGCGATCCTGTCACTCGGTCTGGCCGGAGTGAACGGTGTGACCGAGCCGATGCGAGTGCAGGTTTCGGGGGGACTGGCGCGAAATGTCGTAGGACGGACCGATCCCTTCGGCGTGGGGTCGACCGGGCTCGAACTTCAGTACGAGAAGGTTTTGCGCGGAATCGACGGTCTGATGCTCCGCGAAACCAACAATTCGGGACGCACGATCCCGGGCGCGAGTCGCACGGTGGAGCAGGCACGACCGGGTACCGACCTCGTTCTGACGATCGATCGTTCGATGCAGTATCAGGTCGAGCAGGCCCTGTTGCGTCGAGTCGAGGAACTGTTGGCCAAGGGTGGCAACGCCATCGTGCTCGACACCCGCTCGGGTGAAATTCTCGCCATTGCGAGCGTGGGTCGCAACGGCGAAGGCGTCGCCGAAGTGACGTCGGGGAACATGGCGGCGGTCGAGTCTCATGAACCCGGCTCGGTCGCCAAGATCTTCAGCGTCGCCTCGGCGATCGACCAGGGGGCGGTCACTCCCTCGAGCATGTTCCTCGTTCCGGGGTCGTACGTCTTCGACCCCGGAACCGAATTCGAGCAGACGATCAAAGACGCCTACCCGCACGAGACCGAACCGATGAGCGTCCAGCAGATCCTCGTCAAGTCCTCGAATATCGGAACGATGATGGCGGCCGAAACGATCGGTGTGGAACGCCTCCATGAGTACCTCACGTCCTTCGGCTTCGGCTCGGCGACCGGACTCCAGTACCCCGGGGAGAGCTCGGGAACTCTCCGATCGGTCGATCGTCTTCGTGGTTCCGAGAAGGCGACCATCACCTATGGCTACGGTTTCGCGGCCACTTCGTTGCAGCTCGTGTCGGCTGTGAACGCTGTGGCGAACGGCGGTGTCTACGTCCCCCCGCGACTCGTGCGCTCCACGATCGACGAGAACGGCAAGGTGTGGGAGACGCCGATGGGCGAATCGCATCGAGTGGTCTCGGAATCCACGTCGAACACCATGGCCGATCTCCTCAGCGCCGTCGTGTGTTCCGGAACCGGCACGAGGGCTCAAGTTCCCGGTATCACCGTCGCCGGCAAGACCGGAACGGGCTACAAGGTGCAGGACAACGGGACCTACGTGACCGAGGACGGTTCTCGCGCTTACTTTGCGACGTTCGTCGGCTACCTTCCGGCCGATAATCCGCGTGTCACCATCCTCGTGTCGATCGACGAGCCTGATCCGTCGAGTCGTGACCGATTCGGTGGAACGGCCGCTGCGCCAGTGTTCTCGGCCCTGGCCCAAGTGGCAATTCAGGAGTTGTCCATCGAACCGACCGACGGCGACGTCGGTTGTGTGGCGGCGGAGTGAACCATGAGGATGCGCACCCTCGGACATTTGTGCAGCGAAGCACGCATCGGCACGGTGACCGATAAGTCGAATTCGGACGATGCTCCGATCGACACCGTGCCCTCTGACGTCATCGTGTCGCAAATCTCACACGACTCGCGCGACGTTTCTCCCGGCGCGGTGTTCTGTGCCGTTCGGGGGGCCCGCTTCGACGGGCACGAACATGTCGGAGAGGCTCTGCGTCGGGGAGCAGTCGCCCTCGTGGTCGATCATCGACTCACCGAGATCGACCCCTCGGTCCCTCAGATCGTCGTCGGCGACGTGCGGACTGCCATGGGCCGCCTCGCCACGGCGTTCTGGGGCGATCCGTCCCGTCAGATGGACGTAGTGGGCGTGACGGGGACGAACGGAAAGACGACGACCACACATCTGCTCGCCGCAATTCTGACCGCAGCCGGTCGGCCCACCGATGTCATCGGAACCCTGTCGGGCGGGTTCACCACTCCGGAGGCGCCAGAACTGCAATCGACACTCGCCGAAATGCGAGAGCGGGGAACGCGAGCGGTCGCCATGGAGGTGTCGTCACACTCGCTCGTGATGGAGCGCGTCACCGGTACACGTTTCGCAGCTGCGGTGTTCACCAATTTGTCGCGCGACCATCTCGACCTTCACGGAAACATGGAGGAATATTTCGCCGCCAAGGCTCGGCTCTTCGACCCTTCGTTCACCGACATCGCCGTGGTGAACGCCGACGACACCTACGGCCGACGCCTGTTGGACGCCCCGCGAGTTCGGACGATTCCTTTCTCGAAAACCGATCTGGACGACATCCAGGTGACCACGATCGAGCATCGCTTCGTATGGCGCGGTCGTTCGGTACGTTGTCCTCTCGGAGGTGCAGTCAACGTCATGAATTCTCTGGCTGCTGCCACCGTCGCCGACGCGCTCGGAGTCGACGGCTCCACGATCGCCGAGGCCTTGGCCGAGGTGGCGCCGGTGCCGGGTCGTATGGAAAGAATCGACGAGGGCCAGGACTTCACCGTGTTGGTCGACTACGCCCACACTCCCGATGGCTTGTCAGCAGTCCTGCGGTCGCTGCGCGAGTCGAGTCTCGAGGGGAAGATCCTCGTCGTCTTCGGCTGTGGCGGCGATCGCGACAAGGCCAAGCGACCGATGATGGGGGAGGCCGCGGCCGGTCTCGCCGACGAAGTGATCGTCACGTCCGACAATCCTCGAAGCGAGGATCCGCAGGCCATCATCGCCTCGATCGTTGCTGGGGTGCCCGACCATCTTCGCCATCGCCTCGTCGGTGTGATCACCGACCGACGAGCAGCGATCGAATCGGCAATAGATCGTGCGCGACGCGGGGACGTCGTGTTGATCGCTGGCAAGGGACACGAGACCACCCAAACCACGGGCACGAACATCATCGATTTCGACGATCGTGAGATTGCCCGCGAACTGCTCGGAGTGCGCGCATGATCGCCGTCATGGTCGCTGGCGCGGTCTCGATGCTGGTGTCCCTTTTCGGAACGCGTTTTCTCATCGTTTTCTTCCGCGAGCGTGGAAAGGGTCAGCCGATTCTCGGTAAGGAGGATCACGGTCCCGAACACCACAAGCCGAAGTCGGGTACGCCGACGATGGGCGGACTGGCCATCGTCGGAGCAGCGTTCATCGGTTGGACCGTGGCGCACGTGCGCGACGGACTCGCCTTTTCGAATCAGGCGATCATCATCTGGATCGGCATCTTGATCATGGCGGGTATGGGTTTGCTCGACGACGTGATCAAGGTCAGCAAGGGACACAACCGCGGCATCTTCTGGAAGAAGAAGGGTCTCATCACTCTCGCCCTCGCCTGTGGGGTCACGTGGTGGCTCGCCGCGGCCACTGATGTGTCGGAGACCATCTCGTTCACTCGATTCGACTTTCCCGGCTGGGAGATCCCGTGGTGGCTCTGGGTCGTGTGGACCGGCCTCATGATGTGGGCGACGACGAATGCCGTCAACGTGACCGACGGTCTCGACGGTCTGGCGGGGGGTTCGGCTCTGTTCGGATTCCTGGCCTTCGCGATCATCGGGTACTGGTCGTTCCGTAACCCCGAGGTCTACGGAGTGCTGGAAGGTGGAACGGTGAATCCGCTCGATCTGGCGGTGTTGTCGGCCGGTTTCGCTGGGGCTTGTGGAGGTTTCCTGTGGTGGAACGCGGCACCGGCTCGCATCTTCATGGGAGACGTGGGAGCGCTTGGCATCGGTGCGTCGCTCGGCCTCCTCGCCGTCGCGACGAACACTCACTTCCTGCTGCCGCTCATCTGCGGGATCAATGTGCTCGAAGCCGGGTCGGTCGCCATGCAGATGACCATCTTTCGCGCGAGTGGTCGGACCCGGCGTTTCTTCCGTATGACCCCGATTCACCACCATTTCGAATTGATCGGCTGGCCCGAAACCACCGTGATCATCCGCTTCTGGATCATCGGCGGAATTTGCGTGGCCGCTGCGCTGGCCATGTTCATCGGCGACTTCACCCGAATCACCGATCAAGCGGGGAACCTTCTGCCATGACCGACCGGGTACTGGTGTACGGGGTCGCGGTGGCCGGATTGGCGACAGTGCGAGCCTTGCTCCGACGCAACATCGATTGCCTCGCCGTGGACGATTCGGTCGACGACACGAAGCGACGGGTGCTGGCCGATCTCGGTGTGGAACTCGTCGAGAGTCCGAGCGATTCGGTTCTCACGGGCCTGATCTCCGCATCGGCCTTGGTCGCACCGGCGCCGGGGGTGCCCGAGTCCCATCCGGTGATCGAGATCGCTCGACGGACGAACCGTCGTCTCGTCACCGAACTGGATCTGGCGTACGAATGGGAGAGTGCCCGCCCCGGCGGTGCCCGGCCCATCGTCGCTGTCACGGGCACCGACGGCAAGACGAGCACCACGCTCCTGACGGCGGCAATGCTGGAGTCCGGAGGTCGAGCGAGCGTCGCGTGTGGCAACACCGACGTCCCGATGGTGGAGGCTCTCGACCTCGACGTCGACTGCTTCGTTGTCGAGGCGACCAGTTTTCGGCTGGCCTTCTGCGAGTCGTTTCGTGCCGAGGCTTCTGCGTGGCTCAATCTGGCCGAGGATCACCTCGATTGGCACGAGAGCATGAAGAGCTACGAGAACGCCAAGGCCCGCCTGTGGTCACACGTACGCGAGAACGATTCAGCGATCGGCTGGATCGACGATCCGGTCGTGATGCGTCACCTCGCCCGAACTCGCTGTCGTCGAGTGACCTTCGGTCTCGAATCGGCCGACTACCGCGTGGTCGACGACAACTTGGTCGGTCCGGGGGGAGAGATCGCACCGGTCGACGGTCTTTCACGTGCGCTTCCTCACGATCTGACCAATGCCTTGTGTGCGTCGGCCCTCGTTCTCGAGAGTGGGCTGGCCGATCGCCGGGCCATCGCTCGTGCTCTTCCGGAATTCCGCGCGCCGAGCCATCGCATCGAATTCATCGGCGAGGCCGAGGGAATTCGATGGTTCGACGATTCGAAGGCCACCACTCCGCACGCGGTACTGACCGCACTTCGCGGCTTCGACAGCGTCGTCCTGGTGGCTGGTGGTCGCAACAAGGGTCTCGACTTGGGCGAACTGGCGGCCGAAGTGTCACGTATCCGGGCAGTGGTGGCCATCGGTGAAGCGGCACCCGAAATCGTTCGGACTTTCTCTGGTCGGCGGACGGTAGTGACCGCCTGTGACATGGGAGAGGCAGTCGTCGCCGCTCGCGATTTGGCATCCGACGGGGACGTCGTCCTTCTCTCGCCCGGTTGCACGAGCTTCGACTGGTACGACGGGTACGCCCGTCGAGGCGAAGACTTCAGCCGTCGAGCCCGCGAGTTGATCGGAGCACGTTCATGACTCTGGCCCTACCGAATCGTTCTCGACGGACGTCGCAGCTCGCTGAGCGCCGACGCGCTGCTCTCGAGTCGGCACAAAAAGCTCGTCGTACCGGGCGCCGTCGTCGTTATCAGGAAGACGTCGGACGCGATCCGAAGCCACTCGGTTTCTACGTGATCGTGGCGGTCACTCTGGCCTTGGTGGCTTTTGGTCTCGTGATGGTTCTCTCGTCGTCGTCGATCGTGTCGTTCCACCGCGGACGTTCGCCGTGGTACTACTTCGTCAAGCAGGTCTTCTGGGCCGGCTTGGGAATGGTCGCCCTTGTCACGACGTATCGCATGCCTCTCAAGGTCTTGCATACGACGGCGAGAGTGCTGCCGCCCTTTGCAGTGGTATTGATGCTGGCCGCATTCACTCCCGGACTCGGCAAGACGGTCAATGGCGCCCAAGCGTGGCTGGCCATTGGCGATTACACGATTCAGCCGTCGGAGTTCATGAAATTGGCCTTGGTGGTCTACGGCGCCGACTGGCTGACGCGCCGTGAGAAACAACTGGCCGATTTCAAAGAGGCAGCCCTGCCATACCTCGGTTGGGTCGGTATCGGGGCATTCATTGCGATCGCTCAGGGTGACCTCGGATCGTGTCTCGTCATCACGGCGATCGGCATGTCGATGCTCTTCTTGGCCGGTGCTCCACTGCGACCGTTGTTCGGGCTCTCGTTGGTGGGGGCGCTTGGTTTCGTCACCTATGCCCGCCTCGACGGCGACAAGTGGGCTCGGTTCACCTCGTTCCTCGACATCCACGGAACGCGTGAGACCGACGGTTATCAGGTGTATCAGGCGCTGATCAGTATCTCGAACGGCGGTCTCACAGGAACGGGGATCGGGGCGGGGACCGGCAAATGGGGATACGTCCCGCTCGCCCACACCGACTTCATCTTCTCGATCGTCGGCGAGGAGATGGGACTTCTCGGTGTCCTTGGACTCCTCACCCTCTTCGTCTTCCTGATCTACTTCGCATTTCAAGTCGCCTTGTCGTGTCGCCATCGCTTCGGCTTCCTCGTGGCGGCGGGTATCGGCTGCTGGTTCATCGTCCAGATCTCGATCAACATCGGCGGCGTCATCGGATTGCTGCCGGTGACGGGCCTGACTTTGCCGTTCATCTCGTTCGGTGGCAGTTCGCTCATCGCGTCGATGGCCGCTGCCGGTCTCTTGATGAACGTCGCCCGCCGTCCGCGATGACGGTCTTCGCCGCCGTCGCCGGTGGTGGCACCTCGGGCCATGTGGTGCCCGCCCTCGCCATCATCGATGCTCTCGTCGAGCGCGAACACGACAGATCACACATCTTGTACGTAGGAGCGCTGCGAGGTGTGGAGACCACTCTCGTTCCTCCGACAGGAACGCCTCATGTCTTTTTCGACGTGGTCGGCCTTCGGAGATCGCTCACTGCGTGGCGTCACAACTTCCGCTTCGTGCCCAAACTACTTCGAGCTCGACGACGAGCCATCGAGATGTTTCGCGCCGACCGTCCTCGAGTGGTGGTGAGTGTCGGTGGGTACGCGAGCCTGCCCGCCGTGCTGGCGGCGCGTTCGTTGAAGATTCCCATCGTCGTCGTCTCCTACGACCGGCGTCCGGGTCGTTCGAGCCGAATCACCAGTCGATTCGCTTCGGTGGTGGCCACTGCATTCCCTGAAACCGACCTACGGCGAGCCGTTCACACGGGAGCCCCGGTGCGCGCCGAAATCCGACGTCTCGATCGCCGTACCGCGCGTGACGAGGCGAGACGACGCCTCGACCTTCCACTCGATCGTTTCGTCGTCGTCGTCGTCGGTGGCTCGCTCGGATCGGGGGCATTGAACGACGCAGTCGAGGCACTCGTGAGACAATGTCGGGACGACTCGGATCTCGCCGTGTTCCAGGTGGCCGGTGACCGTTTCGTGGAAGTGGTTCAGGAGCGAATGAGACAGATCTTGACGAGCGACGCACGCATCGTCCTGCGAGTGGTCGGATACCACTCGCAGATGGAGGATCTCTACGCGGCAGCCGATGTCGTGGTGGGGCGGGGCGGTGCGGGAACGATCGCCGAAATCGCAACGGTCGGTGTTCCATCGATCCTGGTTCCGTGGTCGGGTGCGGCCGACGACCATCAGACCGAGAATGTTCGGTGGTTGACCGATGCTGGCGCAGCAGTCTCGTTGTCGGACGACTCGGTAGTCGATCGTTTGCCATCGGTGATCAACGACCTACGAGCCGATCCTCGACGGCTCGCCGAAATGGGGCACGCGGCGTACGGTCTCGGCGACGCCAATCGTCGAGCGGCGGTGGCCGATCTCGTGATGACGACCGCCGAGGGGAGATCACCCGGGTGACTTCGCACGATCTCGATCTTTCCTCGCGCCGTCGGATCCACGTGGTGGGCGTGGGTGGTCCGGGAATGAGCGCGATCGCCATCGTGCTCGCGCAGATGGGCCACGACGTCTCGGGCTCCGATGTTCGCGAGGTCGCAACTCTCGAGTCGGTACGAGGATCCGGGGTTCGGGTGTCGATCGGTCACGATCCGGCGGCGATCGAGGGATGTGACATCGTCACGGCGTCGACGGCGATCCGTGAGACCAATGTCGAGCTCGACGCCGCTCGCCGACGAGGGATTCGGGTTGCGAGTCGAGGTGATGTGCTGGCGGCCATGTGCTCACTCGCCACCACCGTTGCCGTGGCCGGAACCCATGGCAAGACGACCTCGTCATCGGTTCTGCGTGCCATGTTGGCACCAAGCTTCGATCCCAGCTTTTTGATCGGCGGCAACGTCATCGATCTCGGTGTGGGGGCTCGCTGGACGGGTTCGTCGTTGTTCGTCGTCGAGGCCGACGAAAGCGATGGAACGCATCGTCGACTTCCGGTCGGAGCTGCGATCGTCACCAATGTCGACCAGGACCATCTCGATCACTTCGGCGATTTCGACTCCGTGGTTCGGAGTTTCGCCGAGTTCGTGCAGGACGTCACCGGACCGGTGGTCCTGTGCGCCGACGATCCGCATCTCGTCTCGATGCAAGCCGCTCGGCGCCTCACCTACGGTTCCACGAGTGGCGACGTGCGCTGGAGCGACGTCACCTTCGTCGATGGTCGTACCTCGTTCACCGTGAGAGGTTCCGTTCTGGGATCCGAATTCGAACGCCGTGTCACCGTTCCTCTTCGCGGTGAACACAACGTCTCGAACGTGACGGGTTGTCTGACCTTGGCGGTGGCTCTCGGCGTCGATGTCGACGAGGCGATCGCGTCGATCTCCGATTTCGGTGGGGTCGGACGACGATTCGACGTACGGGCCGAGATCGACGGCATCACCTTGATCGACGACTATGCCCATCTTCCCCGTGAGATCGATGCCGTTCTCGCTGCCGCCAGGAGCTCCGAGGCGGGTCGACGCCTGGTGGCAGTGTTCCAGCCCAATCGTTACAACAGAATGGCGACCATGTGGCCTGACTACGCCGCCTGTTTCGATGATGCCGACGTGGTTGTGATCGCCGACATCTATTCATCCGGAACCGATCCGATTCCCGGTGTCACCGGTCGTCTGGTCGCCGACGCGGTCGCTGCAACTCGCGACGCGGGATCGGTGCATTACGTGGAGAATCGCCATGAATTGGCCGGAGCGGTTTCGGCACTACTGACGTCGGGCGACGTGTGCGTGTCGATGGGTTGTGGTGACGTCGAATTCCTGCCCGACGAGATCGTGGCGGTACGGCACAGTGTCTGAAATCGACGTCGACTTCGATCGACTGGCCGACGATCTCGGGGGAGTGCGCGACGCTCCGCTCGGGGAGATGACCACCTACCGAGTGGGCGGCGGTGCCGCGGTTCTGGTGCGCGTCGAATCCCTGGAACGTCTTCGACGCGTCGCACAGATCCTCGCCGAGGTGGACGTCCCAGTCCTCGTGATCGGCCGTGGCAGCAACATGTTGGTCGCCGATCGAGGTTTTCGAGGCGTGGCGGTGCAGCTCGGTGATTTTGCCGCCGAGTGCGAGATCGACCGGCGTGGCGACGAAGCGATCGTGCGCGCTGGTGGTCTGGCTCTCCTGCCGGTCGTGGCCCGTCGGACGGCAAGTGCCGGCTGGACCGGTTTCGAATGGGCGGTCGGAGTGCCGGGAAGTGTCGGAGGCGCCGTTCGAATGAACGCCGGTGGGCACGGGTCGGACATGGAGGCCTGTGTCGTCGACGTCGATGTCTACGACCTGCAGCGAGGATCCGTTTCTGTCCGGCCACTCGCCGAACTCGGGTTACGGTTTCGAGGTTCCTCCATCGTCGATCACGAGGTCGTGACCGAGGCTCGGCTGCGCGTGTCGAAGGGTGACGTGGATACGTGCCGGGCGACCCTTGACGACATCGTGCGCTGGAGACGAGAGCACCAGCCCGGTGGTCAGAACGCCGGCTCGGTGTTCGTGAATCCGATTCCGGGTGAACTTTCGGCCGGTGAACTCATCGATCGAGCCGGCCTTCGCGGTCGGCGACTGGGATCGGCCGAGGTGTCGACCAAGCACGCCAACTTCATCCAAGCCGATGTCGGCGGGTCGGCGACCGATGTCAAAGACCTCATGGACTTGGTTCGTCAGCGCATCAGTGACGATTTCGGAATCGAACTTCACAGCGAGATTCGTCTCGTGGGTTTCGTCGACGGCGAGGAAACCTCGTGACGCGCCGAGTGCGGGATTCATCGGACGACTTCTCCGACGACACCCTCGACCCCGATGTGGAAGCCGAGCTCGCTGAGGCCTTCGACGAACCGTCCACCCGTCCGGCCCCCGCTCCTGGGGAGACCTCGGCCGCTTCCATGTCGTCCGGCGCCGCACCACGACGGGTCAAGATCTCCGACAGCGACTCAGCGCCGGTTCGCGCCAATGAGCCACGTGATGGCGACGACGCGTGGGGGTTCTTCCGTCGCAATCTGCCCCGGGTGCGCGTTCCTCGACTTCGTGCGCCCCGAGTTCGTCTTCCCCGTCCCTCGTTCGCCGGACTGTCGATGTCGAGGTTCCGACGGACGACGGGGAGTGGTGTCTCGACCACCAAGTCGCCGCCGAAGCGAACCGCCACCAAGTCGGCGGACGGTCGCACTCGTGTGGTCATCACCGACGACACGATTCAACCCACGAAAGTTTCGGGTCTGTCCGGTCAGGCCCGCTTTCGCGAACGCCGGATCGCGGCCCGTCGGGCCGAGGGTCGCCGGCGTCTGCGCATCGCGCTCGTGATCGGCGGCGTGGCAGCGATCGTCATCGCCGGGCTCGTCGTGCTCGCCAGTCCCATCTTGTCGATTCGAACGATCGACGTCGAAGGTGTGGTGTACGCCGATGCCGATCGGGTTGGTGAGGTCGTTGCGTCGTTGCGTGGCGATCCGATTCTGACGGCCGATCTGAACGGTGCCGAGGCCGCCTTGGAGGGGATTCCGTGGATTCGTGAGGCCCGCGTGTCGATGCATCTTCCCCGACGAGTGTCGATTCAGATCGACGAACGCGAACCCATTGCCTTCTACCGAGCGGTCGACGGGTTCAATCGCGTCCTCGACATCGATGGACGGATTCTCGACGTGATCGAAGGAGACCTGGTCGATTTCCCGCCGATCCTCGGAACCGGACCGAATCTCTCGCCGGGAGATTTCGTCGACCAGCCGTTCCTCGGAGCGGCCCAGCTGATCAACGCCCTTCCGCGCGATCTGCGCCTTCGACTGGTCTCGATGTCGGTCACCCCCGATGGAGAGGTCTCGGTTCTCTTGTCCGGCGACGTGACGGTTCAGTTCGGCCGGCCGGACCGGTTCCAGGACAAGCTCGTGGCGCTGGTCAACGAGATCAAGCGTCAAGGGAGTCGCTCGTATTCGATCGTCGACGTTTCGAGCGGTGAGGCAAGTGTCCGCTGACCAGGAACGATGGGGCGGGGCCGCTCGGGGTATCCCCCCATGTGACGTCCTGACCTGAGAGAATGTCGTCCACGTCGGTCGTCAAGGTCGGTCCGGACACGTCGGTTCGGGCGTTGCCGTCCCCGATCGACCCGAGAGCGGAGGAGCCGGATGGCCGGTAGTCACAACAACTACATCTGTCAGATCAAGGTGATCGGTGTCGGTGGCGGCGGTGTCAATGCCGTGAACCGGATGATCGAACGCAATCTGCGCGGTGTGGAATTCATCGCGATCAACACCGACATTCAGGCTCTCATGACGTCCGATGCCGAGTTGAAGCTCGACATCGGACGCGAACTCACTCGTGGTCTCGGTGCGGGTAGCGATCCCGAGATCGGTCGTCAGGCCGCCGAGGCCCACCGTGACGAGATCGAAGACGCCCTGAAGGGCGCCGACATGGTGTTCATCACAGCCGGAGAAGGAGGTGGCACCGGAACTGGTGCCGCACCGATCGTGGCCGAAGTCGCCAAGAATCTCGGAGCACTCACCATTGGCATCGTGACGCGACCGTTCTCCTTCGAGGGTCGTCGTCGGGCGGTCCAAGCCGATTCCGGAGTGGCCAAGTTGAAAGAAAAGGTCGACACGCTCATCGTCGTACCCAATGATCGCTTGCTCTCGGTCGTCGACGCCCGTGACACCGTGATCGAAGCTTTCGGCAAAGCTGATGAGGTCCTCTACAGCGGTGTGTCGGGAATTTCCGAACTCATCACGAATCCTGGTCTCATCAACACCGACTTCGCCGACGTGAAAATGACGCTGCAGAACGCCGGCTCTGCCCTCATGGGCATCGGCTCGGCCAGCGGTGACAGCCGAGCTCGTGACGCTGCACTGAAGGCACTCTCGAGCAATCTGCTCGAGGCATCAATCGAAGGCGCCCGTGGTGTGTTGTTGAACGTGACCGGCCCGTCGGACATGACCCTCATGGAGATGAACGAGGCAGCCGAGATCATCCACGGCATCGCCCATCAAGACGCCAACATCATCTTTGGAACCGTCATCAACGACGAGATGGGCGATGAGGTCAAGGTCACCGTCATCGCTGCTGGTTTCGATCGATGGGATGGCGCGCCTCAGGTCAAGCCGTCGGCCCGTCCGGCCGGACGAGCAACGCCGAAAGATCAACGGCCCTCTCCGGCGAAGGACATCTTCGCCGATGACCCGGTGCATCTCGGCGACGACGGCGACGACGACTTCGACGTTCCGTCGTTTCTGAAGTAGCCGCTCCACCAAAGGTGCTCTCTGACGACGAGATCGCCCGCCGATGGGGTGGTGTTCAACAGTCGGTTCGACGGTCGACGAGCGCGGCGACCGTTGTTGCGGTCACCAAAACGTTTCCGGTGGAGGCGTGGGCATCGGTGATTCGTGCCGGCGGACACGACGTGGCCGAGAACTACGCCCAGGAGTTGATTAGTAAGTCCGAGGAGTTTTCTCGTCGGTATCCGGGTCTTGAGCGCCCGCGGGTCCATTTCATCGGACGACTTCAGTCCAACAAGGTTCGGATTCTCGCCGGACACGTCGACGTGTGGCAGAGCGTGGATCGAGAAGTGCTGGTCGACGAGATCGCTCGGCGTGATCCTGGCGCGCACGTTCTCGTTCAAGTCGACCCCCTTGGCGAGGCGGACAAGGGCGGTTGCATTCCCGGTCAGGTGCCCGAACTCATCGCGCGAGCGCGTGAGCGAGGTCTGGTGGTCGACGGCCTGATGGTGATCGGACCGACGAATGGTGATCCACTCCTCACGAGACGAGCCTTCGAGCGGACCGTCGAGTTGGCCGACGAATTCGGTCTACCCGTGCGCTCGATGGGTATGAGTGGCGATCTCGACCTCGCTCTCGCCTGCGGATCGACCATGGTTCGGGTGGGTTCAGCGATCTTCGGTGACCGTCCACCCGTCCGTTGACGTCTCGTACTACGATTTGCTCACCATGTCGATTTTCCGGCGAGCCATGGATTATTTGGGCCTCGGTGAGGACGACGCGTACGACGACTACGACGACGTCGAACCGTCGCCCGTTCGCGACTCGGACGACCCGTCCCGCCCAGTGTCCCGTCAAGTGACGCCGCGTGACGTCGATCCGGTTCCGGCTCGCCGTGGCGGGGCCGACGATTCCTCGGTGCAGCCGCGACCGGTGTCGGGTCGGCAGGCGTCGTCGGTACGGACCGTTGGCTCGGGGGGAGTGCCGGGCGAGACGTACACGGTCAAAGCGCTTCGTTTCAACGACATCCAAGAGGTTGCCAATCGGTTCCGTGATGGCCATCCCGTCATCCTCAACACCGAAGGCTGTGACGCGGACGTGGCACGGCGCATGGTCGACTTCTCGAGCGGACTCTGCTACGGATTGCACGGAAAGATCGAAAAGGTGGCCAAGGGCGTCTATCTCTTGAAGCCGTCACCGCGGGCTGCGGTCGTCGAGTACTGATCGTCATGCGCGAACTGATCTATACGATCGTCTTTCTGTTCGAGTTGGCCATCATCGGTCGGGTCATCTTGTCGTGGTTCCCGATGTCGAGCTCTGGTGCTCGCTCGGTGATGGAGCTGCTGATCCGGATCACCGAGCCGGTTCTCGGTCCGGTACGTCGTGTTCTCCCGTCGTTCGGAGGGTTCGATCTTTCGCCGATCGTGGTCATCCTCGTTCTGAACGTGCTCCTGCGGGCCCTCTGACGCCCCTGGCTAGCCTGTCGACACCCATGTCGTCCCACCGGTATCCCCCTGTCGCGTCGCAACCGTCGTTCCCGGACCTCGAGATCGAGGTGCTTCAGCGCTGGGACGTCGACGAGACGTTCCGTCGTTCGGTCGAGAACCGTGCGGCCGGAGAGGGTGGAGACAACGAATTCATCTTTTACGACGGCCCTCCCTTCGCCAATGGTCTCCCGCACTACGGACACCTCCTCACCGGCTTCGTGAAAGACGCCATTCCCCGCTACCAGACCATGCGGGGACGTCGTGTGGAGCGCCGCTTCGGGTGGGACTGCCATGGCCTTCCGGCCGAGGTGGAGGCGGAGAAGCAGCTGGGAATTTCCGGCCATCCCGAGATCTCGGAATACGGCGTCGGAAAATTCAACGACTACTGCCGGTCGAGTGTTCTGCGCTACACCAACGAGTGGCGTCGTTACGTCACGCGGCAGGCGCGTTGGGTCGACTTCGACAACGACTACAAGACACTCGACATCTCCTATATGGAATCGGTGATGTGGGCGTTCAAGACCCTCCACGACAAGGGCTTGGTGTACGAGGGGTATCGCGTTCTCGCGTACTGCTGGCGCTGTGAGACACCTCTCAGCAACACCGAAACTCGTATGGACGACGTGTATCGCGATCGTCAGGATCCCGCGGTCACCGTCGGTTTCCGACTCGAGACCGGCGAGACGATCTGGGCGTGGACGACCACCCCCTGGACGTTGCCGTCGAATCTGGCGCTGGCCGTCGGGCCCGACATCGAGTACTCGGTGCTCCGGCGCGGCGACGATGCGGTGATCGTGGCCTCGGCCCGACTCGATTCCTACGAACGCGAGTTGGAAGGTTTCGAGGTGGAGCGCACGATTCTCGGTCGTGATCTGATCGGGCGCCGCTACGCGCCGCTCTTGCCGTACTTGGCCGACACGCCGAACGGATTCCAGATTCTCTCTGGTGACTTCGTCTCCACCGAGGACGGCACCGGAGTCGTGCACATGGCTCCTGGTTTCGGCGAAGACGACCAGAACGCGTGTGCGGCAGTGGGTATCCCCACCATCTGCCCGATGGACAGTCACGGCTGCTACACCGCGGAAATCTCCGACTGGGTCGGTCAGCACGTGTTCGAAGCCAACCCGGCCGTCATCAAACACTTGAAGTCGCTCGGTGTCGTGGTTCGTCACGACACGTACGACCACGCGTACCCGCATTGTTGGCGGTGCGCTGAACCGCTCGTGTATCGAGCAATTTCGTCGTGGTTCGTCGAGGTCACGGCGATCAAGGACCGGATGGTCGAGCTCAATCAGCAGATCCGCTGGGTGCCGACCCATCTGAAGGACGGTTCTTTCGGTAAATGGCTCGCCAATGCGCGCGACTGGTCGATCAGCCGTAATCGATTCTGGGGATCGCCAATTCCCGTCTGGAAGAGCGACGATCCCGAATATCCACGCGTCGACGTGTACGGGAGTCTCGAAGAGTTGACACGCGACTTCGGCGTGGAGGTGACCGATCTCCATCGTCCGGCAGTCGACGAGTTGGTTCGACCCAATCCCGACGATCCGACAGGACGTTCGATGATGCGACGGGTCCCGGAGGTCCTCGACTGCTGGTTCGAGAGCGGATCGATGCCGTTTGCTCAGGTGCACTACCCGTTCGAGAACCGAGAGTGGTTCGACCAGCACTATCCCGGCGACTTCATCGTCGAGTACATCGGCCAGACGCGAGGTTGGTTCTACACCTTGCACGTCCTCGCCACCGCACTATTCGATCGACCGTCTTTCTCGACGTGTGTGAGTCACGGCATCGTCCTCGGCGACGACGGTCAGAAGATGTCGAAGAGCCTTCGCAACTATCCCGATCCGATGGAAGTCTTCGACAAGTACGGCGCCGATGCGATGCGCTGGTACCTCTTGTCGTCAGCGATCCTGCGCGGTGCCGACTTCTCGGTGACCGAAAGTGGAATTCGTGACACCGTCCGTCAAATCATCCTTCCGTTCTGGAACTCCTGGTACTTCCTCGCGCTATACAGCGAGGCCGAAGAGACGGTTGGAACGTTCCGTACCGATTCGAACAACGTTCTCGATCGCTACATCTTGGCCAAGACCGCGCGTTTGATCGAGCGCGCCACCGCCGATCTCGATGCCTACGACTTGTTCTCGGCCTGTTCGGCAGTGCGCGACTTCCTCGACGTCCTGACCAACTGGTACATCCGACGTTCGCGAGATCGGTTCTGGGCGGGTGACCGCGACGCCATCGACACGTTGCACACGGTGCTGGTGCTGCTCAGTCAGGTGGCTGCGCCGCTCCTTCCTCTCGTCTCCGACAACGTCTACCGGGGACTCACGGGCGACGACAGCGTTCATCTCACGGACTGGCCGTCGACCGCGTCCCTTCCGAATGACGATGCTCTTGTGGAATCGATGGATTCGGTTCGTGACATCTGCTCGGTCGCCTTGTCGATTCGCAAGGCGCACGGTCGCCGAGTTCGTCAGCCACTCGGGGAGATGCGGGTCGCCTTTCCGGGAGCGGAACGAGTACGCGACTTCCTCGACATCGTGGCCGACGAGGTCAATGTGAAGTCCGTGGTGTTGTCGGAAGAGGTCGGTGCGGCACCGATGGTCTTGCAGGCAGTGCCGGCGGCATTGGGCCCGCGTCTCGGAGGACGAACCCAGGAAGTGATCAAGGCGATCAAGGCCGGTGACTGGTCTCGCGACGGTGACCGTGTGGTCGCTGGTGGAATCGAACTACTCGAGGGCGAGTACACGCTGAAACTCGCCGTTGCCGACGGCGAAGCGACCGCAACGATGTCCGACGGTCTCGGTGTGATCACCCTCGATACCGAAGTGACTCCTGAACTCGAAGCCGAGGGCACGGCGCGCGATCTGGTCCGTCTCGTTCAACAGGCACGACGTGACGCAGGACTCGCGGTGAGCGATCGAATTTCGCTCACCCTCGGAGTTCCCGAAGCTATTCGACGACGTATTCAACCCTTCCTCGACGTCGTGGCCGCCGAGACATTGGCTGTCTCGGTGAACTGGGGAACCGGTGAACCGACCGCCACGCTCGACGACGACGACGTTCATGTGTCAGTGGCGCGCGTGACCTGAGGCAAGCCAAGAGGTCGGTGTCCGTCGTAGAGATTGGGGTTATCCTTCCGCAACCCTGCTGTTCGAGCGAGGAGTGACGATGCCGAGCAAGAAACCCGCGAAGAAGGCTCCGGCCAAGAAGGCACCGGCGAAGAAGGTGCCAGCCAAGAAGGCTCCCGTGAAGAAGGCGCCCGCCAAGAAGGCTCCGGCCAAGAAAGCTCCGGCCAAGAAGGCACCCGCCAAGAAGGCTCCCGTGAAGAAGGCTCCGGCCAAGAAGGCACCGGCGAAAAAGGCGCCTGCCAAGAAGGCGCCTGCCAAGAAGGCTCCCGTGAAGAAGGCGCCCGCCAAGAAAGCTCCGGCGAAGAAGACACCGACTGCGAAGGCGCCCGCCAAGAAGGCCGTCGTCGTGAAAGCTCCGGCGAAGAAGGCCGCACCGAAGAAACCGATCTTCGTCAAACCTCCCGTTCCGGGTAAGAGGCCGGTGTCCAAAGACGGCATCATTTCCAACAAGGATTTCGATCTGGCCTTTTTGCGAGCGCGTCGTGAGCAACTCAGCGAGTTGCGCGACCAATATCTGGGTCAGGTGGCGGCTCTCGATCGCGAGCGAGAATTACTGATCGAGGCCTCAGGTATGGGGGACGATCAGTTCGACGAGGACGGCGGCGAAGGCGACACCCTGGCGGTCGAACGTGAGAGGGCCAAGATGTTGTCCGAACAAGATCGACAGATCGTGATGGACATCGAAGCCGCTCTCGTTCGGATCGAAACTGGCGACTACGGCTACAGCGTGGTGTCGACCAAGCCGATTCCGCGCGAACGTCTCGAGTTCATCCCGTGGGCGACCGAGCTCGTCACCGAACGAGTCGGCGGAATCGGACAGCGATGACGTCGACGGGCCGTGTCCGGTCCGGTTCACTCCCCACGTCGTCGATGCTGGCTGCCGTTGTGGTGGCCATCGACCAGATCACCAAACACTGGGCCCTCGGCCGCCTTGGTGACGGTGAGGTGATCCATGTGTTGTGGACGTTGCAGTTCAATCTGGCCTTCAACAGCGGAATGGCCTTCGGACGCGCTCAGGGTCTCGGCCCAGTCATCGCCGTGGTCGCTACCGTCGTCATCGTGTGGCTCTTGGTGTCGTTCCGCCGAGCTTCGTCTCGGTTGTCGATCGTGGCCGTCGGGCTGGTGATCGGCGGGGCGGCTGGAAATCTCGTCGATCGGACGTTCCGTGGGGGAGAGTTCCTTCGTGGTTCCGTCGTCGACTTCGTCGACTTTCAGTGGTTTCCGATCTTCAATGTCGCTGATGTGGCGATCAACATCGGCGGCGCGCTTCTGATCATCGGCTTCCTCGTCGACGCACGCCGCGCGCCGGCAAAGTCGGTGACCGATGAGTGAGATGCTTCGTGAAGAGATCCCGGAGTCCCTCGTCGGAGAGCGACTCGATCGGGTGGTGTCGTTGGTCGCCGATGTCAGTCGGCGCGATGCCGCTGTGATGATCGAAGCTGGGGGCGTGAGTCTCGACGGCTCAGTCGTCGCATCCGGAAAGGTTCGCCTGAACCTCGGCCAGGTCGTCGAGATCGACACATCTACCCGTCCTACGGTCGAGCTCCCCGGACCCGACGAGTCGATCGACGTGGTCGTGCTCCACGAAGACGACCACGTGATCGTGGTCGACAAGGCGCCCGGTGTCGTCGTGCATCCGGCCGCCGGACACCATGGCGGCACCCTCGTCAACGGCTTGTTGGCCAGGTATCCCGAGATCGCCTCGGTTGGTGACCCCGAGCGTCCGGGCATCGTCCATCGACTCGATGTCGGGACATCGGGCCTTCTCGTGGTCGCCCGAACGAACGAGGCCTATCACT
>Ga0075477_10000249_pt1 | contig 22234 bp, 9 predicted proteins | sample DEB08_DNA_FD_76338 | JGI IMG/M metagenome (GOLD analysis project Ga0075477, IMG submission 76338) | Aqueous microbial communities from the Delaware River and Bay under freshwater to marine salinity gradient to study organic matter... | ecosystem: Environmental > Aquatic > Marine > Coastal ...
ACGCTGCGATCGAGACGCTTGGACAGGTCGTCGCGCGGCTGGGGGACGATCGCGATCAGCAGTCGGGCGATGAGAGGGGTGCCCGGCAACAGCAGCAGCGCACCGCCGAGGTTGATCGAGGTGTGGAACATCGCCACCGCGAGCGGCCCCGGCGCCGACTCGAATGGCGAGACCGCCCATGCCGACCACCTCGCGAGATGCTCGAGGCCGAGCATGGCCGCCGCGCCGACCACGACGTTGAACGCGATGTGCGCGATGGCGGTCCGGCGAGCCGCGGGCGAGGCCCCCAACATGGCGATCGCCGCGGTCGTGGTGGTACCGATGTTGGCGCCCACCACCGCCGCCGTCGCCTGTTCGAAGTCGATGCCTCCCCCGTCGAGTGCCACCAGCACGATGGCGATCGAGGCGCTCGAACTCTGAAACAGAATCGTCAGCAAGGCTCCTGCGGCCAGCAGCACGAGTCGGCCATGCCAGCCCTCGCCGCTCGGCAGGTCCGCCGGTCCGAGTCCCCCGAGGACTCCACCCATGCCCGAACGCAGCAGATCGAGGCCGGCGAACAGCAGACCGAATCCGGCGATGGCGAGGCCCAGAGAGGCCAGACGTCCACGGCCTCCGATGCGCAGAGCCGCCCCCAGCGCGATGGCGGGCAGGGCGAGGATCTTGATCGAGAACTTGAAGCCCAGAGTCGCGACCAGCCACCCGGTGCTCGTGGTTCCGACGTTCGACCCCAGTACGACGCCGAGCGACTGGGGAAACGTCATCAGTCCCGCACTGACGAATCCGATCGTGGCGACGATGGTGGCACTGGAACTCTGGACCAGCGTGGTGGTCGCCGCACCGACGGCCGCACCGGACGCCGGACCTCGCACCACCGTCGTCAGGGTGCGTCGCAGGGTCGCTCCCGCGGCGAGCCGCAGCCCGTCGACAAGCAGGTTGAGACCCAGGAGAAAGAGACCCAGACCACCGACGAGTTCGAGAATCACGCCGGACCCTAGCACGCGGATGGCGACGGGGAGCCCCGTGGATCTCCCTATACTCCGACGATGCGGAGCGCGGAGGCCGAAGTCGCACAGGTCCGGCGTCGCCGCGAGATCGGCGTCGTCCTCGTGTTCGCTGGGCTGCTCGCCGGACCGCTCGCCGCCGCGATGGCGGTCCCGCAGACGAGTTCCCGGCCAGATGCTCCTCCAGCCCCTGTGGGGACCCCAACGACGACGGGGGGTTCGTCGCAGGTCGGTCTCCCGTCCATTCCGTCCATCGAGGAACTGCAGCTCAGAGTCGCCGAACTCGAGGGCCGCGGCGGTGCAGGCACCGAGACGGAACTCGATCAGTACCGAACCGCGATCTCTCGGCTGCGCCAGTTGACCGAGCTCGAGACTCGAATCGCGGCGATCGACGAGGAGATTCGCGGCACGCCCGAAGAACTGGAGCGACGACGATCGCTGCTGGGCTCGATTCGGGGCCAACCTCCGCCGATCGACGATGCACTGGAATCGGCTCGAAGCGATTCCACCGAACGCCTGTCCGTTCGAGTGGACGAGGCGAAGGTCGCGATGGATGCGGCTCGTCGTGAGGTCACGGCCCGACGCGAGGAGAGTCTTCGCCGCACCCAGCAGATGCGCGAGGCGGCCGAGACCCTCGAGGGCGTGCGCATCCGCCAGGCGCGGGAGACCGGCGTCCTGCAGGCGGCGTTGACCGAAGATCCGGCCGCCACTCGACCCTCGACGATCCTCGCGATCGCGAGGGCCCGACGCACCGAGGCCGAGCGGAGGCTGCTGCGCCTGCAGCCGGATCTCCATGCGGCCACGACCGAGCTGGCGGCCGTGGAGCTCGAGATCGCGCTCGATCGAGCCCGCATGGCCGAGGAAGCATGGCGCAAGTGGACTCGGCTCCTCGCCAACCGGATCGAGGCGAGCGTCACGGGGGAGCGGTCCCGGGCCGAAGCCGCGATCGAGGGCCTCGGCGTCGACATCGAGATCGTGCGACGGGTCGCGATGCGCAATCGGGATCTCGCCATCGTGTCCCTGGGAATGCTCGATGCGGTCGAGGCCTCGACGAGGCGGACCCCGCGTCGCCTCGAGCGCACCGGCCTGATCGAACGCCTGCTGACCCTCGAAGAGCAGAGGCTGTCGCTTGGCGGAAGTCGCGAGATCGGCCTTCGCCTCCGTCAGGAGCTTGCGGGGCTCGGGCAGATGGACCTGCTCCGTTCCGAACTCCGAACGCTGCAGGCCGATCTTCTGGAGGACTACCTGCTGGAGATCGAGCTCGGCGGCGAGATCGGCGAACTGCAGGACCCGCGGGGCCGCGCCGCGGAGCTGGTGGCCGAGGCCCAGGCCGCCCCCGAGGATCCCGGGCCGGTGATCGACGAGGTCGCGACGCTGCTGGAGCGTCGACGGGACGGGCTGGTCCGACCTCTCCTCTCGCAGCTTCGGCAGACCATCTCGGTGCGCCAGGAGGAGGCGAGGGCGACGGAACGCCTTCTCGCCGTGCTCGAGGAGTATCGGTTGTTCATCGCCGAGCACCTCCTCTCGATTCGGACCGGAGCGGCGCTCACGCCCGCCACGATCCTCGAGGTTCGATCTTGGCAGCTTCCCCCGTCGTTCGAGCGCGAGTCCTCGATCGGCGCCCAGTTCGCCGAGGCGGCCGCGAAGCGTCCGGCGCTCTGGTTCGGGGGGCTCCTGCTGGCGGTCGCACTTGTCCTCCTGCATTCGCGATGGACCCGGCTGGTTCGATCGAGCGCCGAAGCGGTCCGAAGGATCGCCACGGATCGGTTCTCGCTGAGCATCGCCGCCTCGATCAGGACGCTGCTGCTGGCCGCCCCGCTGCCGGTGCTGTTGTGGACGGTCGCGAATGGCCTGAAGGATCCGAGCGCTCCCGATGCGCTCATGGTCTTCGGCAGCGTCTTCGGTCTGTTGGTGGTTCCGGCCTTCACGGCCTGCCTGCTGTGGGCGTGTGCGATCCGAGGCGGTCTCGGCGAAGCCCACTTCCGGTGGGACTCGTCGTTGACCACGCGTCTTCGCAAGGCATGCGCCATCCTGGTGCTGCTGGTGTTGCCGGTCTACGGGGCCTCGATGGCGGCGCTGGTGGGATTCGGAGATCGCACCACCACGGCCGACGAGATCCTCGGACGGATCGGCTTCGTGCTGGTCGGTGCAGCCATGACCGGACTCCTGCTGTGGATCGCGAGGCCGCGAGCGCTGGCGGAGACGTTGAGAAGTTCCGGGAACGACCGTCGCTCGGGCAGGTCCGGGCGGGCTCGGAGACGGGTGCTGAACTCCGGCCTGGTGCTCGCAGGGATCGCCGTCGCCCTCGTCGCCACGGGGCTTTCATGGTTCGGCTTCAGCTTCGCCACGCTGCAGATCCTGATCCTGCTGTACCGGACGGCGTGCCTGGTGATCTGCCTTCATCTGCTCCGCGAACTGCTCGAGCGATGGCTGAGCGCTTCGAGTCGTCAAATCGCCTTCGAGCAGGCCCGTCGACGACGGGCCGAGGCGGCGGAGTCGCGAAAGTCCTCCACCGGGAGCCCGCCGGACGTCGGTGAGACGACGGACGTCGCGGGTCTCCCCGAGTCGCCGATGGTCGACCTCGAGAAGGTCAATCAGCAGGCCTACAGCCTGGTCAACGGCGCATACTTCGCCGGGGTCGGCATCGGCCTCGTGGCCATCTGGAGCCAACTGCTCCCGGCCTTCGGATTCATTCAGAGCCTCGTCCTCTGGAGCAGCATCGCCGAGGTGCCCGACGTCGATGGAGGCACCATCACGGAACTGGTGCCGATCTCGCTGTTCGACGTGTTCGCGGCGGTGTTGGCGATCACTCTGACCGTCCTGCTGACGCGCAACATTCCCGGGATCCTCCAGCTGCTGGTGCTGCCGAAGCTCCCCATCAGCGCGGGCGTGGGCTACGCCGTGGTCAGCTTCACCCGATACGGCATCGGTGTGGTGGGCATCCTGGTGGCGGTGAGTCTGGTGGGTCTGCGCTGGACCCAGATCCAGTGGCTCGCGAGCGCCGCGGTGCTGGGCCTCTCCTTCGGTCTGCAGGAGATCTTTTCGAACTTCGTGAGCGGTGTGCTCATGCTCGTCGAGCAGCCGGTCCGGGTCGGCGACGTCGTGACGGTCAACGGCGTGACCGGTCGCGTCAGCCGCATCCAGATCCGCGCGACGACCATCACCGACTGGGATCGCCACGAACTGGTGATCCCCAACAAGGCGTTCATCACCGGGCAGTTCAGCAACTGGACCCTCTCGGACACCCGGACCCGGCAGGTGATCCAGATCGGCGTCGCCTACGGAAGCGACTACCGACTCGTCGAACGTCTCCTCGTCGAGGTCGCGGAGAGGGATCCCGACGTCTCGGACGATCCGGCGCCGAGCGTCGTGCTGCAGACCTTCGGAGAGAGCAGCGTCGACTTCGACCTGCGGGTCGTGGTGTCCGACGTCGCCGCCCTACCCGCTCCGCTTCATCGGATCCGGCTCGCCATCGCCGAGGCCTTCGCCGAGCACGGCGTGCAGATCCCATTCCCGCAACGGGATCTGCACCTGAAGTCGATCGCGGACGAGGCGTCGGCGCGGCTTCGCCCGCAGTCCTGAACCCGCCCGACGGGACCGGGGAGAGTTCGAATCGCGAGTCCAGGCCCGCGGCGAGCCGATATCTTTTCCGGCATGGAAGATCTTCACATCTACGACGAGGACGGCGACCTCCTGATGGACGCCTCCAAGGTGGGGTCCAAGGTGGTCGTGGTGCCCTCGGGCGATCCTCGATCCGCCGCCGCCTCCGACCGCATGCGCATCCTCTGGGGCCAGCATCTGCTGTCGGATCTGCTCGACGGCCGCTACCGCACCGTCGTCTGCGGCATCAACGACGACGACAACACCCGCGGGGTGCTCGGTGAGCTGCTGAAGCTGATTCCCACGAGCCAGTGGACCCTCGAGTCGGCGACGAGCTACGCGAAGATGTTCCGCAGCGCCGTCTCCGTGCACGCGGCCGAGGATCGCGAGCCGTACGTCCTCAAGTTCGACCTCGACCGGCTGTTGATCCTCGCGGTGTTGCGCCCGGCGGGCCGGGACCACTTCACCCTCGAGGACCTCTTCCGCGGATTCCGGACCATCTCGAAGATGCTGCAGGGACGGCGCGACCGCACGCCGACCGCCACGGTGTCGTTCCTCGGTGCCAAGAGCAACCGTCTCGTCGACCACCGCGGGAACACTCCGAGCTTCGAAGCGGTCCTCGACGCGATGTTCAAGGGCGGATTCACCGGCGACGTCTATCCGCCGCCGGGACTGTGGGAGATGGGCGAGACCGGGGTCTACGCGACGTTCCCCTTCCCGGAGTCGCTCGACCGGATGCGTCAGGGCTCCTGCTGAGTCGTCCTCCAGCCGGAGCCCTGGGTCGGGCATGGCGCCGAAGCGATCCGGACGACTCCGCCCCAAGACGTTCGACCGGCCTCTCGACCGGCGAGGCTCATCCTGTCCAGTCCGCCAGAAGAATGGCGAGATCGCTCGCACCGACGAGGCCGTCGCCGTCGAGATCTCCCGTCGGTCCGACATCGCCCCATCGGCTCAGCAGCATGGCCAGATCTGTGGCGTTGACCATGCCGTTGCGGTCCAGATCGCCCGGGTGTCGGGCCGCATCCACGACGAGATCGGCCTGCGGCAGACCCCAGCCATGACTTGGATCCCAGCCGACCTGTCCGAGATCGCGGGTCGAGTTGCGCAGGATCGACACCAACTGCCCCCGAGAGAGGGCCGGATCCACCGACAGCGCCAGCGCGGCGATGCCGGCGACGAACGGCGATGCGAACGAGGTTCCGTTCAGACACACGAAGTCCCCGGGGTGGTAGCCCGACGGGCCGGGCCGATCCGGGCACAGCACGATCTGCCCCGGCGCCACGAACTCCAGGGCCTCGCCGCGATTGCTGAAGGATGCGACGGAGCCCCATCGCGTGACCGCTCCGACGGCGAGGACCTGCGAGAGCGAGGCCGGGAAGTCCACCGTGTCTGCGCCGGCGTTTCCGGCGGCGGCGATGTGCAGCACACCTGCCGAGGCGGTCTGGGCGTACGCCTCCGCCACCAGCAACGACTCGGCGAATCGCCACGACGTGTTGGTGATCCGCGCGTCGATCGACGTCGCCCATGCGAGTGCCGCGGCGATCCACGTCGAGTCCGCCGTCCAGGTCGCGCAGTCCGCCGACGCCATCGCGATTCGGGCCGATGCCACCGTCGTCTCCGGTGCAATGCCCGCGACCCCATGGGCGTCGTCGTTCGCGGCGATGCACCCCGCCACCGGGGTGCCGTGGTTGTCGCATGGTGACACTGGCCATCCCCCGCCGTCGGCACCGGTCGCGTCGAAGCCCGGGCCGGCCGAGGTCGCGAGATCGGGATGGTCGAAGGCGATGCCGGTGTCGAGCACCGCGATCAAGATCGAAGGTTCGCCTCGCGTGGTCGTCCACGCCGCCGACGCCTCGAGATCGATGCCGACGACGCCCCCGGTCTCGCCGCAGAAGGCCAGGTCGTCGCCGGTGTTCTCGAGACCCCAGCAGTCCCCAAGCAGCGATTCCCCGCCTCCACCGAGCGGTGTCGCCGAGAGCAGGCACCGGGGTTCCGCGAACCGTACCCGAGGCCACGCTGCGAGCGCACGCGCGAGTTCCCAGATGGACGCGCCGTCGCGAAGTCCAGTCTCGAACAGCACGACGCCATCGAGTCCGAACAGGTCGGTCGCCAGCACCTCGCCGGCGCCGGCGAGGGCCATTCGCTCGATCTCCTCCTCGAACGGCCGCGAGCGATCGATTCCGACCACCAGTTGGGAGGTCGCGGCTCGAACGCCGCCTGCGGCGTCCACCAGAATCGGAGAGGCGAACCTCGAGTCTCCTCCTCCGCCGAGCCTTCCTCGCCACCAGTCGGCATCGCGAAGGCCTTCGCGATCGGTGTCGACGGCCTTGATCGTCACCCATCCGCCGCCGGAAAGGCCCGCCGGGTCGATCTCGACCGCGGAGCCGTGGTCGGCCAGATCTTCGAGGCGAACGAGGGCTCTTCCGGCCTGGAGACGCCACGATGGAGCGGGCGCGACGGAAGCCGGCGGCTCCGCTGGTTCGACCGCCTCGGCGATCCGTGTGGATGACCCCTGATCGATCTGCGTGGCCGCGGTGGCGGCGCACATGGCGATCGTCAACAGCGTGCAGGTCGGGTCCATGATCACGGCGACCACCTCGCTTCCGTCGGCCGGCCGCGGGCGTCCCTTGGGCGACCAGGCCGTTCGGGAGACTCGCGACCAATGTTGGGTCGGCGTTCGGCTGTGATCGTGTGAAGATTTTGTTGCCTCGACCTCGCGGACCTCACCCCCATCACGATCGCCGGCGGCGATCTCGAGGTCCTTCGGCCGCGCCATCCGGATGCGCTCGTCAGCGGAAGTCCCGTGATCGTCCGGCGAGGGATCTCGACGCCCCTTCCCCCCGATCGAGTCGGGCGAGGTCCGCCCCGAGATCCTCGAGCGACCGCACCAGCAGTTGGACCACCCCTTCGCGACGCTGCAGGCGCCCCCGGGCGCACAGGGCGGTGGCGTGCCGACCGATCCGACGATGCCGTGCCCACACCTTGCCCCGAACGATGAGGTTGGCGATGCCGGTCTCGTCCTCGAGCGTCATGAAGACCGTGCCCTTCGCCGTCGAGGGACGCTGCCTGCATAGGACCAGGCCGGCCACGGCGACGATCTCGCCGTCCGCGGCGACGGCGTCGTCGCCAAGTGCCGCCGCAGCCAGGATGCCGCGAGGCTCGAGCAGCGGCCGCATGCACGCCATGGGGTGATCCCGCAACGAGAGGCCGGTCGTGCCGTAGTCGAGGGCCACTCGACGCAATCTCGGCACCTTCGGCAAGCGCACGTTCGAGGTGTGGGGCCGAACGGGTGGTTCCGCCTTGTCCAACGCCGTCCACAGCGAAGCCGCCCGACGCTTCGGAAGCGCCCGCACCTCCCACAGCGACCGGGACCGGTCGAGCCCGAGAGACCCGAACGCCTCCGCCGCGGCCAGGCGACGCAGAGCCGCGGCGCCGACGCCGCTCTGCGACCACAACGACTCGATCGAGACCGGAGGACCGTGACGCTCCACCGTGTCCACGATCGCAAGAGCATCCTCCTCGGAAAGTCCCCGCACCATCTGCATGCCCAGTCGAAGAGCCGGCCGATCCACACGAAGACTTGTCGACGCGGCGTCTCCGATCGGGTGCGAATGCGATCGCTCCGCCGTCGCGGCATCGATCTCGGCCATCCCCACGGCACCCCCCCGCGCATCGGCGGAAGCACCCTCTCGCATCCACGGGTCCGCGATCGAGCGGTCGTGCTCGAGTCGACTGGACCATCCGCTTCGGGCCACGTCGACCCGCCGCACCCGCACGCCGTGGTCGCGAGCGTCTCGCACCAGTTGCGCCGGTGCGTAGAACCCCATCGGCTGACTGTCGAGCAGCGCCGCGGTGAACGCCGCGGGATGCCGGCGCTTGAGCCACGCCGAGACGTAGACCAGCAGCGCAAAGCTCGCGGCATGGCTCTCCGGGAACCCGTAGCCGCTGAATCCCCGGATCCGCTCGAAGACCTGTTCGGCGAACGCGTGGTCGTAGCCGCGAGAACGCATGCCTTCGATCAGGCGTCTGCGGAACTCGTCGATCGAGTTGCCGGGCCGCTTCCAGGCCGCCAGCGCCCGCCGCAGCCGGTCCGCCTCGCCTGGCGAGAAGCCCGCCGCCACCACCGCCAGGGCCATCGCCTGCTCCTGGAAGAGCGGGACCCCGAGGGTGCGTTCGAGCACCCGTCGGATCTCCTGGTCGGGATACTCCAACGATTCCTCGCCCCGCCGCCTTCGCAGATAGGGATGGACCATGTCGCCCTGGATCGGCCCCGGCCGCACGATGGCGACCTCGATGACGAGGTCGTAGAAGCAGCGAGGCCGGAGCCGCGGCAGCATGTTCATCTGGGCCCGACTCTCGACCTGGAAGACGCCGACGGAATCGCCTGTGCAAAGCATGTCGTAGACCGCCGGATCCTCGGCCGGAATCGTGTGGTAGCGAAGCGGCGGCGAGTCGCCGTCGCGCCCGTCGGTTCCGGCCGAGTCGTTCACGAGTTCGATCGTCCGGCGAATCGCGCTCAACATGCCCAGCGCCAGAATGTCCACCTTCAGCATGCCCATCGCATCGAGGTCGTCCTTGTCCCATTCGATGACGGTCCGATCCGCCATCGCGGCGTTCTCGATGGGCACGATCTCGCAGAGCGGGCGCTCGCTGATCACGAAGCCGCCGACGTGCTGGGAGAGATGACGAGGGAATCCCACCAGCTCGTTGGCAAGCGCCAGCACCCGCCGCAGCGCCGGAGTCGCGGGATCGAAGCCCGCCTCGCGGATGCGCTCCGGATCGCCGCCCCCGGCCTCCCAGCGATCGAGTCCCGAGGCGAGACGATCGAGGGTCTCCGGCGCGAAGCCCAGCACCTTCCCGACCTCGCGGACCGAGCTGCGGCCGCGGTAGCAGATCACCTCGGCGGCGAGGGCCGCCCGTTCGCGGCCGTATCGCCGGTAGAGGTACTGGATGACCTCCTCGCGCCGTTGGTGCTCGAAGTCGACGTCGATGTCCGGAGGCTCGTCGCGTTCGCGGCTGACGAAGCGCTCGAAGAGCGTCTCGATCCGATCGGGGTCGACCGCGGTCACTCCGAGGCAGAAGCAGATCACGCTGTTGGCCGCGGCACCCCGCCCCTGACAGAGGATCCCACGATCGCGGGCGAAGCGCACGATGTCGTGGACGGTCAGGAAGTAGCGGGCGTAGTCGAGTTCGCGAACGAGCGCCAGCTCATGCTCGATGCGCTCGCGGACCCGGATCGGGACGCCGTCGGGATGGATCCCCGGCGGATACCGCTCGCGGGCACCTTGCTCGACGAGTCGACGCAGATGCTCGTCGGGCGAACGTCCCTCGGGGACGACCTCGTGGGGGTACTCGTAGCGCAACTGGTCGAGACGGAACCCGCGGCACCTCGCCGCGATCGAGCCCGCTCGGTCCACGGCCTCCCGAGCCGCCGCCGGCAGGGTTCGAAATCTCGCCCGCATCGCCGCGTCGCTCTGCAAACGACGATCTCCACCCCCGAGCAGATCCAGACCCGCACGATCGAGGGTGGTTCGATGCCGGATCGCCGTCAGGACGTCCTGCAGCGGCCGGCGCCGGTCGTCGTGCCAGTGGACGTCGTTCGTGGCGACGAGAGGAACACCGAGATGCTCCGACAACGTCGCGAGTTGCTCCACCCGGATCGACTCGTCCGGATCGCCGATCCGCCGAACCGCGATCGAGAGGCGGTCTGCGGCGCCTTCGCGGAGGCCCGCGCTGGCCGCGATCCCCCTGGCCGCTTCGAGAAACGCCTCGTCGAGCACCGGAGGAGGAACAAGCGTCAGCATCAGGCCGTCGTCGGAGGCGGCGTCTTCGGGACTTCGCCCAGGCGATGTGTCCGCCGGCCCCGGACCCGCATGGGCAAGGAGATCGTGCAGCGACAGCAGGCATCGCCCCTTCGAGGCGCGGCGGCGACCGAGTGTGATCAGGCGCGACAGACGCGCGTAGGCGGGAAGGTCGGGCACATGCACCAGCACCTCGAGGAATCCCGGCGGAGCCGGAGCGTGGGGATGGAGACGCGGTTCCGGCAACGTCGGCTCGTCGATGGCGCACGCGAGATCGAGCCAGACACCGAGTCTCGCCCCCACCACGAGATGGATGCCCATCCTCTGGGCCGCCTGATGGGCTCGCACCACGCCGGCGAGCGTCGCACGATCGGTGATCGCGACCGCCGGAGCGCCGAGTCCGGCGGCGCGTTCGACGAGTTCATGGGGATGGCTCGCGCCGGTCAGGAAGGTGAAGTTGCTCGTGACCTCGAGATCGACGAACGAACCGGCACCGTCGGTCCTGTGCGAGGGCGATGGCGGCGCCGACATCTCGTCGGTCCGCAGCGTCTTCCCGGTCATGCCCAAAGCCCGTGGAGAAACCAGCGACTCTGCACACGACTCCTGCCGCGATCGTGGGACCCCTTCGTCTCGGGACCGCTCTCCGCGCCGTCTCGCCCCTCGATGCACACCTCTCGAAACACCCATGCCCAGAGCCCGCCCTCGAACCGGCATGTCCAGTATTCGCGGATCTGCGGAAGCTCCCTCTCGCCGGGCATTCGATCGTCGCGGCGCCACCACGGCTCCGCGATGCGTTCGGGGCCCTCCGCTGCAACCACCCTGCGAGCACGACCACGCCACCAGACGACCAGTTCCCCCGCGGTGTCGAGTTCGTGGTCCACCGTGAGGTGCTCGCCATGGTCGGCCCGTCCGATCCACTCGATCCGAATGGGATCGGGCCGATGCCGAAGCAGGGTCGGGCGAAGGCTTCGCGGCCACCGCGACATGTCGCGATCGGATGTGGCCGTCCGCTCCGGCTTCGAACGAATCGGGACCAGCCGGTCTCCTGTCTCGGGCACATGCGCCTCGATCGGTCCCGGCCGCCGGACCGCCTGCTCGCCCCACCGAGCGATGATCGAATCGGCAAGTTCCGCCGCGGCGGCCTCGTCGGCGAAGGCGTCGGGAGTGTCGGCGTGGTCGCCGTCGACCATCGAGCCGTCGTGGCGACCTTGCCCGCTCCGGGTCAACGATCTCTGGCGATGCGGCAGCGTCCGGACCCGCAACGCTCGGAGCGAGAGCCGCTCGACGCCCAGCCCCGGATCGATCTCCTCCATGCGCTGCGACAGCAGACTCCAGAGATGGCCGATGCGCCGACTCGCCCGGCTCAGGGAGAGGACCAGCGAGACGGGAGGCAGATCGAGTCGATCCACCACGAGACGAAGGCGCTCCACGCCCTGCTCTTCACGGCGCAGTCGATCGCACAACTCCTCCAACATGGCACCCACGGCCAGTTCCAGTCCCTCCCGAGCCTGGACGGGCGTGGCGAACTCCCGATCGATCTCGAAGATCGGCACCGCGCGCACCGGAACGACGGTCTCCCCGATCTCGCCGAGCGCCTGAGCGATGCGACGGGGCACCAGCGATCCGAAGCGAAGGCCGAGTTCGGCACGATCGACGGCGAGCAGATCGGCGACCTTCTCGAAATGGAGTTGCCGCAGTCCCGTCCGCGTCTCCTCGTCGAGACGCAACGCTTCGATGGGCAGATCCTCGAACGTGGCATGTGCCTCGCTCGGACGAACGACGCGGTCGGTTCGCAAGGCGTCCGAGACCTCGGCAGGCGGCGCCTGGTCCCGCCCCTCGTGGGATCCGATCTCGGAGGGTTGGGACGCCGCGCGATGCCAAGCGACCCCCCAGGCGAGCCCCACCGTGTCCGCCACCACGGCGAAGGCGGTCAGGCCGAGGCGGTCCAGCGACGCTTCGACATCCAGGGCGAATCGCTGTTCGTTGCGGTGAAGGTCGCCTTCGCCGTAGCGGTGCTCCAGAAGATCCTCGCAGCCATGGAGGTCGAAGAGGAGTCCCGGCGGCTCCGTGCCGTCTTCCCACTCCTCCCTGGCATGACAGGTGCCGACGATCGGGGCGAAGCGGCCGCACCATTCGGCCAAGCGAAGGAGGCGTCTCGCATCTCCAGCCGGGTTGAAGTCCGCCACGATCGGCGCGTGCTCTCCATGAAGGAAGGCATCCTCACCGAGCAGCATGCGGGCCTCGGCGAGGTCCAGGCCCGTCCGGACCCCTCGCTGCCGGCATCTCGAACAGCATCGCCTGACGATCTGCCGACCCGCCACGGTCTGCACGACGAGTGCCGGCACGGCCTGCCGTCGCACGCCCGCCGAATTTCGGCGATCCGTGCTCGATCGGCGTCGAGTGTCCGACAGCGACTCGCGTGGGTTCGTCGCCGTCACGAGATGCCGGGCGATCGCCGGTCCACGCATCCGTGTCGTCGAGACTCGGCAGGCGTACGGCGGATCCGACTGCAGCGCAGCCCCCTCGCTCGGCGACGTCACGGGAAACGGGCGACTCGGGCTCGGAGACCGGCTCGCGACATGTCCGCCTTGGCAGGTCGACTGGGTCGGCTGGATCGGATCGGTGGGGCCGGCTGCCTCGGATCGTTCGGCTCGCCACCTTCGCAGCACCAGTTCCACCGACCACTCCGGAAGCACCATCGCCAGAATTCGCCGTGTCGCACCCATCCCGACACTCCCACTCGTGCATCCACAACCGTTCGGGGACGCCCCCGAGACGAAGATCGATCACGCCGGGGCGTTCCGACGGCGTCGAATTCCCCGACGCGCGGACCCCAACGCCTCCCTTGCAATGCAGCATCTGCAGACGCCAAGCGACGGAAACAAGGCTCTCGCCTCGAACCGGATCCCTGCTCGAGTCGCCGTGGGGCGTGATGTCGCAAGGGGTCTCGCAACGCGGCCGCACTGCCGTCTCATGTCCCATCGGCGCAACGCCCCACCGACTCGCCGCGGCGGAGATCGTGCCGAGGTCCCATGGCGGCCGAAGCAGCAGCACGAGGATTCGCCGGCCCTGGGCTTCCGCCTGCCGAACCGCAAGGTGCAGTCGCCTCGTGCAGGCCATGGGAAGACCTTCGCCATCGGCGACGACCGCCATCACGCCGGGGCAGCGGATCGCCTGTTCGAGGACCGAGGTTCGGTGAGCGAATCGGCGTCTCGGCGCGTCGGATCGACGGTTGTCGCGACGCCGGCGCATCGTCGAGGCTCCGTTTTCCGACTCGGGCACGTCGATGAACCAGGACCTTGCAAGGAGTCGACGGTCGATGGAGCACGACGAACCTGCTCGAAGGCCGGCGACCAGCGAACGCGCATGCGGGAACACCCGCGAACCCACCCAGAGGATGCGCCCGAGTTCGCACGTGCTGCTCGACGCGCCCCGCGCGATGTCCATCCCTTCTCCAGTCTCGCCAGTCCGCGAGGCGCCTCGCCGATCGATCAGACGCCACAACCAGCCGATGGCGGCACCGAGTGGCGGAAGCCAGATCCGATCGTGCCGTGACGAGGGCGAGCGACGGACGCCACCAGGCAGGTCGGCATCGCCTGCAGGCGCCACCGAGACGTCGGTCGATCTCGAGAACAGTTCGTGCACGCCGGAACCGACTCGATCGGGGCATGGAGATGGCGTCGAGGGTTCGAACGTGCCGTCGGTTTCTGGATTTGGGCCTGGGCTCGGCTTGGAGTTCGGCTCTGAGTTCGGTTTGGAGTTCGGTTTGGAGTTCGGTTTGGGGCCGCCCGACAGGCCTTCCAACCTGACGACGGATCTGCCGCTTCTGGACTCGCCGACATCCTCCGGCGCGACATCGACTGCCAACGCCGGTTCGGCATCCGTGCCGTCGGCTTCGAGCCGTCGCTGCAGATGCTCCCGATGCCGCAGACGTGCCTCGATCCGGTCGAGGGCGTGTCCGGCCTCCACCGCCTCGATGGCCGAACCCAACGTCTCGAGAAGGTCTCGGCGCTCCCGCGACTGGACGCATCCTGTCGAAGACTGCGACGCGGGTGGCGACGGATTGCTGGCAGGCGTGGTCGATATGGCCGACGTGAGGGGCACACGGATCTCCCTTGATTTCTCCCCCGGCCTTTCTCATGGCCTTTGTCTGGCCTTAGTCCTGGCCTTTGTCTGGCCTTTGTCTGGCCTTTGTCTGGCCTTCTCATGGGCCTCCACGGCCTCCACCTGTTGTCCTGAATCGAGCGTGGCCTCGTGCCGAGCCGCCGCGAGTGGAGGCTGTGGCCCGAGTCCATATGTTTGGCATCTGTTAGGGTATCGCCGCTCCGGATCTCGTCAAGAGCATGGCCCCGGAATGTGCGGCTCCACCTGCCAGAAGGGCAAGGTCCTGCCGGCATCCAGTCAGTGTCCGGGCGAGCCGACCTCTCGGCCGACGCCTTGCCGCGCATGTGGACATGCACGCCTCATGCAGAGGCGTGCGGAGCATGCGACCGAGGGCCGATGTCGATGTCTTGACGCGAGTGGACGTTCTAGGCGACCGCCGAGTCGCGACGACGCGACCGCCCACCGCGGAGAACGCCCCACAGTCCGCCGACGACGAGAGGCGCCGGCGCCGGCACCACCGAGATCTCCATCGAATCGAAGACGAGCCCGACCGGCGAGAATGGGCCGTCGTCGATCACCCAGTTGAAGCTCTTGAGGCCGCCGAACCCGTAGGTGCCGACGGCATCGAGCAGATCGAGCGATCCAAGGGTGTCGCCGACGTAGGAGACGCTGAAGTCGTGCGAGAAGGCGCCGAAGATCCCGGGGGCATCGAGTTCGACGCCGATCGGGAAGTCGACGCTGTCGGCGATGAAGAAGCCGTCGACCGCCGGATCGTTGTCCCGAAGCACGAAGTAGGGCGTCGCGCCGGCGGGATACGGCGACGCGAGGCCGATGGACGTGCCGCCTCCCATCAGGGTGAAGTCGCTGATCAGGTAGCCGCGAGTCGGATAGGTCGTGCTGTCGGTGAACTCCTCGCTGTCGAGCATCAACGACAGCAGCACCTCCGTCCCTGCAGTCAGGTTGCCGACCGGCGGCGCGTTGACCTGGTTGAACTCGACGATCCCTCGCAGCTCGACGAGCACCATCTCCGCCGAAGCCTGTCCTCCGAAGGCACCGGCCGCGAGCAGCGCGAGCCCCGCACCTCGAACCAGTCTCCGAGCGACCCCGCATCGCGTGGCGTTCATGACCCTTTCTCCCTTCGCCGAATTCGGCGTGTGCGCGTCCCCGTCGACCGACGGCGGTCTCAGCATTCCCGCGGTGAACTCTCGATGCAAGGGGAAATCGACGATTTCAGGCATCGCCGGGAGAAGAGGGCGCCGGGTCGGCGATCACACCCTCGCCATCGATGCGAATCGTTCGATCGACTGGGAGATCCTCGACCACGGTGCGTCCGCCTCCGGCCCATCGGACCTCCAGACGGTCGATCCACGACGCTCCACCGAGGCCGATCGTCAAGGGACGCTCGACTTGAGAGAGGTAGCTGCGCGTCGGGGCGACCCGCCGCACGAGGGCACGGCCTCCGGCGTCGACCACGACGACCGCACCCACCACCGAGGCGTCGCCCCGTGGGCCGTCCAGCACCAGACGTATCCAGTGCGGCGATGTCGGCGCCTCGACGCCTCCTTCGCCCGCCGACTCGTTGAACAGGACCAGCGGAGGACCTCCGATCTGCGTCAGCACCAGATCGAGGTCGCCGTCGAGATCCAGGTCGCCCGACGCGAGGCCACGTCCGACGACGGGTTCGGCGAGGTCGCCGATCGCCTCCGCCGACACGGGCAAGAAGCGCGACTCGTCGGCGCCGGCACGGGCGAACACCTGCGCCGATTGCCGGTACCGCTGACTCGGCTGGAGGCGCGAGATCTCCTCTTCGAGGTGTCCGTTGGCGGCGACGAGTTCCTCGACGCCGTCCCCGTCGAGATCCGCCCACAGCAGGCCGAAGGTGAGCGCCGGCCGCGTCGCCGCCGACAGCCCCAGCGGAATCGAATCGTCTGCGAACCGAGGCGGCCCCGCCTCGCCGATCGGCCGGCAGTAGAGCGAGGTGGGCTCGTTCGCGAAGTTTCCGACGGCGATCGCCAGCATCGGCGACGCGCCTCCGAGGCGGCACGCGTCGACGCCCATCGCGCCGGTCGCGGCGCCGCTTCGGTCGAAGGCGATGCCCGCGGCGGCGCCGACCTCCTCGAACGTGGCGTCCCCGCGGTTCAGGAAGAGCATGTTGGCGACGGTGTCGTTGGCGATGAAGAGATCGAGATCCCCGTCGTCGTCGAGATCCTCGAGCAGCATGCCGAGGGCCTTCGCCATCGGTTCGCCGGTCGCGGGATTCCGCACGTCGAGGCCCGCCGTCGCGGTGCGTTCCTCGAAGCGGCCTCCGCCGTCGTTGAGAAAGAGGCGGAGACGCTCGCCGGCGAATCCCAGCGGCGGGCCGTAGGCTCGCCCCAGACCCGCGAGGCGATAGTCGACGGCCTCGTCGAGCTCGGGACTCCACTCGACGTAGTGGGCCACCACGAGGTCGAGATCGCCGTCGGCATCGAGATCGCCGAACCCGGCGGCGGTCGACCAGCCCTCCATCGCCTGCAGGCCGGCCTCGCCGGTCGACTCGACGAACCGTGGCCCCGTGGAGTCGGTCTCGTTGCGGAAGAGACGCACGCCCGACACGCCGGTGGCGAGCAGGTCCAGGTCCCGATCGCCGTCGATGTCGCCGACCGCGATGCCCATGCCCGCAAACGGCCTCTCGAGGCCGGTCGATCCGGTCGGCGTCGTGAACGTGCCGGTCCCGTCGTTGAGAAGCAGCACGACGCCGCGGCCTCGCCTCCCCTCGTCGCCGGGCCAGGCGTCGCCGTCGACGAAGGCCAGATCCGGATCGCCGTCGCCATCGACGTCGGCGATCGCCACACCGCCCCCGAGGGTCTCGGGAAGGAGCTTCCGCCCCGTCGCGCCCTCGACGTGGACGAAGTCGACGCCCCGAGCGGTCGCACGGTCGCGGAAGACCCGCGTCCACTCCATCTCGTTCGACGAGGCGGCTCGAATCTCCGGCGTCGAGGGCGCCAGCACACTGCCGTCGTTCCGCTGGGGAACGTCGAACCACCATCGCAGCGTCGCCCCGGCAGCGACCACGCCAACCACGACCAGAAGGCCGATCGACGAGCGACGCATCGCCCGTCGAATCTCGGGGTCTTGCCCGGCTCCCGCGGTCACGGCCGAGATCCGCCGGCCGCGGCGACCTCCTCCGGAGCGATCGGAAGACCGAACGCCCCCGTCCGCTGGAGATCGTGGATCACCACCGCCTCGGCGGCGTGATTCGCCGCGGGGTATCGCTGTCGCGCCGCCGCCACGGCACGGTCCTTGGCGTTGTCGTCCGGCTTGTACCTCGCATGTTCGGCCAGGGCCGCGTTCGCCGCCTCGTCGTTGCCGCGGGCCTGCTCGATCTGCGCCAGCAGGTACCAGGTCCGGTACTGCTGCACATCGAGCTCCAGAGCCTCTCGAATCCAGCGGTCGGCCTCGGCAAGAAGGTCGTCCCGCTGCGCCGCCGTGGCGCTGCGCGACGCGAGCAGCAGGGTGTCGGCAAGTCGGCGCAGCAGGCGATCGTCCTTCGAGAAGTCGAAGCCGCGACGACGCGCGTCGGCGAAGTCGGTCGCCACGAGACGTCGCAGATTGACCAGGGCCGCATCGAGATCGCCTCGCTCCCGATCGACCTGCGCCGAGAACCACGCGATCGACCATGGCACCGCCGGCGGCTCCATCGTGGCGGCACGCTCGAGCGCCGCCGCCGCATCGTCGATCCGGCCCTCTCGAAGCATGGTCCGCGCCAGTCCGAGCGCGCCTTCGGCCCGCCCCATCGCCTCCACCATCGAAAAGACCTCGCCGGCCTGTCGCAGCGGGCCCTTCGCCGCCGGGGCCTCCCCCTGCCGGAAGAGACCGATCCCGTAGTCCTGCAGACGTTCCCACGTCGGCGGAAGCGAAGGGTCGTCCGTCCCGCGCTCCGCCCCCTCCGTCCCGATCGGGAGAACCAGGCGATCCTCGGCCAGCGTGAGCACCGGCAGGTCGTTCGTCCGCTGCGGATCGCCGGTGAAGAGGCGCAGGTAGTTCGTGTCGAACTTGCGGTAGCGCACCGCCGCGTCGACGACGAGGGGACCGATCGCGTCGGCTGGCACCGTGAACGCGAGATGGGTGACGTCTCCCGCTCCGGGCGGAACCTGATGGTCGTAGAGGGGCGTGAAGATGTCCTGCGGGTTGCGGCGATCGATCCGCCGACCATCTCGGTCGAGCAGGAAGACGTTGTAGAACCGCGACCACGGATCGACCGATCCCGCGTCGTCCATGCCGCCGGATCGGCCCACGATGCGACCGTCGCCGTCCCGCAACGCGACGTCGAGCCACACCTCGTTGCTGTCGGCGGTGCCCTGCGTGAGGGCGTGGCCGATCGCAAGCGTCCTGACCACCGCCTCGAGGAGGTAGCGGCCGCCACGCTCGAGGGCCGGGATCTCCGGACGCAACGGGCCGATCAAGCGCCCGTCCACGACGCCCCCTTCCCGCAACGCCACGAGATCGAGGCGGATCGTGTCCCGATTGAACGCCTGGAGCTCGTCGACGAGTCCCCGACAGTCCGGCCGGCCGCCGAGACAGGCGATGGCGGAGTTGCCGCCGGGAAAGAGATGGTCGCGAATCGTCGGCGGCTCCGAGGCGGTTCGCCTCTTGGCGCCCAGATCCGCAAGCACGCCGGGCTCGCCTTCGGTCCGAAGCGGCATGTGGCAGTCGTTGCAGTTGGTCTGCGCCTGGGCCGGATAGTTCCAGCTGGCGACGCCGTGCCCCGACACGCCGCTCAGCCGGAAGCTGTCCCAGTGGTTCTGGCCGGGCAACCAGCGGTAGTCGTTGAGCGACTCCGGAAGAAACACCTTGTGGCAGGTCGCGCAGAACTCGCCCGAGTGGTGGACCTCCGGCTTGAGGAAGGTGCGCTTGTGGAAGGCGGGCTTCGCGCGAATCAACTGGCGGTTGACCCAGCGAAGCAGCGGGCTCTCGCTGAAGGTGAAGGGATACTGCGGACTCTCCTCGATGGTGTACTCGGCGTTTCCGCGGGTGCCGCGGACGTCGACCACCGAGTGGCAGACCGTGCAGGAGATGCTTGCGGCGCCGACCGGATCGTGAGGGTCGAGGTGGGGATCGTCGAACCGCGGATCGTCGACGAGTCCGGCCAGCAGCGGCACGGGATCGTGGCATCCGGCGCAGAACCGGGCATCGGCGTTGGTGCCTTCCCGTTCCACGGCCCGACGTCGGGTCTCGCGCACGCTGAAGGCGTACGCGGGGTTGTTGAAGGAGCTCGCCGCGTGCACGGACTGGGCCCACCGGTGGTACGTGTCCTCGTGGCACTCGAGGCAGTACTCGTTCATCTGCAGCGTGCGCAGCGGCAGCGGATCGCCGGAGACGGTCCTCGCGAGGGACGGCTCGAGCCAAGAAGGATCCGCATCGTCGGCGGCTTCGCGGTTCGTCTCGGCGGAGGAGCCGCTCGCCGCCGCGTGCCAGACGAGCATGCCCGCCGCGAAGGCCACGCTCGCAAGGGCCCAGCGGCCGCCGATCCTCCAGCGGATGCGCGGCCCTGCGAGACGGTGGATCGTGAAGAGCCACGCTGCGACCAGCGGCAACGCGACATGCAGCCAGTAGATCGCCGTCCGCGGCCCCGTCGCGCCGAGCCCCAATTCGACACCGCCCACTTCGATCCGCATCAGCAGCAACCCGGTCGCAAGCAGCGCGATCGCCACGGCGAAGAGCGCATACCCGACGCGGGCGGCGTCGCGATTCGGCAGGCCGCGGGCACGAAGCATGTGCAGCAGGCCGAAGGCGATCGTCGGCAGGATCAGCACCAGTCCCAGCAGCAGATGCAGCAGGACGTTCCAGAGATAGATCCCATCCTGCCAGGAGTCGCCGGTGCGCCACTCCAGGAAGGTCACCGTCGCCAGCGCAAGGCTGTTGACGACCAGCAACGCGAAGAGACCCAGCACCACCCTCAGCAGCCGGCGAAGGCGGGGGCCGACGGCACCGGCGGTCGAGGAGTCTCGGAAAGGCGCATTCACGTCGAGACTCTATCGGCGCCACGTCGTTCGGCGCCGAGTCGTTTCGGCAAACGCCGTCGGTCCGCCGACCTCAGCGGCCCGCCGCGAAGCGGGTGTTGAAGCGTCGATGCAGGGCCTCGCGCTGCGGCGTCGAGACCGAGCCCGCCCGCAGGGGCAGCGGCTCGAGGGTGTCGCCGAGTCCCGTGTAGGGATCCATGTCCTTGCACCACCCATCGAGTTCGAGCACCCAGGTTCGCGTCCAGTCCGGCGGCGCTTCCGAGACGTCCGAGTCGAACTCCAGACGAATCTCCTCGCCCCCGCCGAAGATCGCCACCGCGTCGTCGGTCTCGGCAAGCAGCGGCGTGCAGTCGCCGAACGCGGTGTAGAAGCCCTCTTGGAATCGGACGTCCCACAACGGCACCCGACGCTCGTAGTCGTACCAGGGCCGGCGCTGCGGCAACGACGGCCGCTGGGCGAATCCGGCGTCGGCCACGCTACCGGCCACCAGCGGCGCCTGGATTCGCCTCGCCTCGGGACACGGCTCGAGCCAGGCGAGGGCAAGGCGATCGATGTAGATCTCGTTGGAGGTCCGAAGTCGCAGCGCCACGCAGCCCGCGGGCAGGCGATCGGTCGGAATCGGGAACGACGCCTGCCGGGGCATGCCCGCGGGATAGCCGTAGTGCTCGACCAGAATCGTCCATTCGCCGGTGGCCGGATCGAGCGCCTCGAGCGTGGGTGGCTCCGGAATCGCGTCCGCCTGCCACATCGCGAAGGAGGTCGAGGAGTAGGGATACTCGACCCAGCCGTCCATCAAGAGCGTGGGAACCCCGCGGCCGTCGCCTGCGATCGGTCGCGGGAAGCCGAAGGTCAAGGTCCACAGGTCCTCGGTGCGGCCGATGAACCTGGCATGGTGCGGCCCGGGGTCGGCGGCGACGTGGTCCGCCTCGATCACCGCGTCGAGCACGTCCTCGGGCCCGCCGTCGCCCACGACGACGACCGCTTCGCTCGGAACCATCGAATGCCGGAAGAACGCGGCTTCTCCCGTCGGGGCGGGCCCGGAGATTCCCATGCGCTCGTCGAGGGTCATCGACCACCCCGGCGGCAGGTCCCATGCGACGAGTCGCGCCGCATCGAGATAGCACGCCTCCTCCATGGGCTCGCCCAGACGGATCTCGTAGCGGCCCTCGCGCGGCGCGAGCGCGTCCGCCCCCCCGAGACGCACCGATTCGAGCGGCCGGGGCGTGGGATAGGCCGGAGCCAGTTCGCCGTTCGGGCCTTCCTCGATCGCCGCGAGATAGCCCATGCCGCCGACACCTAGCGCGTCGGTGACGAACTCGAATCGGCGACCGTTCCACGCGAAGATCACCGGACAGGAGGAGATCTGTCGTTGGATCTCGGCGAAGGTCTCGATGCCCGGTTCGAGATCGAGTTCGCTCTGCAGCACTCCGTCGGGCCACTCGATGAAGAGCCAGTCGATCTCCCTCGCCCCGCCGAGACCGTAGAGGACCGGTTCGAGCGGCTGAGCGCTTGCGCCGCTTCGCCAAGGCAGAAGGGTGCGCGACTGCCAGCTGTCGAAGGTCCTGGCATCGCCCCGGGTGCCCAGTCCGCTGGCGTTGGAACGCATCTGCTGCGACGGATCGGTGCGTCCGCTGAACCACACCGCCGCGAACGGCATGCGTCCCGGTCCGGCGTCGCGCCATTGCGGGACGCCGTCCGCGTTCGGTCCGGTCAACAGCACGGGGCCTCT
>Ga0075477_10000251_pt1 | contig 22194 bp, 22 predicted proteins | sample DEB08_DNA_FD_76338 | JGI IMG/M metagenome (GOLD analysis project Ga0075477, IMG submission 76338) | Aqueous microbial communities from the Delaware River and Bay under freshwater to marine salinity gradient to study organic matter... | ecosystem: Environmental > Aquatic > Marine > Coastal ...
GAAATCTCCATCGGCCTCAACCAATGCATTCTTACAATCCATCATTCCCGCTCCGGTTTGCTTGCGCAAATTATTAACCTCGGCAGCTGTAATTTTAGCCATGTCTTGTGTATTTAAATGTTTCTGTCTAGTTGATAGCAGTTACTCCCCAACTGCTTCTTCCGTTTTAAGAACTTCGCCATCTTGCTTGCGAGACTCCAAACCTTCGCGGATTCCCGCCGTAACATATTCCAACATCGCTTTGATTGATTTCGATGCATCGTCGTTGGAAGGAATTGGGAAATCAACCTCGTTTGGATTGCTGTTGGTATCTACCATTGCAAACGTAGGAATGTTCAATTTTTGCGCCTCTGCCACAGCGATGTGCTCCTTGTTGATGTCAACAATAAAAATGGCTCCTGGTATGCGGTTCATATCGGCAATAGAACCCAGGTTCTTTTCCAATTTCGCACGCTGACGAGAAACCTGCAAGCGCTCACGCTTTGAGAGGGTATCGAAACGACCATCCTGAATCATTCGGTCAATTTCTTGCATTTTTTTAATGGCCTTTCGAATGGTAATAAAGTTGGTCAATAGACCACCTGGCCAACGCTCAATGATATATGGCATGTTGAGCGGCCCCACCAACTCAGCAACAATATCTTTTGCTTGCTTCTTCGTAGCTACAAACAAGATTTTGCGCCCTGAAGCTGCAATTTTTGCTAACGCTTCTGTGGCTTCTTCAAGCCTGGCAGCAGTTTTATTGAGGTCAATAATATGGATTCCATTGCGCTCCATAAAAATGTACGGCGCCATGGCGGGATTCCATTTGCGGGTAAGGTGACCGAAGTGAACTCCGGCGTTGAGTAACTTTTGGGTATCTACTTTTTCCATTTTGGAGATTGTTTACATTCTGGTTAACTGTGGCTACCGAGCAACTGTTGCAGTAGTTCCGATTTATTTGGAAGTCTGAGCAGTTTGGATCCTAAACAACGTAAGCGTAAGAAAATATTAACGCTTGCTGAACTGGAACTTCTTACGTGCTTTTTTCTGTCCGAATTTTTTGCGCTCAACCATTCGTGGATCGCGAGTAAGCAATCCTTCAGGCTTCAATTGAGCACGAAATTCTGCGTTGATGTCGCACAATCCGCGCGATATACCCAAGCGAATTGCTTCGGCTTGTCCGGTGATTCCACCGCCATCAACATTTACTTTCACATCGTATGCTCCCACCTGCTCAGTAAGCTGGAAAGGTTGCATCACTTTGTACGACAATACTTTCGAAGGGAAGTAGGCCTCGAGCGTCTTACCATTAATCTCCACATTTCCATTTCCGGGAGTAAGGTAAACACGAGCTACTGATGTCTTTCTGCGACCTATGGCGTGCGTTACTTCCATGAATTACAATTTAAAGTCGTTAAAATTCAATACTTCAGGCTTTTGCGCCTCGTGGTCGTGTTCCGACCCCACATATACTTTCATGTTGCGAAAGAGGGCGCGACCCAATTTATTCTTGGGGAGCATTCCTCTAACGGCATTCTCTACAATTCGCTCTGGAAATCTCTCGAACAACTGCTGAGCCGTAGCCGTGCGCTGTCCACCGGGATAACCCGTGTGGCGAACGTATTCCTTAGAAGTCCACTTCATGCCAGAAAGGATTACCTTATCGGCATTGATAACAATAACGTTGTCACCGCAATCTGAATGAGGAGTGTAGGTGGGCTTGTGCTTTCCGCGCAAAACCATCGCTACGCGACTGGCCATGCGACCCACAGTTTGTCCATCTGCATCTACAATCACCCACTTCTTGTCGGCGTTGGCTTTATTGACCGATACGGTCTTGTAACTTAAGTGACTCACAACTCGTTTATTTACAATTGTCGTAGGTTTTTCCCTTAAAAAGGGGTGCAAATTTACGATTTAAATTTTTTCTCAACTAACAAATGTTGAAAATTATTCGTCATCGTTCTGCTTATCAAGTAGTTCTTGGTTGCGTTTAGCCCGCTGCATAGGGTTTTCTTGGCTGCGATCGTACCCCTTGAACAGCTCAAAACGCGTGGGCAACATGCGGGGTGGCCAGTAGTTGTTACTGCGATCGATGTCAGCCGTCTCCAAATGCGGATCCACCTGTGCGCCTATCAAGACCTTATCGGAGAGATAGACCTTGTGTACAACTCTATCGTCCATGCACCATATTTCAGCCGGTATTTGATGCTCCTCGGAAGTGCCATCTTCGAATTCAAGCTTCAAAAGAATGGGCATGGGGATAGCTCCCACTCGCTCAAACTCAAATTCGTAATAATTGGCGCCCGATTGAATCCACGATTTTTCCTTTTCGTTCAAACTGCTTAAGAAACCTTGATAGGCTCTGCGGTCCAACTCAATAACCTCGTAGGGATCTCTAGTGGTGTAGTAATCATGTAATTCAGGATATTTCTCTAAAAGCGATTGCTCAATGCGCTCCAGATTGCGAATATCCCCTACAAATTCCGGATCCATGGCATCACGGGCGCGCTGCCAATCGGCCTCCAGGTCGGGATTACCCGTGCTCATCTGGTACCATTTTACGGAGTTCAGTGCAATGTCCACATGATCCGTACTAAAAAACCAAGCTCTAAAAAACCAATCGAGATCCGTACCTGACGCATCTTCTAAAGTGCGGAAAAGGTCCGAAGGAGTAGGGTGCTTAAACATCCAACGCTGGGCATATTTTTTAAATGCATAATCGAATAGTTCGGGGCCTAAAATGGTCTCGCGAAGAATATTTAGTGCCGTTGCAGGCTTACCATATGCATTGTTTCCAAATTGTTTGATACTCTCTGAGTTCACCATTATTGGAACGATTCCCGCCTTATCTCCCTTCATGTAATCCACTATTTTATAAGCGGGGCCGCGGCGTGATGGGTAATCGCGGTCCCATTCTTTCTCCGTTAAATACTGAAGAAAAGTATTGAGTCCCTCGTCCATCCATGTCCATTGGCGTTCATCGGAATTTATAATCATGGGGAAATAATTATGCCCCACTTCATGGATGATTACGCTAATCATCCCGTATTTGGTGCGCTCGGAGTAGGTGCCATCTGCCTCCGGACGTCCCCCATTAAAGCAAATCATGGGATACTCCATTCCAATTTCATCGGTATGCACCGAGATGGCAACTGGATAGGGGTAATCGAAAGTATACTTAGAATAGACGCGTAGCGTGTGAGCCACTGCGTGCGTAGAGTAGCGCTCCCACAAAGGATTACCCTCTTTTGGATAATAACTCATGGCCATCACATTGCGCGAACCAAACTTAACCCCCATAGCATCCCAAATAAACTTACGGGATGAAGCAAATGCAAAATCACGCACATTTTCCGCCTCGAAAGTCCAGGTTTTCATCGACTTCACTCGCGATTTCTCGTTTTCAAGCGCTTCCTCGGGAGTAATAATCATTACGGGAACATCAGAAAAGGCTGCCTTCTCCAACCGGCGGCGCTGCGAGGCGGTAAGCAATTGCGCACTGTTTTGAAGCACTCCTGTAGCTGCGACTACGTGATCACCTGGCACAGACAAATTCACTTTGTAATCGCCAAAGGGCAAAGCAAATTCTCCAGAACCCAAAAACTGCTTGTTTTGCCAACCCTCCACATCATCGTATACACACATTCGGGGGAAAAACTGCGCGAGTGTGTAAATGTAATTGTCCTCCTCGGGGAAATACTCCAGGCCACTGCGCCCTCCAACCTCACTACGGTTATTGATGTTGTAGGACCAATCTACCTTTAAAGTAAACGACTCACCGGGCTTTAGAGGACTTGGTAAGTCTACGCGCATCATGGTTTCATTTATAATGTAGTGCAGCGGCCGATCTCGGACATCGACCACCTTAGTTACATCGAACCCGCCAATATAGTCGCTGTGCATGCGGCGCAAGGACCAAACCGACATGCGCTCACTCATGCTTTGCTGACTGGCACGCTCACTCATGGATCCGGGAGCGCGCACATTCTGATCGAGCTGTAACCACAAATAATCGAGTACGTCCGGCGACTGATTGGTGTAAGTGATTTTCTCGGAACCGGAGAGGCGCTGATTCGCATCGTCCAGTACAATATCCATTTCGTAATCGGCCTTTTGTTGATAGTAATGCGGGCCTGGAGCACCATTCGCAGAGCGGTACCTATTTGGCGTGGGAAGGACATCGTACATTTGGCGGAATGGATTCTCATCCACCCCTCCTTGGGCTACTGCATCAACCCCCATCAACATAAAAACGACAAATGCCGCTGAAAAAAAACGAACCTTTAACATGTTACCAAAATTTGGTTTCTAAAATTAATTGCACCGTGAGTACAAATATAGCTCCTCCTGCAAACGCCCTGAGCACCTGTTTGTTTAACTTGAAAACGTGAATCATGAGGGCAATACACAGTGCAAAAACAGCTAAAATAAGTATTTGACCCGCTTCCACGCCCAAGTTAAACCCGAGCAGCGGCAGGATAATAGAAGCATTTTTTCCCAATAAAGCGTCTAGATATCCAGAAAAGCCCAGGCCGTGAATAAATCCAAAGACTACAGTGAGGCCATACGCCCATCCCACAGGCACGCGCTTGCGAAACCCGGAGGCAATTAAAGTGAGTAAAATGGTTACCGGAATGAGGAATTCAATCCAAGCACGATTAACCTCTACCACATTAAAAATGGCCAAAGCGAGTGTGAGCGAGTGGCCCACCGTAAATGCAGTAACGGCCCAAAATGCACGAGAATAGTTGCCATAAGGAATGGAAAGCCAGAGCGCTCCCAGAAACAACATATGGTCGAAAGCCTGTATATCGGCAATATGCCAGAGCCCAAGTTCAAAATAGGTTGCCAATTCCTCCATAAGTGGGTCAAAAGTAATAAATTGCATAGTATGAAAACCCTCTTCGTTAGATTCTCAGTTGCCGCTAGCCTGTTCTGGACACTTATGGCCCTAGCTCATCCATTCCATGTAGGCATCACCGAAATTCGCTTAGTGGATAGCGATGTGTCGGCCGATGTACAGATTCAGGTTACGCACAAGTTGTTCCGGGACGATGTGGAAGCAGCAAGCGCCTCGTTGGGTTCCATTGAAAAATATGTGATGGCTCGGTTTGGGATGCGACAATTTGTGCGGGAAAACGAACAAATTATCCCATTAAAGTGGGTGGGCCTCGAATACGAAGACGATGTAGTTTGGATTTATCTGGAGGGAGTGGCAAGCGCCAACTTCACCTCCATCACCGCCCAAAACACCCTATTAACCGAATGGTTTGCGGACCAATCCAACCTCATTCATTGGTATTCTGGGCAGCGCACGGGTGCATCGACCCATTCCGATATGCTTTACAAAAACGAAACTGAAAGTACCTACACCCATCCATGATTCGCCTGGCTTCTCTTATTTCTGCACTCCTCTTCACTGGACTTTTTTGCCAAGCCCAACAGGTGCCCCCACGTGTGTGCATCGACTCGCTTTTTGCTCGGAGCTCCCCTTGCGAACCTTCCATTGCCATAGACCCAAACAATCCCGCGCTCATGGTGGCGGGAAGCGTACTGAATAGAGTTTATCACAGCACCGATTCAGGAAAAACATGGGTAGGTCGGTCCTTGGAATCGGAATACGGCGTGTGGGGTGATCCCGTCCTCATCCCAGGCGATTCAGGGGTCTTCTATTATTTTCACCTCTCCGATCCCACTGGAAAAAATTGGCGCTCCGATGAAATCTTGGACCGCATTGTTTGCGAGCGCAGTGGGGATGGTGGCGCAACCTTTCTGACCGCAGGATACGCAGGGCTTAATACCCCGAAAGATCAGGATAAGCACTGGGCCATTTACGATCCGGTAAGGCAAACCATTCACCTCACCTGGACGGAATTCGACGATTACGGCAGCGAAGATACCTCCGCCCATTCGCGCATCTTATACAGCTGTTCGGCGGATGATGGCGCTACTTGGACCCCGGCCCTGAAAATTAGCGAGCGAGAGGGAAATTGCATAGATGGCGATGAAACCACTGAAGGTGCCGTGCCGGCGGTAGGGCCTAATCACGAGGTATATGTGTCCTGGGCATACGACTCCAAAATTTGGTTCGACCGTAGTCTCGATAGTGGCGCAACATGGTTACCCGTGGACCGGATTATTGGGCAACAACCGGGTGGATGGGATATCGATATTCCGGGTATTAACCGTGCCAATGGGATGCCGGTTACGGTTTGCGATCTCAGCCAAGGGCCTTACCGAGGGCGTATATATGTGAGCTGGGTTGATGAGCGTCGGGGCAACTATGATGTGTGGCTCATTAGCAGCGATGACCGCGGCGAATCTTGGAGCGAGCCCCGTATTATTGGAGAGCAAAACACGGAATCCGATCAATTTTTTGTCTGGATTGATGTAGATGACATCACGGGATATCTCTATGCGGTTTATTACGATCGGCACGGGTTGATGGGTAATGCCACGCACGTTACCCTCGCTATATCCATGGACGGAGGTGGTCATTTTAATACCCAGCACCTAACCGAAGACCCCTTCACCCCCACTCGCGGCACATTTTTTGGTGATTATAATAATATTGCGGCCCACAACGGAATTATTCGACCCATTTGGACAGAAATGCACGACGGCAAAAACAGCATTTGGACCTCGCTTATTCAAAAGAAAACCGAGTAATTATGAACCGGCGGAACCTTCTCTTACTCAGCACCTCAACCCTGCATGGACAGTCCTATCTGCATTATGCTCGAAATGTCATCAAATCCCATTTCGACGGCGTGCGAAGTATTGTTTTCTTCCCCTATGCGCGACCCGGGGGGATGAGCCATGACAACTACACGGAAATTGCGCGCGCTTTTTTTAAGGACTTGGGAATTCAAGTAATTGGTGCTCATGCCTTAGACAATCGGCCCGAGGAATTACTTCAGCACGAGGGTATATTTATTGGTGGCGGCAATACGTTTGTATTGCTAAACTGGCTGTACAAGCGGAACTGGATCTCAGTTATTCGCTCAGCGGTAGAATCGGGTATACCATACATGGGCACAAGCGCAGGGACCAATGTAGCCACCCTGGGTATTCAAACGACCAACGACATGCCCATTGCCTCTCTTCCAAACTTTGAGGCACTTGGTTTGGTGCGGTTTCACATCAACCCGCATTACCTCGATCCCATTGAGGGATCTCAACACATGGGGGAAACGCGCGAAACCCGTATTTCCGAGTTCCATACCTACCACCGAACTCCTGTAGTGGGATTGCGAGAGGGCAGTTGGCTGCATGTAAAAGATGCCGATATCACACTTTTGGGTCCGCATTCAGCGCGAATTTTCAGAGCTGAACAAACCCCTGAGGAAGTGCCTTCGGGCTCCAACTTGTCCTTTTTGGAATCGGCCTCGAACTAATCCAGGACCGGACTGGCAATTAAGACCTCAACGCCTCACCGAGCAAGGCTTCAACCTCCACTCCATCAGGCAAGTGATACGCGCTTAAACCCGCCTCTTTTGCACCCGCCACATGCTGCGGAGAGTCGTCTACAAAAATCACCTCTCCAGGAGCCGCACCAATTTCCGCGCAAACCCACCGAAACACCTCTGCATGCGGTTTTCGCCGCTGAATGAGGTGCGAATAAAACGTTTGGGTAAAATACTTTTCGAGATCCGCAAACAAGGGGTATTCGGTCCGCAAAGCGGCAAGATGTATGGGATTGGTGTTGCTCAATAGAAACAACTTGTGCGTTTGAGCAAGTTGTTGCACATACGCCACCTTTGAAGTTCGAAGCCCGATCAACATGGCATTCCACGCAGAGCGAATTTCGACATCCATGGCACTAATCCGGCCATACTCACGAATTTTATTGAAAAATGAGGCCTCGTCCAATGCGCCTACCTCGAATGCATCGAACACCTCATTTTGCACTTTTTTGGAGTAGGCCGCATCGAACCCGTTGTATCCAAGAGCTTCAAATGCGCGCTGCGTCCGCATGTAGTCAATATCGAACAAGACGCCTCCTAAATCGAAGAGAATATACATTACACTATCACCCCGAGTTCACGCCCCACCTCAGTAAACGCTGTAATGGCGCGATCCAGATGCTCACGGGTATGCGCTGCGGAGAGCTGTACCCTAATTCGGGCCTGCCCCTTGGGTACCACGGGGTAGAAAAATCCGATTACGTAAATTCCCCGCTCGATAAGCTTTGACGCCATGTTTTGCGCCAAAACGGCATCGTACAGCATGATGGGCACGATGGCACTTGCCCCATCTTTAAAATCGAAGCCCGCTTTGGATATACCCGCTTTGAAGTAGGCAGTATTGTCCATAAGGGTGTCGCGCAAGGCCGACTCCCGATCCAATAAATTGAACACCGCAATGGAAGCACCTACAATAGCCGGAGCCAGTGAGTTTGAAAACAAGTAGGGGCGAGAGCGCTGGCGCAACAACTCAATGATTTCCTTTTTTCCTGTGGTAAATCCGCCCATGGCTCCACCGAGAGCCTTACCCAAAGTTCCTGTGATGATGTCTACGCGTTCCAGCACACCTTCTTGCTCTGCCGATCCTCGGCCTGTAGGTCCAAGAAACCCGCTGGCATGGCATTCATCTACCATCACCATGGCCCCATATTGATCCGCCAAATCGCAAATGGCGTGAAGTGGTGCCACGTCGCCATCCATGGAAAAAACACCATCGGTAACGATTATTTTGAATCGATGTGCAGCGGCTTTCTTCAGCTGGTCCTCCAAATCCGCCATGTTGGCGTGTTCATATCGGTACCGCGCTGCCTTGCAAAGGCGCACTCCATCAATAATAGAGGCGTGATTTAGCGCATCCGAAATAATGGCATCCTCCGCTGTGAGCAGCGGTTCAAAAACACCACCGTTTGCATCGAATGCTGCCGCATACAATATGGTATCTTCTGTGCCGTGGAATTGGGCTATTTTTTGCTCTAATTCTTTATGGATATCCTGAGTTCCGCAGATAAATCGAACCGAAGACATGCCAAAACCATGTGAATCTAAGGCATCCTTTGCGGCCTGGATTACTTCGGGGTGATTGGATAGTCCCAAGTAGTTATTCGCGCAGAAGTTAATGACTTCGCTTCCATCGCTAAGAGTGATTGCAGCATCTTGGGGCCCGGCAATTACGCGCTCGGTTTTAAATAGGCCCGCCTCGCGAATGGACTGGAGTTCTTCGCGAAGGGTTTCTTTTACCTGGTCGTACATAATTTGGATTTTTTAGCGATTCCGCCTAAGAATCGTCGGTTTCATCTACTTCTACTTCATCGATTTCCACGTCTTCCTCATCACCCTCTGGGTCGTCCTCATTGGAAGACACGGGCTTGGTGGGCTTTCCTCGCTTAGACATTTCTACATGGATCTTTACGAGGTAGACCGCATCATCGGTCTCAACAGAAAGTGCACTTACTTTCTCCCCTTTTAGGTTGACAAACTTCAAAACATCGCTGTCCTCGTAACCGTAAGGGTACGCATCTTCCAGGGCCAATTTAACCTCTGGGGCGATTTTTTTGAAATCAACAATTACTCGTTTCTTCTGTGAAGCGGGCTTCATGCTGTAAACACTTTATGTGCCTACAAATTTAATCGCACCTTTGAAACTTCAAATAGGCCGATGCAACTTTTTTATACTTTTTTTTCGATAAGATTTTCGGGAAGGGGTAAGCTCGGAATAACTTCCTGAAAATGTGGGAAGAACAAATCCGATAGCGCCTGCACTGGTGCATATAAAAAGCTCTTCTCGCGATCCGCAAAAGGCCAAATTTGACCGTTTGGATCCATTCGGCCCCACAAATGAAGGAGCACGCCAAGTATCAATCCGAATTTTACCACTCCAAACAGCGCCCCAGCAAAACGGTTAAAAATATTAAGGGCAACCATTTTAAGTACCTGCGTGAGCAACTTACCTAGCAACCACACGGCCAGCACAATAACCAAGAAGGTGAGGCCAAAAGCCATAACGGGCATCTGCGGATGTTCCCATCCCCAATATTCACGCACAAATTCAGCTACTTGATCCGAAAAATGTATTCCACCCCAAATCCCCAATGCGAGCGCCACGAGGGAAGCTACCTCAATAATAAGCCCTCGGCGGAACCCTTGAAATCCTCCCCAGAGCAGGAAACCCGCCAAAATTATATCTACATAATTCAATTTGCGCAAGATTGATGAATCAAAGTTAGGTATTTTTGCGGGCGTATGGCACTAGACAATCTTCGAGAACGATGGGATGGCGTGGCCCAACGCTTCCGCGAACGCTTTGGCGACGGGGAAGATTTGGATGTTTCCACCATGGTCTATCTCATTGGGATTCAAGAACTCGGAGCGCATCAGAAAAAACTGAACAAGAACCAGAAGATGGACGTGATGCACGTGGGCGTATGCACACTGCTGGAGCGTTACGGCTATTATGCTTTTCAAGGGCGCGATGAAGACGGATGGCCCCATTTCGAAGCTCTAGAAGCATTGCCGGCCCTTTCTCCAGGTCAACAGCAAATCCTGCTCAAGGAAGCCATTGTCCTGTATATGGAAGATATGGATCGAGATGCCGAAGGTGCGACTGAACGCACTTAAGTTGTTTTTTATGATTTCGGGTTGATGCACATTTTCCTTCGTGCAAGCGCAGATTCAGCGCGCTGTTTCGCGCGAAATCAAAAGGATTAATTAACGATTACCGTTTCTTGAACCGTCTTGTTTTCAATGAGCTGCACAAATCCCTCTCCGGAGAGTGGGCCCTTGTTGGCCTGAATGTTCAACACCATCTTCGCGGGGAATTCAAAGCTGGCTACACCGGCCAAATCTGTGATGCTGGATACATCTACCTGACAACCCACGCAAGGCGCATACAGGCGTACCTGACAATTTTGAACGGGAAATCCCTGTGCATTAATTACGGTTACTTCCGTGCGATAAATCTCCTCGGTATTGCAAGATGAAAAGAGCATTGAAAACCCGAGGGTTAGCGCTAATGCCACACCCCATTTACCCAAGCGAACGACTGTACTCATCTGTTGAAAATTGATACATTTGTACTTTCAAAGATACAAAACCACGGCAATCGGCCACATGGAAGAGCAAATTCAAAAATACCTGAGCGAAATTGAGGCTTTCACCGCAACGTCTGCAGCTGAATTGGAGTCGTTTCGCATCCAATTTTTGGGTAAAAAAGGCGTGATGAATGCGTTATTTGCATCGTTTAAGGACGTGGCGCCCGAAAATCGCAAGGCCACGGGTCAGGCATTAAACGGACTAAAAACCGCCGTGGAAAACAAATTGGAGGAACAGCGATTGCAAGTGGAATTGGCCTCGAACGCCGATGGCCCCAGCGACGACCTCACCAAAACCCCCGTTCCATCTCCTTTGGGATCTCGCCACCCCATCAGCACGACCATAGACGAGGTTATCGGCATCTTTCAACGAATTGGGTTTGTGCTTTCTGAAGGACCCGAGATTGAAGACGATTGGCACAACTTTACGGCATTAAACCTACCGGAAGACCATCCTGCTCGAGACATGCAGGATACCTTCTTTATAAACATCAACCCGGATCACATGCTGCGAACTCATACGAGTTCGGTACAGGTGCGCTATATGGAAGGGCATCAACCTCCCATTCGCATTATCTCGCCGGGCCGGGTATTCCGAAATGAAGCCATTTCCGCGAGGTCGCATTGCATGTTTCATCAGGTAGAGGGCCTCTACATCGACCGCAAGGTGAGTTTTGCCGACATGGTTCAGACGCTGCGCCATTTTGCGCGTGAAATGTTCGGAACCGACGCAAAAATTAGGCTGCGCCCTTCGTACTTTCCTTTCACCGAGCCCAGTGCCGAAATGGATGTGTATTGGGGCCTAAAAACCGAAGCCGATTACAGGATGACCAAAGGTACCGGATGGTTGGAAGTCTTGGGTTGCGGAATGGTAGATCCTCGCGTTTTGGAAAATTGCGGCATCGATCCTGAGATTTATTCGGGATTTGCATTTGGAATTGGGATTGAGCGTACAGCTATGAGGCAATATCAAATTCCCGATATCCGGTTGTTTACCGAGAATGACCTTCGTTTCCTGCAAAATTTTCAATCGGTGGGATGAAAAAGTGGGGTGCCATATGGGTCTTTGTATCGTGGAGTCTTGCACTCGCACATGCCCTTGTACCGCACCACCACCATGCCCCTGGCGCTGAAGCGTCCTGCGACCAGACGCAGCATCCCGTAGCAGATTTCTTTGGCGATATTGATCTTGGCGACAACCATCTGGACCACTTCACTCCCGAACTTGCATCGGGCGTAATGGCCAAGTGTCCATCGGTGTACCGCTCATGGACTCCTTCGCTCATAGCAAATAACTTCTCCTATTCCGCGCTCTGGATTCCTCTGCGCTCCGAGACCCCTGCACTCCGCGGGCCTCCTGCTGCGGTATAATTCCGCATCACCCCAAGTATTATTCCCGCGCTTTTCGCATCTCAACTCGAGAAATGCCCAAGCGCATTAACTCAATAAAACTATGATCGAAAACATCATTCGATTGTCCGTGGCACATAAATGGGTTGTAGGAATGCTCGTATTCCTGCTCATTGGAACGGGGATCTACTCCGCCCAACAGGTAAATTTAGATGCCGTGCCGGACATCACCATCAATCAGGTACAGGTGGTTACGGTTTCCCCGTCCCTTTCCACCCAAGAAATGGAACGCATCATTACGCATCCACTGGAGCGAAGCCTATCCAACCTGCCCGATGTAATCGGCTTGCGCTCCATAAGCAAATACGGTCTGTCGGTAATTACCGTAATTTTTAACGAGCGCACGCCAGTGCTGGATGCGCGGCAATATGTCCGCGAACAATTGGATGTGGCAAAGGAGGAAATCCCCCCCGGTTACGGATCGCCCCAACTCATGCCCATCACCACTGGATTGGGCGAAGTGTACCAATATGTACTTCGCGTAGATCCCGAATATCGAACTCAGTACGACGCTCGAGAACTCCGAACCATTCAAGACTGGATGGTAAAGCGGCAGTTGGCCGGCATTCCGGGCGTAGTAGAAATTTCCTCATTTGGCGGGAGCATTAAGCAGTATGAAGTGGCTATCGACCCGCAAAAGTTAGCGGCGGCGGGGTTCACCTTGAACGAGGCGATCGCTCTACTCGAAACCCAAAATACCAATAGCGGCGGCGGATATGTGACGGTGGGCGAGGAAGCGCTCTATTTGCGAATGGAGGGTTTCATTCGCGATTTGGAGGAAGTTCGTTCCATTGCCTTGGGGACACGGCACGGGATGCCCGTCTTACTTGGCGATGTGGCTACTGTGCAGTGGGGAAATGCACCTCGATTTGGCGCTATGACCATGGATGGCCAGGGAGAGGCGGTAGGTGGAATTGCACTTATGCTTAAAAACGAGAACGCATACGATGTGGTTAAACGCATTGAAGCGCGCATGAAAGAGGTCGCATCCTCGCTGCCCGAGGGGGTTTCCATTTATCCGTATCTGAACCGGTCGGACTTGGTGGAGCGTACCGTTAAAACAGCGGGGAATAATTTAATTGAAGGGGGAATTATTGTGTTGGTGGTGCTCATTTTGATGCTGGGTAACTGGCGGGCAGGGCTTATCGTGGCTTCGGTAATACCGCTTTCTATGCTGTTTGCGTTAAATCTGATGAATCTGTTTGGGGTCAGCGCCAATTTAATGTCGCTCGGGGCTATTGACTTTGGAATTGTGGTGGACGGGGCTGTGATTGTGGTGGAAAATGTGCTTCACGTGCTGGCTGTTTCCTATGCTGGACAAAAACTAAGCCGAACCGATTTTAACGGGGTGGTGGCTAAGAGCGCGGCAAACATATACAAAACAGCCGCCTTTGGGGTGCTCATTATTCTCATTGTGTTTGTGCCCATTCTCACTCTCCAAGGAGTAGAGGGGAAAATGTTTAGACCCATGGCGATGACTGTGGTTTTCGCCATTTCCGGCGCTTTTGTACTCTCCCTAACGTATGTTCCCGCACTGAGCGCTCTAGTACTCAAGCGAACACCCTCTGCCGAATCGAGCAGAAGCGACATAGTGATGGAAGGGCTGCGGAACCGATACCTTGCTGCATTGCGTTCTGCCATGAAACACAGCCGAATTACATTGGGAATTGCGGGGGCGCTCCTCGTTGCGGCCCTGTTTGGGTTTAGCCGTATGGGATCTGTTTTTACTCCTACCCTCGAGGAGGGCGATTTAGCCATCCAGCTGGCGCTTCCCGCGGGATCCTCGCTAGACCAATCCATTGCCACATCAACCCAACTCGAACAGATTCTTTTGAACACCTTTCCCGAAGTGGAGCACGTGGTGTCTAAAATTGGCTCCGCTGAAATTCCCACCGATCCCATGTCCATTGAAGATGCCGACGTCATGGTTATTTTAAAGCCGCGAAAGGAATGGGTAAGTGCAACGAGTCGAGAAGAACTGGTAGCCCAAATGAAACGAGCTCTTTCCCCCATTTCATTTGCCTCAATGGAATTTACGCAACCCATTCAACTTCGCTTTAACGAATTGATGACCGGATCCAAATCGGATCTCGCCCTTTCCATTTTTGGCGAAGATTTAGATACTTTGGCGCGTCTTGGGCAAACGTTAGCCCAATCGCTCGAGGAGATTCCGGGAGCTGCCGATGTAGTCGTGGAAAAAACCGAAGGGTTGCCGCAACTCCAGATGAAAGTAAATCGGGGTGCCCTTGCGCGGTATGGGATTTCCGTGGACGAGGTAGCGCTGCTTATTCGCTCTAGTTTTTCGGGAGCCGTTCTCGGTCAGATTTACGAAAACGAGCGCCGTTTCGATTGGGTCATTCGCCTACGCGAAGATGCCCGAAACCATCCTCCCCTGCATCAACTCTTTCTGAGGGCTGCAAATGGAACCTTAGTGCCTGCATCGGCGGTAATGGAAATTAAACGCGTGAACGGTCCCGTACAAATTAGCCGGGAACATGCACAGCGGAAAATTACCGTGGGGATTAATGTTCGCGGGCGCGATATGGTGGGCGTAGTAGACGACATGGAGCGTTTACTTAAATCGAACGGACTTCCCGCTGGGTACTCGTATAAGATCGGAGGAGAATTCGAAAAATTGAGCGCGGCAACTGAACGCCTAAAAGTGGCCGTTCCCCTTGCTTTGCTTTCCATTTTACTCCTGCTCTACCTCACTTTTAATAACATCAAATACGCATTGATGATCTATTCCGCTATTCCGCTATCCGCTATTGGAGGGATTGCCTTCTTGATGGCCCGGGGAATGCCCTTTAGCATCTCAGCGGCAGTGGGGTTCATTGCGCTGTTCGGCGTATCCGTTCTCAATGGCATTGTACTCATTGCATCATTCATCGACCTTCGCAAAAAAGATGCCTCCAGACCACTTTATCAAATCATTGAGGAAGGTGCAGCGGCGCGTATTCGGCCCGTATTAATGACAGCGAGTGTGGCTGCTCTCGGATTCATTCCCATGGCCTTTTCAAGCTCGGCGGGAGCGGAAGTACAAAAACCGTTGGCCACAGTGGTTATCGGGGGCTTAATTTCCGCTACCCTGCTCACGCTGTTTGTCCTTCCCATTTTGTTCCAATGGGTCGCTGCCGGCAAGGGATTTGGGAAACGTACAGTTTCCAGTATCGCGGTAGGATTGCTTGGTTTTATGTCGATGCCAAACGCGGGTCAAGCTCAAACTCCAGCGCAACCGCTATTATCTCTCGAAGAGGCGGTAAAACTCGGGATGGTAAACAGCTACGATGTGCAACAGGCAGATTTAGCTATCCAAGAAGAACAGGCCAAAAAAGGGCAAGTAGTGCTCCGGCAACCCACTCAGGTTACCTATACTCAAGGGCAAATAGACGGTGAAGTAGCTTCGGACTATCAATGGCAAATTATGCAAAATCTGGGGTCTTTGCCATCGGTTTTATACGAGCTAAAGGCTGCACGCGCAGCCATACAGTCCGCAGAAGCAGCGCGGGAAACGCAACTGCGGGAAATCCGGCTGCAAGTGGGGTTGGCATGGAATGCATGGGCATCTCTCGAAACCCAATTAACCCTATTAGACTCCATTCAAAATGCATACATGCAAAGATTGGATGTGATAAATCGGAGGGTTAGTTCTGGAGCTTCCGACCTCTTTCTCGCCGTACAAGCCGAAAGAGATTACCTCCATGCGCAAACTCAATACCGATTGGCATTTGGAGACTACCAAACGGCCACGCGGAAACTCCAAGAATTGTTGGTGATAGCCGATTGGAAATATCGCGCCCCTTTAGTGCAGCCGCTTTGGAGCCTTAGCGGGGATTCCACCCTTTCGGAAGCCCTTTGGGCAACCGAGGCGCTTCGTCTAGAGGAACAACAACTCGCCGTCCAACAACAAAATGGCTTTTGGTTCCCGCAACTATCTGTTGGATACATGAATCAGCAGCTTCAGGGTGTTCCAGGATATACCGGCTGGATGATGGGTGCTCAATTTCCACTTTGGCCGCTCCCTCAACAAAAACGAGTCCAACAGGAGCGGATTGCATTGGATCGCATGTCCTTACAACTGGAACAGCGCCAGCAGCATTACACCCTGTTGTGGGAAACCCTTCAGAAGGAACGCGGGCAGTTGGAGCCTATCCTCTTACAGTTACTGGATAAACCGGCAGGACCATCATCGAGTGGTACTTTTAATGCCCAACTCCAAAAGGGCCTTATAGATCCGGCCGACTATTGGTTCAAAATAGCGCTCACCTACGAACAAAAACTTCAACAAATTCAATGGATAGCTCAATACAATGTATGCATCCTTAAAATAAATTATCTCGCATTATGAAAAAATTAATTCCCGCATTCGCGCTGTTGGCCGTGCTCTATTCGTGCACAAAGTCCAACCATGAAACCAGCACCCATCAACCCGAAAACTCCAACTCCACAGCACTCCAAACCGCTCGCGTGGAACCGCTGAAATACGAAGCTTTTCGAGCCCCTATTGAAGCCTCGGCCATCGTCGATGTTCCCCCGCAATACCGCGCCGATGTGCATGCGCCATGCCGGGCATACGTGTCGGAATGTTCGGTGCTGGTAGGAGATCGGGTAAAAAAAGGCCAAATTCTGGCCAAGCTGGAACATCCTGAGATTATCCAACTGCAATCGGAATGGATGCAAGCCCATGCAAATTGGGGATTTACGCTCGAAGCACATCGCCGAAATAGTGAATTACATGCTTCGAACGCCATTAGCGCTCGCGATTTTCAAGTGTCGCAGCGAGATCACGCACAGTCCGTAGCTCGATACCAAGAACTCACGCAACGCTTAAAATGGCTCGGCCTCGACCCCAACTTCATCCTAGACAATGGCATTCAGACGGAAATTGCGGTTACCGCGCCCATCTCTGGCTTTGTTCAAATGGCTCATATTAATCTAGGTAAATTTGTGAATCCCGAAAACGCCTTATTTACGGTGGTTGGAAAAGATCACAGCCATTTGGAAATTGGCGTTTATGCAGAATTTTTAGGCTCGATCTCCGTGGGTGATTCCATTTCCGCAAAATTAGAAACTGGCCGCGTTTTGGCTGGGGAGGTCTTTCTCATTTCAGAGGCTATTGATCCCGCGGACAATCGATTCCAGGTCCACGGTCATTTTGAAGATGAAGCAGATGCTCCTGCACCAGGTACTTTTCTCCAAGTAACCCTCTTTGCCGAGAGCGATTTAACATGGATACTCCCTACGAGTGCAATTTGGCAGGAAGAAGGAAAATGGTGGGCACTCCGACAAGTCGATGAAGGTTTTGAACCTGTGCTCATCGAGCGCGGGAAAGAGAGTGGAGAAACAATTGAAGTAATGAACGGATCGCAGTACCAGAACGATCTATTCGTCACGGAAAATGTGTATTTCCTGCGGCATTCACAAGGTGAAAAATCGGAAACGGGGCACTCCCATTAATCCTAACAGACCGCATGTAAGATGATGGCTACGCGTCGTGCGACCAATTGAATTGATCGAGTCGCATGATGCACGCCTCGGCCAAATCAATAGCCAATGCAATATCCTGTGTATGCGCCATTTCAATTACCTGATGAATGTGGCGCGTGGGAATGGAAATGGCTCCTGCAATACTTCCGCCAGGTACCATGCGCTGAATTCCCATGGTGTCGGTTCCGCCCGCGGTGAGCACTTCCATTTGATACTTAATCTCGGATTTTTCAGCCGTTTCGCGCATAAATTCCACCATGCGATAATCGCAGATTGTGCTGGCATCCATTACCTTGATGGCTACTCCATCACCCAAACGGGTTACCTGCTCGTGAGCGGGGGCTCCTGGAGTATCGAATGCGATGGTGGTGTCGAGACCAATACCAAAGTCGGGATGAATATTTAGCGCCGATACACTTGCGCCGCGCACTCCAACTTCTTCTTGAACGGTAAACACACCGTACACATCAACGGGCGGGTTATTGAGGCGCTTGAGAAGCTCGATGAGTATAAATACGGAAACTCGGTTATCTATACTCTTGCAATTCACGCAATCCCCCATCTGAATAAGTTGACGCTCACGGGTTACGGAATCGCCAATGCGCACGTATTTCTTCACCTCTTCGGCGGGCATTCCCAGATCTATAAAATATTCCTTTGTATCGGCGGGTTTGCGCCTTTCTTCAGGGCTCATTACATGAATTGGTTTGCTGCCCATCACGCCAATTAGGTCTTTCCGACCATGCACAATAACGCGTTGTGCCGTAAGGGTCTTGGGGTCAAAACCTCCTAAGGTGTGAAAGCGCAAAAACCCCTTTTCGTCTATATGCGTTACAATAAACCCAATCTCGTCCATGTGCGCACCCAACATCACCTTTTTGTCCGACTTCCCTTTAATCAAGGCAATCACATTCCCCAGATTATCTACCGTTACCTCATCTACGTGAGGGGTAACTTCGGCAATTACGCGTTGGCGGATGCGTTGCTCAAAACCCGGTGCACCCGGTACTTCACAAATTTCTCCCAGTTTTATTACATCAATGGCTGCGCTCATTTTATTTCTCCTATTTTCATCATGTTAGACATCCCTCTTTCGTTCATGGGCATACTGGCAATTTTAATGATCAAATCGCCTTTTTCGACCAAGCGTTTGTTATGAATTATTTTCTTGATGTCGCGGAATGTTTCGTCCGTGCTCTCAAAACTATCGTAATAGAAGGAGCTCACTCCCCAAACCAGGCTCAAGGTACTCATAATCTTGCGGTTGCTCGTGAATGCAAAAACCTGTGCGTTAGGACGATGACTGCTAATTCTAAAAGCCGTGTAGCCCGAGTGCGTCATGGTGAGAATAGCAGTAGCTTGCACTTGTTCCGCCATTCTGCTGGAATTGTAGCAAATAGAGTCCGATACGTACCGCACATCATTGGGGTTTTTAGGCGGATTGGCTTCCCGCCGAATTTCTCCGCTTTCTTCTATATGCATGATAATCTTGGCCATATTTTCTACAACCTCCAAGGGGTATTCGCCAACACTAGTCTCTCCACTTAACATCACCGCATCTGCTCCATCTAAAACAGAGTTGGCTACGTCGTTAACCTCGGCACGCGTTGGAGTGATTTGGTTGAGCATGCTCTCCATCATCTGAGTGGCTATAATGACCGGTTTTGCATGCTTACGGCCCAATTCGCAGATCATTTTTTGAATAAGCGGCACCCGCTGCATGGGAATCTCAACGCCGAGATCTCCACGGGCCACCATAATGGCGTCGGATTCTTCCACGATGGATTCGATGTCTGTAACCGCACTGGGCTTTTCAATTTTAGCAATGACCTTTGACCACGCCTTAGCCGCTTTTATCTTGGCTTTAATTTCGGAAATGTCCGACGCCCTCCGAACGAACGAAAGGGCAACCCAATCTACCTCCATCTCCAATGCAAACTCGAGGTCGCGCTCATCCTTCTCGGTAAGGCAAGGAAGCGAAACCTGAGTGTTAGGGAGGTTTACCCCCTTCTTACTGCGCAAGGGCCCTCCTTGAACAACACGCGTACGCACCTGCTTGTCCCCGTCGGTCGCCTCCACCTCCAGCACCAATTTTCCGTCATCCAGCAAAATGCGCTCACCGGGCTTCACATCTGCAGCAAAATCGACATAATTAATGGATGCACGGGACGCATTTCCCTCAAATTCGCCCACTTCGAGAATAAATTCATCACCACTTTTCAACAGCGCATCGGCGGCCACATTTCCCACTCGAATTTTGGGCCCTTGTAAGTCGGCAAGAATTGCTACGTAACAACCCAGTTCTTCATTTATTCCGCGGATGCGGTCTATGAGCTCCTTCGCTTTATCGTGGGAGCTGTGGCTAAAATTAATTCGAAACACATTCACGCCAGCTCGAATTAACTTTATCATCATTTCACGCGACTCAGAGGCGGGCCCTAGGGTCGCTACTATTTTTGCTTTCTTCATTTCGTTATGGGTTCAATTTCCAAGAGCACTTCGGCCCCTGAAACAGATTCAATGTTTTTTATTTCTTCTGCGAAAGTTACTTCATCTACTCGACGCAAGGTCCGCGTCCAATGGGAGGTTTGTGCGGATGATTTGACTCCAAAGATGAGTAGAAAAAAATCAAAGTTCTTTAAGTTTTTAATAAGTTTTTGCCGTTGCCAATCGCCTTGTTCTATTTCCGGGCTTACCTGTGAAAATAGTCCTAATTGGGCGGATTCGGGTTGATAATATCCATAATTCTCAATGAGCACGAGGTTCGTCGCAATCTGATCTGATGCCTCAGGCCTAAAAAGTGGCACCAAAACAGTTCTTCCTCCTGTTTTTAATTGAGCATCAGCAGGTGTGCGAAAAAGGGGTGGATTTACAACCTGGTTTAAGGCAAAGGCCAATCGGTGCGGTCTTACGCTCGCAATAATTCCGATTATGCTAAAATCGAAAATATCATCAACTTCCCAGTCCAATACAAATTTAGCCATTCCCCTTCACTCTTTCTAAAAAAGCCCTCTCGCAGGCCTTTTCTTTTGCATCTTTTTTAGAAAAACCCTGAGCCTCACCCCATTTCTCGTTATTCACCCAAACCTCCATATAGAAGGTTTTGCGATGTTCGGGTCCTGAAGGTGGCGGATCAACAAATTGCATCGAAAAGTGGTTTTTTTGACACCACTCCATCAATTGTGAGCGATAACTCAAGACCATCTGCTCCAACTCATCAAGATTTAATAAGTGGGCATATAATTTTTCAATTATCCAGCTGCGGGTAACCGCATATCCCCGATCTAAATAAATTGCGCCGATCAGGGCCTCCAGGGCATTCCCAGAAAGGTAGCGCGCCTGATTCTTGCCTTTTGATATCTCTGCACTGAGCAAGTTTAATAACCCCAACTCATTCCCTAATTTATTTAACTCTGCTCTACTTACCAACTTGGCCCGTGTGCGTGTAAGAAAGCCCTCGTCCTTAGACGGATACGCTTTGTAAAGAAAATCGCTGATTACTGTGCTCAACACGGAATCGCCAAGATATTCTAGTCGCTCATTACTCAATAACCCTTTGCCCGATTTTACTTCGCTCGACGATTTATGGCGAAGTGCCATGCGATAAAGGTCGCTTTTCCGCAGTTGAACCCCCATAATTAACTGGAGCCGATATAAAAAATCCCCATCAACACGCGGATGGGGATTTCTAATTCGGTTCCAAAAAGAAATGAGTTTACGCATTAAACTTTTTTACAATTACACTGGCGTTATGCCCTCCAAACCCAAAAGTATTGCTCAATGCCGCACGCACCTCGCGTTTCTGCGCCTTATTAAAGGTGAGATTCAACTTCGAATCTATATTTGGATCGTCTGTAAAATGATTAATGGTCGGTGGAATGATGTTGTCGGTAACCGCCATTACGCTAGCTATGGCTTCTATAACCCCTGCGGCACCCAATAAGTGACCAGTCATAGACTTCGTTGAACTAATGTTCAGGTGGTAGGCGTGATCTCCGAAAACTTCTTTGATGGCCGTAACTTCCGCTATATCACCAAGTGGTGTAGAAGTCCCGTGTACATTTACATAATCGATATCGGATGGACTCATACCTGCATCATCCAGCGCATTCCGCATCACATTTTGCGCTCCTAACCCCTCTGGATGAGGTGCCGTGAGGTGATACGCATCGGCAGATAATCCTCCACCTACAACCTCTGCATAAATGTGTGCGCCGCGAGCTTTCGCATGTTCTAATGATTCCAAAATCATACATCCC
>Ga0075477_10000254_pt1 | contig 22051 bp, 19 predicted proteins | sample DEB08_DNA_FD_76338 | JGI IMG/M metagenome (GOLD analysis project Ga0075477, IMG submission 76338) | Aqueous microbial communities from the Delaware River and Bay under freshwater to marine salinity gradient to study organic matter... | ecosystem: Environmental > Aquatic > Marine > Coastal ...
TTTGGTGGCGGGCAACATGCGAGTTCCCTGCCCGGCTGCCGGGATCACCGCAGTGCGGATCGACGATGCACTCGACACAGGGTCAGCCTAGACTTCATCGCTCGGAGACCCCCATGCCTACTTACGTGTACAAGTTCCTCGACACCGGCGAGACCATCGAGATTCAGCAGGCCTTCACCGACGATGCGCTGACCGAGGCCCCTCACCCGTCCGATGGTTCGATGCGTCCGGTCAAGAAGGTGTTCCAACCGGTCGGCGTCACCTTCAAGGGTGGCGGCTTCTACAAGACCGACAGCCGTGGTTCGTCGAGCGGATCGAGTAGTTCGTCCTCGAGTACGACGAGCGGGTCGAGCGAAACGGCGTCGAGCCCGTCGAGCGCATCGAGTGACGCGTCGAGTGGATCGAGCAGCACGTCGACGAGCCCGAGCGTGTCGACTGCCGGTTCCGACTGAACTTTCAGCGCCAACCGGCCGAGAGCACCAGGAAGATCACGAGCGCCAATCCGAGTCGATAGATCACGAACGGTGCGAACGTGCGGGTTCGGACCAATCGAAGCAATCCCCACACAGCGAGCCAACCCGACACCGCAGCAGTTGCGATTCCCACCAACATCGGAACGAGCAACCCGTCGGGGACCCCATCGGACACGAGTCCGGCCACCTTCACGGCGCCGGCGCCAGCAATCACCGGAAGGCTCATGAGAAACGACAAGCGGACGGCCGCTTCACGTCCGTAACCGAGGGCTAGAGCGGCCGTCATCGTCACACCTGACCGCGACGTACCCGGGTTGAGGGCGAGCACCTGGGCGCCACCCACCAACAGAGCATCACGCAGCGACAGTTCTTCGACGCGGCGATCGCCGCGTCGTCTCCGATCGATCCATCCGAGCAGAAGCCCGAACACGACCAGCGAACAAGCGATCACGAATGGGGTTCCCAGTTCATCGTCGATCCAGGTCTCGAAAAGAGCACCGACGAGTGCGGCTGGCACCGCGGTGAGCACCAGCAGCCACGCCAGACGACCGTCCCGATCGAGCGGCGGCTTGGACAGTCCTTTTCGCACCAGGAGCATGACATCACGACGGAAATGGAACACGACTGCAGCCAAGGTGCCGAGATGCAAGGCGACGTCGAATGCCTTCTTCACCCCGGCGTCGTCGAAGTCGTTCCAACCGAAGAGCCACGGAACGATCTGGAGATGCCCACTCGACGAAATGGGCAAGAACTCGGTGAGGCCTTGCACGATTCCGAGAACGATGGCGTGCAAAAGCGGCATGGGGACCTCAGGAGCCACTCATGGTGACGTCACGAATCACGAGAGAGACACCGGCCGCTCTCATGGGAAGCCACTCGACGTCTCCCCCGATCTCGACGATGTCGAGCAGCATGCGTTGGAGAGTGGACGCGATCGTGAACTCGCGAACCGGTCGGCCGAGCGTTCCGTTCGTGATGACGAGTCCGGCTGCTCCAGTACTGAAGTCCCCTGATACGGCGTTCACTCCGGAATGCAGACCCTGCACCTGCTGGACCAGGATTCCGTCGTCGATTCCCGAGATGATCTCGGCCTGTGAACGCGAGCCTGGGACGACGTTCAGAGCCAAACATCCCGCGCCCGGAGAACCGGCGTACCCGCCGCGCACACCGTTACCGGTAGGCGCAGCTGCGAGTCGTCGCGCGGAATACGAGGAATGAACGAAGCGATCGAGTCGACCGGAATCGATCAACACGTTACGACGAGCCGCCAGTCCTTCGCCGTCGATGTCGGTTGCGGTGTAGGCGAGCGGATTCGTCGGGTCGTCGACGAGAGTCAGCAACGGGGTCGCCACCTCGTCACCGAGCCGTTGCGCGAAGAGGCTCCGTCCACGAGCGACTGCATCACCGCTCAATGTGCCTCCGATGATCCCGAGGAACTGTGCCGTCACATACGGGTCGAGGACGACGGTTACCCGACGCGACTCGGGCTTCGTCGCGCCGAGCAGACGAGTAGCTCGATCGACGGCGTCGCTCGCTGCACGTTCGACGTCGAGTTCGTCGACAGTTCGTCCGACGGCGAAGCCGAATCCGGTCTGCGTTTCGTCGCCGTCGTCGGCGAGAGTGCCGACGCTCACGTAGCAACCGTTCTCCCGACCAGCAGCACGAATACCTGTGGTCGTGGCCACCGCTGCTTCACCGAAGGAATCGGCGTAGTTCGCGTCGTCGACACGCACACGCTTGTCGCGACCGAGGGTCAGACGCTCGAGTTGTTTGGCGAGATCGATCTTGCGCGAGGTGGAAGTGAGCTCGAGATCGGGATTCCAGAGCTGTTGCGGAACGACGGCCACTCCGTCGGGTTCGGCGAGCCCGGCCCATTCGTCGACTTCGGCGAAACCGAGATTGTCTCGGGCTTCAGCCAACACTTCGGCGACGATCTTCTCGTCGAGAGTGCCGGCGTACGAGGTGCCGGTCCGGCCGCCGCGAATCACGCGAATGCCAATGCCCTCGCTCTGAGCCGAGACGAAGTGCTCGACTTCGCCCTCGTACACGCGAACTTCGGTCGAGAGGCCTCGACTGACGTAGGCCTCGACTTGTTCACCTGGTCCGGCCATGGCCACGACCCGCTCGGCGAGCGCGAGCAGTTCGCCACTTCGATCGATGCTCGTCATGCCGCCGTGCCACCGACGGTCAGTGACGCCACCCGCAACGTGGGCTGGCCGTCCCCGACCGGCACACCTTGCCCGTCCTTGCCACACGTGCCCGGATTACCCATCGCGAAGTCATTCCCCAAACGATCGATGTCACGAAGCACTTGTGGTCCGTTGCCGATGAGGTTGCCCTCACGAAGAGGCTCAGTGATCTCGCCGTTCTCGATCATGTAGGCCTCGGTCATCCCGAAGACGAAATCACCGGTCGCCGTGTTGACGCTGCCGCCTCCGAGATGGGCGACATATACGCCGTGCGAGGTGTCGCGAATGATGTCGTCGGGTTCCTCCTGGCCGTTCAACACGTACGTGTTGGTCATACGAACCATCGGCAGATCTTTGTAGGACTGACGGCGACCGTTGCCAGACTGAGGGCGCCCCTCTTTTCGAGCTCGCAAGAAATCCCACATGTAGTCGGTGAGGACTCCGTCCTGAATCAGAACGTTGTACTGAGAGGGATGACCTTCGTCGTCGATCGAGATTGCGCCCCATTCATGTGTCATGGTGCCGTCGTCGACGAGGGTGACGAGCGGTGATGCGACGAGTTCACCGACCTTGCCCCGGTAAACGCTCGCTCCTTTGGAGACCAGATCCGCTTCGAGTCCGTGGCCACAGGCCTCATGGAAGAGAACGCCACCGCTGCCAGCCTTGATCACGACCGGGAGAGAACCCGACGGCGCCGGACGGGCCTTCAACTTCGTGAGAGCACGACGCGCGGCCGTGCGCGCGACTTCCTCGACCGAGATCTTGTCGAACAATTCGAAGCCCATGGTGTGGCCCACTGAATCGAATCCGGTCTGCATGCCGGTGTCTCCGTTGGCCACAGCACTCACCCGCATGAGAGTTCGCACGCGCTCGTCTCGCGTCAAGAGCCCATCGCTGTTCGCAATCAGGATGCGCGTGCGTCCGTCGGAATAACCAGCCGACACTTGAGCGATGGCCGAGCCGGCCGACCGCGCGGCCTCGTCGACACGACGCAAGAGTTCGACCTTGGCCGCTTTGCCGACCTTCGCCGGGTCGACGTCGACCGGACTCACCACTCGTGTCGAACGTTCGACCAGGGCGACGGTACGGACGCCGGCCTCACCATGACTTGCGGCTTCGGCCGCGGCGCGCGCGGCGGCCAACAGCCCGGCCTCCGACACGTCGGCCGTGTGAGCAAAACCGGTGCTCTCACCCCGAATGACACGAATACCGGCGCCTCGACTTCGTCCTGTGGACAATTGCTCGATTCGGCCGTCGTCCAACCCGACTCCGGTTCCCTGCCAGTCGGATGCGAACACTTCGGCGAACTCCCCGCCGGTACGCAGGGCCGAAGCCAATACTCGTTCGAGCACGTCGTCGTCGATCACGGTTCGAGCCTAGAACGCCGGAACGGGAGGACCAGGGCCACCGGGGAACCACGCCTAGATTTGATCCGTGGACTCGGCGTCGGCGGCCCCTCCCCGCACCCATCGCACCTATTGGTGGAAAGAGACGCTCATCATGGGCGCCTTCTACGTCGTGTACTCATGGACACGTAATCAATTCGGCTCAGCGGAGATCGCCGCCGACGGAGTTCCTGAACAAGCGTTCAACAACGCCGAACGACTCATCAGACTCGAGCGGCTGTTCGGACTTTTCCACGAGGAGACGGTTCAGGACTGGTTTCTTTCCTACGAGTGGTTCATCCGTTTCTGGAACACCTACTACGGAACCGCTCACTTCATCGTGACCCTCGGCGTCTTTTGGATCCTCTTCGTGAAGCGCCCAAACGTGTTTCCCCAATGGCGCAACACGCTGGCCATCACCACGGCGCTCGCCATCGTCGGGTTCTCGCTCTTCCCCGTGATGCCGCCACGACTACTCGACGCCCCGTGCCCGGGACCGAACGGTGGATTCGGCGGAGCTTGTATCTCGAGTCCGCTACGCGACACCGGTGCCGATGGAATCGCCGGCACCGAAGACGACGGGACCTTCGGATTCGTCGACACCCTGCCCGAATTCGGTGGGGGGCTCTGGACCTTCGAATCCGACACCATGAACTCGATTTCCAATCAATACGCGGCGATGCCAAGTCTCCACATCGGCTGGGCGAGCTGGTGCGCTTTTGCCATGTGGCCGCTCCTTCGTCGTCGGTGGACCAAGGTCGCAGTCCTGCTGTATCCGGCAGCCACGCTGTTCTGCATCGTCGTCACCGGTAACCACTACTGGATCGACGGTGTCGGCGGGCAGGTCGCCCTCGGCGTCGGCGCGCTTCTCGGCTGGGGTCTGCACCGTTGGAACCAGAATCGGCTCGATGCTCGACATCAGCGCAATTTCCAGCAGATGTCCACCCGTCACACCGCTGATTCCGCCGATGTGTCGTCTTCGTCCCAGGGCTAGCGTGACTTTGCCATGCCCCTCGACGACATCCGTGAACCGGCCGACCTCCGTCGCTTGTCGTACCCCGAACTCGACGAACTGAGCGGGGAGATACGCGACTTCATCGTGCGCGCCGTGGCCGACAACGGCGGTCACCTCGGCTCGAACCTCGGAGCCGTCGAACTCACCCTCGCCCTGCATCGCGTGTTCGAATCGCCCCGCGACGCAATTCTTTGGGACACCGGTCACCAGTCGTATGTGCACAAGATCGTCACCGGACGTGCCGACCGATTCGCCGCCCTGCGTCAGGCCGACGGCTTGTCGGGCTACCCGAGCCGCGAAGAGAGCCAACACGACTACATCGAGAACAGCCACGCCTCCACGGTTCTCTCGTACGCGTACGGCCTCGCCATCGCACGCGACGCCGGACGCAACGATCACCGACACATCGTGGCGGTGATCGGCGACGGATCGATGACGGGCGGCATGGCCTACGAGGCTCTCAACAACCTCGGCCACAGTCGACGACGCGTCATCATCGTGCTGAACGACAACGGACGCAGCTATGCCCCGACGATTTCGAATCTCACTCAGCAACTCCCTCTTCCTGACGACGAGACGAGTTCGGTCGAACGCCCAGCCTTGCCCGAACGCATCACCGAGAAGCTCTCGGTCGGTCTGACCAAGATTCGCCTCAACCCGGTGTACGTGCAGAGACAGCGTCGACTCGAAGCCTGGCTGCAGAATCTTCCCGTCGTCGGCCAGCAAGCCGAGAAGGGCGTGGAGGCCGTCAAGGCGGCGGTACGCGAATTCCTCCAGCCAACGTCGTTCTTCGAAGCCCTCGGTGTCCGTTATGTCGGACCGATCGACGGTCACGACATGCGCGAACTCGAACGAGCACTCCGCAACGCCGAGGAACTGTCGGCCGAAGGTCCGATCGTCGTCCACGTGGTCACCCAGAAGGGCAAGGGGTACTCCCCGGCCGAGGACGACGACGAAAAGCATCTACACGACGCTCCCGTGTTCGATCCGAATGTCGGACCACCGAAGGCCCTGCCGACCGGCTACACCCAGGCGTTCGCCGAGACGATCCTGAAAGAAGCCGAAGCCGACTCGCGCATCGTGGCCCTCACCGCCGCCATGCCCGGCCCCACCGGGCTGATCCCGTTCCAGGACCGATTCCCCGATCGCTTCTTCGACGTCGGTATCGCCGAACAACACGCCGTCACCGGAGCCGCGGGTATGGCCCTCGGCGGACTTCGTCCGATCGTCGCTCTGTACTCCACGTTCCTCAGCCGGGCATGGGACCAAGTCGTCTACGACGTCGCCCTGCATCGGCTCCCCGTCATCTTCTGCCTCGATCGCGCCGGAATCACCGGCGACGACGGACCGAGCCATCACGGCGTCTACGACATGGCGTTGCTGGCGAAGGTTCCCGGAATGCGCGTCTTGGCTCCGTCGAGCGCCCAGGAACTCCAACAAATGCTCCACGACGCGCTCGAACTCGTCGAATCCGGTCCGGTCACCATTCGCTACCCGAAGGGTGCAGCCCGCCAGGTTTCAGAGGACGACGTCGGGAGCGGCCTCGATGCTCGACGCCTGACGAACGGCGACGGTTCGGTCGCGCTACTGGCCGTCGGCAAGATGGTGGCGGCGGCACTGAAGGCCGCAGAGGCACTTGCGGAAGCGGGGACGCCGACGACCGTCTGGGACGTGAGATCGTGTGCGCCGCTCGATCAGGCGATGATCGACGATGCCGCCCGCCACGAACTTGTGGTCACGATCGAAGACGGGATCGCGGACGGGGGCATCGGCTCCTCGATCGCCGGCCACATCGCCGAGGTCGACCCCCGCACCGTGGTGAAAGTCCTCGGAGTTCCCACCAAGTTCATTCCCCACGCCAAACCCGACCGCATCCTGTCGCAACTCGGCCTCGACGCCGACGGCATCGTCGCCACGGTGCGAACGGCGCGGCCGTGAGCTCCACCGCATCTCTCGACGACCTCACCTCTGAACTCTCATTCGCGCTCGGCCTGGCCGATCTTGCCGACTCCATCACGTTGCCTCCGTACCAGACACGTGCGTTCACATTGTCTCGCAAAGCGGACCGTTCCGAGGTCACCGAGATCGACCGCGGCTGCGAAGCAGCAATTGTCGAGCGAATTCTCGCCGAACGTCCCTCGCATGCGATCTTCGGAGAAGAGCACGGAAAGAGTGGCACGACCGACTCTCCATGGACGTGGGTGGTCGATCCCATCGACGGCACGTCGAACTTCGTGCGCGGAGTTCCGGTCTGGGCGACACTTGTCGCGTTGGTGCACGTCGACCACGGACCAGTCGTCGGAGTCGTGTCGGCGCCGGCTCTCGGTCGACGTTGGTGGTCGCAACCCGGTCATGCGTACGTGAATGGCCATCCCATCGGGGTGTCCGATGTGTCTCGTCTGTCCGAGGCTCAGGTGAGCATCACGTTGAACGAAGGCTGGGATCGACTCGGACTCACCGATCGCCTCGTGACGTTGCAGCGCGACGCCTACCGCTCGCGCGGTTACGGCGACTTCTGGCAACACATGCTCGTCGCCGAAGGCGCGATCGACGTCGCCGTCGACGCCATCGGCCTGCAGCCCTACGACGTTGCCGCGGTCCAAGCCGTGGTCGAGGCAGCGGGCGGTCGCCTCACCGATCGACTCGGCACTCGTACTTTCGAGAGCAATTCGGCGGTATCGAGCAACGGTGCCCTGCACGACGAGGTCGTCGCTCGCCTTTGTTAGCGTTCGGTCGATGAACGACCTGAACATCGTGAACGGGCTCGTCGTCGACGGCTCGGGTTCGTCAGCTCGTCACGCCGACGTCGGGGTGCGCGATGGGCGGATCGTCGAAGTCGGCCGGGTCTCGTCCGCCACCCAAGTGATCGACGCGGACGGTGCGATCGTCACTCCAGGTTTCGTCGACGTGCACACCCATTACGACGCCCAGGTGTCGTGGGATCCATGGCTCACACCGAGTTCGTGGCACGGAGTGACCACAGTTGTCATGGGCAACTGTGGAGTCGGATTCGCGCCCGCACATCCCGATCGACACGACTGGCTCATCGAACTCATGGAAGGAGTCGAGGACATCCCTGGCTCGGCGATGACCGACGGAATCGACTGGCAGTGGGAGTCGTTCCCCGAATATCTCGAGGCCGTCGACTCGCGTTCGTACGCCATCGACGTCGGAGCTCTCGTCGCTCACGGACCAGTTCGGGCCTATGTGATGGGGCAACGAGGAGCCGACAACGAGCCGGCTACCGCCGACGACGCCCGTCGTATGGCCGACATCGTCGAAGAGGCATTGCGCGCCGGGGCTCTCGGCTTCTCCACCAGTCGCACCCCGCTCCATCGCTCACGAAGTGGAGAACTCGTACCGGGAACCATGGTCGACGCCGAAGAGCTCTATGCGATCGCCGAAGCCATGGCACGAGTCGGTCACGGCAACTTCCAGTTCTCTCCCGAGCACGTTCGCGTGCCCGACGAGGAGTGGATCTGGATGCGCGAACTCGCCCGGCGCACCGGGCGTCCAGTGAGCGTGAACCTCAGTCAGACCGACCAGTCGCCCGATCTCTGGCGCCGGGTGCTCGAGCTGCTCACCGAAGCTCACGCCGACGGCATCCCCATCTACACCCAAGTCGCCGGACGTTCCATCGGGATTCTCTATTGCTTGCACGGAAGCGTTCATCCGCTGCTCTTCCATCCGGCCTACGCCGAGGTTTCACACCTGCCGATGCCTGAAAGACTCGTGGCGCTCGCCGATCCCGATCGACGTCATCGGATCGTGAACGACATTCCCGATGACGGAGGTCTCTTCCGCAAGGTCGTTCTCGACAAGGCCGACGGGATGTGGGTCGTCGACGGTGCCGACATCGACTACGAACCGAGCCGTGACGACTCGATCGCCGCCTTGTCACGTCGCTCGGGTCGCCCGGTCGCCGAGATCGTCCTCGACCAACTCACGTCGAACGAGGGAAACGGGATGATCTACGCGCCCTTCTTCAACTACTCGTACGGCGATCTCTCGATGATCCACGACGCTCATCTCCATCCTCACACGCGCATGGGACTCTCTGATGCCGGGGCCCATTGCGGTGCGATCTGCGATGGTGGAATGCCTACGTTCATGCTCACGCACTGGACACGCGACCGTCGCCGAGGCCCGCGCTTGCCACTCGAGTTCGTCGTACACCGCCAAACTCGTCAGACGGCCGAGTTCTACGGTCTCCACGATCGCGGCCTGGTGGCGCCGGGTATGCGCGCCGATCTGAACGTCATCGACTATGACAATTTGGGGTTCGACGTTCCGCGCATGGCGTTCGATCTACCCGCCGATGGACGGCGTCTCGTGCAACAAGGCCTCGGCTACGTTGCAACTGTCGTCAACGGTGTGCGCACCGTCGACCACGACGAGTTCACAGGCGAGCGACCAGGTCGACTCGTGCGCGGCCCTCAGCGCTGACGCCGGTCAGTTGTAGTAGGGGTTCTCGCCCGACGCGTGATCAGTGAGGTCGCGCACGCGTTCGATGGCTGCCACTTTCTCGACCACCGTCGTCTGCACGCCTTCCAACATCGTCATTCGGCTCATCGAACAACCGTGGCAGCCACCGCCCATCGTGAGATACGCGGTTCCTTCGTTGTCGTGACCCACAAAGGTCACGAATCCGCCGTGAGCGGCCAGAGCCGGATTCACCTCGGTCGCGATGACTGCTTCGATCTCGGCCGACAGTTCGTCATCGGTTGCGAGTCCGTCGACCACGGGTGAAGGAGGACGGTTTGGGTTACGGATCACGAGCCCGGCCGAGCTGGTGAAATCGAGAACTGCTCCAGTCAAAAGTTCGACGTCCTTGGCCGGCACGATGACCTTCAAGCCCTCATGGGTACGAACCTCGTCGGAGAAGGCCGCCTTGCGAAACTCATCGAGTGACAGGTCGTACTTGAAGTCCTCCCCGGGGCCACTCACGATCTCGAGACGTAGTCCGAGTGATACGGCGTCTTCTTCCGAGTCGCGTAGACGTAAGAGTTCGGCCAAGGCCGCCTCCGTGATTTCGACAATCGGTTCCGAGGTGTTGTTGCCGGCCAGTGGACTCTTCGGTGCGAGAGGACTCATCACCTTCGAAGATACCGGCGATACCACCGTCAGGAGACGGCGGAGCTTCTCAGCGGGGCCCGCCCCCGTCACACTCGATGCGCTGACCAGTGACGTACGAGGCGCCTTCGCTGCACAGCCAGAGAACCACATTGGCGACGTCGAGGGGCTGACACACCCGTCCGAAGGGGGAACCGGCGTCGAGGGCGCGCAGATCTTCCAACTCACGGTTGCCGGTCATCGCTCGGGCGAGACGGACTCCCATGTCGGTTTCGACGAGACCTGGTGCGACGACGTTCACGTGGATCCCGTGCGGACGTTCCTCCTTGGCCAGTGTGAACGCCAACGCCTCCATCGCAGCCTTGCCCATGTTGTAAGGAGCGCCGTTCGGACCCATGTGTGACGTGGTGACCGAGGAGATCATCACGATGTCGCCACGATCACGAGTTCGCATCGACGGCAGAACGCAGCGGGCGAGATGGTGAGGGGCAATGGCGTGCGTGGTGACCACGTTCAGGAGTTCGGCCGGATCGGTGTCGGATACCGGACGGCCCTTGGACGCGATCCCAGCGTTGCACACGAGAATGTCGACGAAGCCGAAATCGGCTACCACGTGGTCGACCATGGTTCGGACGGCATCGGCGTCGTCGACCGATGCCGAGTAGGCCCGAGCTGAACCACCGGCTGCTTCGATCGACTGCACGGTGGCGTCGGCCGCTTCGGCATCGCGTCGATAGTTCACGGCGACCGTCGCTCCGTGGGCGGCCAGCAATTCGCTGATGCCACGCCCGATTCCGCGGCCACCTCCCGACACCAGCGCCACTCGTCCTGCCAGTTGACCGGCCATGTCTCCCCACCCCTTTTCACGCCACTCGACTCATCGGCGTCGTTGCGACCATTGTCGCATGAGCAATGACGAGCCACGAAGTGCCGCTAGTGTCGGTCAGACCAACGGGGAGCTCGTGCGTTCGACGGGCTGAGAGGGTGACCGCGTCACCGACCCGCACACCTGATCTGGGTAATGCCAGCGGAGGAACATGGGAACACGACATCTGAACCACGGCCAATCGATCGTGCGGCACGCTCTCGTGGTAACGGGCGGCGACGTCCCCGACCCGAGAGTCATTGACCATCTCGACCCTCACCACGACGTGATCTGTGCGGACTCCGGTTTCGATCACGCCCACGTCCTCGGTCTCGCCGTCGACGTCTTGGCCGGCGATCTCGACTCGGTGTCAGCCGAGGGACGTGTCCGCGCCGAGTCGAGTCCGATCGAGATCCACCGAGCCCGAGTCGACAAAGACGTCACCGACACCGAGATCGCGCTGCGCATCGCGGTCGAACGTGGAGCTACTTCGATCACTCTCGTCACCGGAGGAGGTGGACGACTCGACCACCTACTGGCGGTCACCGCAGCCCTGGCGGGCGATGAACTCGCGAGTCTCGACGTCCTGCAGGCGTGGATCGGACGCGACCACCTGCGAATCGTCCATCCTGGGAAATCGGTACCCATCGATGTCGACGTGGGCGGGACTGTCAGCCTCCTTCCCCTCTTCGGCGCCGCCGTCGACGTACGCACGTCCGGTCTGCAATGGAATCTGGTCGGCGAAACACTTCTCGGAAACCGAACACGCGGTGTGAGCAACGTCGTCGTGCACGACACACCGACGGTCGAAATCAGCTCCGGGGTGCTGGCCATCGTCGCACCGAACCGAATCGAAGGACGACCCCATCGCGCTCCGATAGGGGATGCATCATGAGGCACCACCGTTTTCGAACGACAGTAGGAATCGTGACCTTCTCTCTCGTCGCTGTCGTCGTCGCGGCCTGTGGATCATCCGACGACTCGACTCCTGATCGCCTCGTCCTGCTCGCCTACGACTCGTTCACTCCTCCTGACGACGCCTTCGATCTCTTCACTGCGGAGACCGGGATCGAAGTTCAGATCGCTCTCGGAGGTGATGCCGGCGAATTGATCGCCAAAGCCGGACTCACCGCCGGCAACCCGGAGGGGGACGTTCTGTGGGGCGTCGACAATACGTTGCTGTCGCGCGCGCTCGATGCCGAGGTGTTCGATCCGTACGTCTCGCTCGCCCATCCGCTTCGACCGGAGCTGATCGACTCCGGTGCTGGAGTCGTCACACCAGTCGACTACGGCGACGTCTGCATCAATATCGATGATGGTGCACTCGTCGATCGCGGCATCACACCGCCGGTCACCCTCGACGATCTGATCGACCCGATCTATCGGAGTCTTCTCGTCGTCTCCGACGCGTCCACGTCGTCCCCGGGTCTCGCTTTCCTGCTCGCCACGATCGATCGTTTCGGCGACGACGGCTGGACCGACTACTGGCGGGCTCTTGTCGACAACGACGTTCTCGTCGTCAGCGGCTGGAGCGACGCCTATTACACGGCATTCAGTCGCTATGGGGGCGATCGACCGCTGGTACTGAGCTACGCATCGAGTCCTCCGGCAGAAGTGCTCTTCGCCGATCCCCCACTCGCCGACGACTCGCCGGCACCGACCTCGGTGATGGTCGACTCGTGCTTCCGACAGATCGAATTTGCCGGAGTTCTCCGGGGAACGAAATATACGAACGAGGCGCGACGACTCGTCGACCATCTCGTGAGCGTCGAGTTCCAACGCACGTTGCCCGAGAACCTCTTTGTGTTTCCGTCGAACACCGAGGCCGAACTTCCGACCAGCTTCCTTCGTCACGCCCCGGTCGTGACCGCTCCCTCGACGATGGAGGCTTCGCGGATCTCCGAAGGTCGTACTCGTTGGGTCGAGGAATGGCTCACCATCGTCTCGTGAGTCTTCGACAGACGGCACCGTGGTCGTCGCGTTTCGCGCCTCTGCCGAGCGCCTTCTTGGTCGTAGCGGTCGTCATCGTCCCGCTCATCGTGCTGGTCGTCGAGACCGTCGACGACCCGTGGTCGGTGTGGTCGCGTCCTGGCGTCACCGGAGCGGTCTGGTTCTCCATCTGGCAGGGCGCCTTGTCGACCTTCATCACGCTGGCCGTGGGCCTCGTTCCCACGTGGATCCTGGCTCGCTTCCCCGTGCGCGGACGCCCCATCCTCATGGCGGTCTTCACCGCACCGTTCGTTCTTCCGACCGTGGTGGTAGGCGCAGCCTTCCTCGCGCTGCTCCCCACTTCTCTCGACCGTTCACTCGTCGCGATTCTTCTGGCTCACGTGTTCTTCAACGTCTCGGTGGTGGTTCGCACTGTGTTGCCGGTGTGGCGCTCGATGGACGAGAACTTGTTGGCCGCAGCACGAACTCTCGGCGCCGATCCGTTGAAAGTCTGGCGAGGAGTGACCTGGCCTCTCCTTCGCCCGGCGATCTTGTCGGCCGCATCGCTCGTCTTCGTGATGTGCGCAACGTCCTACGGCGTGATTCGTGTTCTGGGAAGTGGTTGGTCGACGGTCGACGTCGAGATCTACCGACGTGCTGTCGCCCTCGGCGATGTGTCAGGGGCGGCGGTTCTGGCTGCGGTGCAGGCACTCGTCGTCATCACCGCGCTCACGATGTGGAGTCGACGTTCCAGCGAATGGGCGGTGCTCTCGACGACGATCCCGACCCGCCGTCGGCGCCCGGCACTCGAAGTCCTCGTCTGGATCATCGGCCTGGCATTCCTCGTCCCGATCGCCGCGTTGGCCGCCACTTCCCTGCGTTCCTCGACTGGCTGGTCTCTGGCCGGCTGGCGCAACCTTTTCGGGCTCACCGAGTCGCGCCTTCCCGACACCAAGATCGTCGAAGCCGTCACCAACTCGGCCGTGTACGCGGTGGTCGCTGCTGGTATTGCCGTGCCCACCGGATTGTCCCTCGCCCGATCGGCGGCGCGCCGCCCACGCCGCTGGCTCACCGCAATCGTCGACGCGCCGATCGGCGTCTCGGCGGTAGCCGTCGGTCTCGGCATCCTGATCACGTACGACGTCGATCCGATCGACGTTCGAGCTTCGTGGTGGCTCGTGCCGGTGGTGCACGCCAGCGTGGCCCTTCCTTTCGTGGTGCGATCAGCGGTGCCACTCATTCGAAGTATTCCAAGTGGTCTCGGCGAGGCCGCCGCCACTCTCGGTGCGTCACCGTGGCGACGGTGGGTACACGTCGAACTCCCCCTTCTGCGGCCTGCTGTCACCGCCGCCTCCGCCTTCTCACTTGCCATGTCGCTCGGTGAATTCGGGGCCACGAGCTTTCTCACCCGACGGGACACCACCACCCTGCCGATTCTCGTCGAGTCTCTTCTCTCCCGACCTGGTTCACTGTCGGTGATGACCGGATCGGCCACCGCTGTTCTACTTCTCGTCGTCACGGGCGGACTCGTCGTGCTGGTCGATCGAAGGACACCCACATGAGCTTGTCGATCATCGATGTCGGCATCGCTTTCGGAGAGCGCACCGTGCTCGATCGCGAGTCCCTCCACGTGCCCACCGGCTCGATACTCGCCGTAGTGGGTGCCTCGGGGTCGGGCAAGACCACTCTTCTGCGCATCGTGGCCGGACTCGAACGGCCCGATCATGGCCGGATCGAGATCGACGGAGATGACGTGACCAAGTGGCCGACGCACCGGCGACGAGTCGGTCTCGTCTTCCAGGACAATCAGCTGTTCCCCCATCTCGACGTTGCCGACAACGTGGCCTTCGGGCTGCGCACGGCCGGCTGGACTCGACCCGACGTGACGAAACGGGTCGCCGAACTCCTCGATGCCGTCGGACTGTCGGATCGACGCGATCAGTCGATCGCCACTTTGTCGGGAGGGGAAGCAAAGCGAGTCGCACTGGCCCGGACTCTCGCTCCGATGCCACGCATCGTTCTTCTCGACGAACCGTTCGCCGGACTCGACGACGACCGACGACTACACCTGGCCGAAGTGGTGCGACACATGCTGCAGGGGTCGGGAACGACTGCGCTTCTCGTGTCGCACGATCGGTCGGACGTGGAGGCGGTGGCCGATGGCATTCATCGTCTGGGAACGCACGATGCGATCACCGTCCTGTCGGTGCCGGTCGAGACGATCCGCCCACTTCGCCGCGAAGTGTTGCGAGCGGGAATGGCGAACCAATCGGTCGAGTTCGATGGCGACGACGACCTCGACACCTTTCATCTGGCGGCGTTCGACACGACGGGGCGAGTGCTGGCGACAAGCACTTGGCTCCGGCGCGATCTTTCCTCTGCACCCGGAAGGAACGCGTTTCAACTTCGTGGCATGGCGACCGCCACCGACCATCAAAGCCGAGGTCTCGGGGCGCGACTGATCGACGAGGGGCTCACCCGACTCGAGACCCGTCAGGTCGACGTCGTGTGGGCCAACGCGCGTGACGCCGCTCTGGATTTCTACCGACGGATGAACTTCCAGGTCCATGGAGACGGATTCGTGGAATCGGTGACTGGCTTGCCTCACCATGTGGTGATGCGCTCGATGTCCGGTAGAGCAGGAGATATCAGTTCTTGATCGGTACTTCTGTGGTCAACAAGAAAGAACTGGCCGGGTCGGGCTGCAGAACGATCTCGAGGAACCAATCCCCTTCTTCGAGAAAGGCCACCCGACCAACGAAGTGATTCGGACCGGCACCGCTCACCGCGACGGAGAATGGTGCACCTTCTCGATCCGGCGACGACGCTCGCATCTCGATCGAAGGAATCCGCTCCAATACCCCTCCTGGTGGTGTCACCACTACGTGGATCTCGTTGTTGCCCACCAGCCCGGGCGTCACAGTGACTCCGACGATCGTCGAGCCTTGCGTAAGCGTCGTCGAGAACACTGCGGGGGTGCGTGCTACGACCGGCGATTCACCAACCACATAGGCACTCGCTCCGAGCACTGCAAGGGCCAGAACCACTTCGACCACCACGAGTCGCCGTACACCGGGTGCTTCCTGACGCACTACGACGCGAGCCACTCCACCCAAGGCCACGATCACGATCACGAGAGAGATCTTCACGATCATTCCTCGTCCCCAATCGGTGGAAGTGAGTTCGCCGAGACCTCCGCCGATTCGCCAGGTCTGCCAGAGTCCGGTGATCACCGTCACTGGCGCCGCCACGACCGCCAGACGTGACAGTTGTCCGACGACTTCAGGTCGATTCCGGCCAGCTAGCAGGACGACGGTGAGTCCGCCGATCCACAATGCGATTGCGCCGAGGTGCACCACGTCGACGGCAACGGCGACACCGGCGAGTGGCACGGCGCTCGCGTGACCGCCGGACGCGAAGGTGAGCAACACAGCAGTGGCCACAAGGGCCGTCGACGACTGCCACCACGACTTGCCGACTCGCTCGCGTGCTCGATGATCGTCTTTGGACGGCACGACGAGGACGAGGGCGACGAGAATCGCAACAAGTACCAATCGGGTGACGAGACCGAACCCGAGTCGAGTCGACCACGTCTCGCTCCACGCCTCAGGGTCGAACGACGCCGACCAGTCTCCTGCCGTCAGGTAGACGCCCTGCACCAGAAATTGGGCGAAACTCGACCCGGCGAGGACGATCAGTGAACCGAGCGACAACCACCCAAGTCGCGCGCGATCGACGTGAGCATTGGTGTGGAACACCAATGCTCCGAGGGCCACGACGACCGCCAAATACGACAGCCACCGTACGAGGACGAGAACGTTCTCCACACCGGCTGCGACATCGCGAGCCGAGAGCACCTCACCGACCAGAGCACCGATGTCGACATCGCCAGGAATCGACGAACCGATGGTGAAGGTGTATGCGCCTTGAACGAGGTGTCCGTCACTCGAGACAACTCGCCAAGCCACTGCGTAGAGACCGTCCGACAGCTCGGGCAGGTCGTCGAGAACGATCGACGTCGACGACTCACCGAGACGGGCGTCCCCGCTGCGAATCGCGTCGCCGTCGGAGTCGTACACCACCACGGCATCTGACGCCGGGGTCACGGCCTCGGTGAATTCGAGTCGAATGGCCGACGGGGACGCTTCCAGTACGGCCGAAGGAGCCGGCTCTGACGACTCCAACGACGCGTGAGCAGATGCCGATCCGAACGACAAGCCGACGACCCCGAAGACCGCCAGCAACACCGCGATCAGCACGCGCCGTAGTTGGACCGTCACGCCATGACCCCGGCCGGAGCCAAACCATCGACATGTAGCCGCCCGAGGAGCCAAGCCAGTCGCTCTCGCGGGGGACGAGTGGCAATCGCGGGCGGCAGATCGGTGAGGCCCATGGAGCCACGTGACTTCCACTGCATCGTCAGAACGACGAGGTCGTCGCGCACGTAGGCATCCGACCACGCCAGCGATCCAGTGGGCCCCAGTTCGCCGAGACCCAAATCGCCGAAGTGGACCTCGACCTCGCGCCAGCGGCGGAGCGGAAGATCGACGATCGGTATCTCGACACCCGTGGTCGAACGTCCGAATCCGTACCAGCCTTCACGAGCACGAGCGAACCATCCTTCGACTTCGTAGATCGATTGGCGCAACTGTCGACGATGTTCGTCGGCACTACGAACAGCAAGTGATTCGATGGCCGCCGACCGGGCCTCGACTCCACCTGGATACATGTCGGCCACGTCACCTCGCTCAGCGGCTTCGACCATTTGCGACATGGCGCGGGCGTTCTGTTCGAGATGAGCGAGAACGTGACCGACCGTCCAGCCCACAAGTGATGATTCACGGGGAATCATGTCGTCGACCACGTGTTCCATGACGTCGAGCAGTCGTTGGTGCGCCGTGGCGAGTCCCTCGACACGGCGATTGAGAAGAATCGGGTCGAAATCGTGATCCTTCATGCCAGAGGCGTCATGAACCGTCATGCCAACGGCATAGTACGGCGTGGAACGACGATCACCGTTCCGTCGGTGTCACGATGCACCGACACTGTGACACCGTAGAACTCCGAGAGTGTCTCGGCTCGAAGGACGGACTCGGCCGCGCCGGCCGCCACACAGTGGCCTCGATGCAGAAGCGCGAGACGGTCGCTGTAGAGACCGGCGAGAGTCAAATCGTGCATGGCCGACAGCACGGTGAAGCCGTGCTCGCGCCGCAAGCGATCGACGAGTTCGAGCGCTTGCTGCTGATGACCGATATCGAGGGCGCTGGTGGGTTCGTCGAGCAACAAGATGGGGGCTTCCTGGGCCAGCGCACGAGCGATGACGAGACGTTGCTGCTCACCACCCGAGAGGGTTCCGAGTCGACGCTCAGCGAACGCTCCGAGGTCGAGTCGTTCGAGAACGTCGCGCACGATGGCTCGATCGTGGGCCGTCTCGGATCCGAAGTACGACACGTACGGATTTCGTCCCAACAGCACGTACTCGAAGCCCGTCATGTCGTGCGGCAAAACCGGGGATTGCGGAACGTGGGCGACCAGAGCAGCACGACGCCGACTCGAACGCAGGTCGAGTGGGCTGCCATCGACCAGGACACGACCATCATGACGTACGAGGCCGGCGACCGCGTGCAGCATCGACGACTTCCCCGCTCCGTTCGGTCCGATGAGACAGAGCCACTCGCCCGGTTTGATGGTGTCGGAGAAGGGTTGCAGAGCCACGTTGTCGCCGTACCGGACACCAAGATCGACGAACGAGACCGAACTCATCGCAGCGCCCCCTGTCGAGTGCGCAACACCACGATGAAGAATGGTGCGCCGAGGAACGCTGTGACCACACCGATCGGGGTCTCAGCCGGGTCGGACAGAATGCGGCCCGGAATGTCGGCGACGATGAGAAAGGCTGCACCCACGAGAACCGACAACGGAAGAAGACGTCGGTAACTCGCCCCGGCGAGCATGCGCACCAGATGAGGCACCATGATGCCGACGAAGCCGATGAGCCCACTCACGCTCACGACCGCCGACGTTCCGAGCGTGGCCGCGATCACGACGGTCAGGCGAATGCGATCGACTCGCGCTCCGAGCGCTGCCGCCTCGTCGTCCCCCACTCGCAACACGTCGAGCAGGCGACGATGCCACAGAAGGACGACCGAACTCACCACGACGTACGGAAGAACGAGCCGTACGTCGGCCCACGTGGCGGTGGAGAGGCGTCCGAGAATCCAGCTGTACACCTGTCGGACGACTTCGGTGTTGCGCTGAAGGAGAAACGTCTGCATAGCGGTCGCCAGTGCCGTGACGGCAACACCCGCGAGGACGAGAGTTGCCGGCACACGTGAGGCCCCGAATGCCGAACCGACGGTGTAGGTGACGAGTACCGCGAGAAGGCCACCCACGAACGACACGACGGGCAACGGATCGACCGGCCACGAGTCGGTGGCCGAGCGGTTGACCACGATGACGATCGTTGCCCCGAGTCCGGCGCCAGCCGCCACCCCGAGCAGATACGGATCGACGAGAGGATTGCGGAACACCCCCTGATAACTCGCGCCGGCGAGCGCGAGCATTGCGCCGACGATCGCCGCCAACACCACCCGCGGCATGCGGATCTGCCAGAGAACGGTGCTCTGCAGAGCCGTCGCTCCCGAGTCGAACGACACGAAGGGCAAGCGATCGAGAATCTCACCGGGCACCTGGTGCCAGGCCGGACCGGCCGGACCGATCATCGCGCCGAACAAGAAGGCGACGCCGAGTGCCACCGCCGCGCCTGGTATCCACCAGGATCGGCGGCCGGACGTCTCGCTCACCGGAGCGGACTGGTCGGTGCTCGTCGCAAACGTGCTCACGAGTCGATCGACACCGCCGCCTCGAGGGCCTCACTGATAGCCCACAAATAATCGACGATGCGCGGACCCCAACGCGATGCAAGGTCGTCGTTCATTTCGAACACGAGACCGGCGCGTACTGCTGACAGTTCGCCCCAACCCGGACGTTCGCCCACCGATTCGGCCGTGACCCCGCAGCACACCGTGTCGGCAAGGAACACGAGATCCGGATCCTGCGACACGATGAACTCGGCCGAGAGTTGCGGGTAGTCGCTCGTTCCCTCGCTCACGTCGGCGATGTTCCGGAGTCCGAAGAGCGAGTACAACTGGCCGATGAAGGTGTTGCTCGTGACCGAGTAATACGTGTTGTCGAGCTCGTGGTAGTAGGTCAGCCCGAGATCGAGCCCGGGTGACTGACCGAGAATGGTCTCGACCGCTGAACGCATGAGTCCGACCGTCATTGCCGCTTCGTCAACTCGACCGATTCGCGCTCCTAGATCTTCGATCTGCGCATACACGTCGTCGAGAGATGTGGGAGTAGCCCCCGTCCAGGTATCGATGCCGAGCAACGCCATCTGGTCGGCGAGTCCGGTGAAGTCGTCACCGATCACCACCAGATCGGGTTCGTAGGCCGAAATCGCTTCGACGTTCGGCTCGTAGGCCGACAGGTCGGTGCGAACGGCTTCGGCCTCTTCGGGATAGTTCGACTTCGAATCGACAGCGACGATCTGGTCGCCCGCATCGAGGGCGAAGAGCATCTCGGTGTGCGTGGGCGACAACGAGAGAATTCGCTGGGGGACTTCGTCAGAATCTGGTGTCGACGTCGTCTCGACCGTGACTTGACCGGATGACGGCGTCGAACTCGACGAGGAGTCGTCACCTCCGCACGCAGCGGCGATCAACACGAAGGGAACAGCGACTAACCACCGTCGCCGACTGATCGATTTCATGGGGCCTCCTCAGGCTCTGAGGAGGCAAGAGGAGTGCGGCCGCTGTCGACCACGATCCACCCTTGCCTCGAGGGTTAGGTATCGCACCCGAGCCAGGCGACCGGACTCGCCGACACGACTGTGCGTGTCGGACCACCGTTGCGGGACAGTGCCGGATTCTCACCGGACTTCGCTGGTTTCGAGCGTGCCGACTATTGCCGACCCGGCGAACATAACACGTTCGTCGTCGTCCCGAATTTCTCGAGGCCTGGTCTCGATCAGGCGCCGGTCACCAAGTCGGCGATGCGCCTGATCCCCTCTTCGAGATCGGCATCCCCGAGGGCGAATGAAAACCGGGCGTACCCCGGGGTGCCGAAGGCTTCGCCCGGTACGAGGGCGACTTTTACTTCAGACAGGATCAAGTCGGCCAGCTCCATGCTCGAATTGGCGACCTTTCCATTAAGGGGTTTACCGAACAAACCCGAGACGTTCGGGTAGCAGTAGAAAGCACCTTGGGGTTCGAGGCACGAAACTCCAGGGATGGCACTCAACATCTGGTGCATCTTCTTGCCGCGACGTTCGAACGCTTCGCGCATGGTGGCTACGGCCGTGAGATCCCCCGACACTGCGGCAAGAGCGGCAGCCTGCGCCACGTTGCTCACGTTCGATGTGGCATGACTCTGAAAGTTGACCGACGCCTTGATCACATCGGACGGACCAATCATCCAACCCACTCTCCAGCCAGTCATGGCGTAGGTCTTGGCCACTCCGTTGACGATCAGGCACTGGTCGGCCAGATCGGGAACGAGCGTCGGCATGCTGGCGAACCGATGAGGCCCGTAGGTGAGATGTTCGTAGATCTCGTCGGTGATGACCCACACTCCGTTGGCGACGGCCCACTCGCCGATCGCCTTGACTTCTTCCGGCGGATACACCGCACCCGACGGATTGTCGGGTGAAACGAACAGCAACACTTTCGTGCGTGGCGTGAGCGCCCGCTCGAGCTGCTCGATGGTGACGCGAAATCCGGTTTCCTCGTCGGTATCGACGATTACGGGAACTCCACCGGCGAGGGTGATCGCCTCGGGATACGTGGTCCAGTAAGGCGCCGGAACGATGACCTCGTCCCCCGGATCGCACAGCGCGGCGAACGCGGTGTACACCGCATGCTTGCCGCCGTTGGTGACAAGCACTTGGTTGGCCGTGGTGGAGAAGCCGCTGTCCCGCAACGTCTTCACGGCGATGGCCTCGCGCAACTCGGGAAGGCCCGCTGCCGGCGTGTAGCGATGCATCTTCGGATCGCGACAGGCCTTGACCGCAGCCTCCACGATGTGTTCGGGCGTCGGGAAGTCAGGTTCGCCGGCGCCGAAGC
>Ga0075477_10000259_pt1 | contig 21811 bp, 17 predicted proteins | sample DEB08_DNA_FD_76338 | JGI IMG/M metagenome (GOLD analysis project Ga0075477, IMG submission 76338) | Aqueous microbial communities from the Delaware River and Bay under freshwater to marine salinity gradient to study organic matter... | ecosystem: Environmental > Aquatic > Marine > Coastal ...
GTGCGGGAGCTGTTCAACCTGATCCACCGCATGGTGGTCTCCTGCGAGGGCGACCGGCTCGACGTCCGGGACGTGCCGCCGGAGATCCGTTCGGAGGACGAAGAGGACGGCCCCTCGGTGCGCGGCCTCGCCGGCGTCGGCCTCGACCGCATCGAGAAGGAGGCGATCCGTCAGACCCTCGCCCTCACCGGCGGCAATCGCGAGCAGGCGGCGCTGCTGCTGGGCATCGGCGAACGCACGCTCTACCGCAAGCTGAAGGAGTACGGCCTGCGCTGATGCGCCGCCGGACGATGCGGGTTCCCTGGCTGCTCCATCGATCGATCCTCGCGGACCTGCTCCGCACCACCCTGCTGACGAGCTCGGTGCTCGTGGTCGTCGTGGCGTTCGGCGCCGCGGTGCGGCCGCTCTCGCAGAACCTGCTGGGGCCGGCGGATCTTCCGAAGTTCCTGATCTACGCCAGCGTTCCGATGCTGCAGTACGCGCTGCCGGTCGCGGCGGCGTTCTCGGCGGTCACGGTCTATCACCGCATGAGCATCGATCGCGAGGTGCAGGCCATGGAGGCGGCGGGCCTGCGCCTGCGGACGATCCTCGCACCGGCGGTGCTGCTGGGGCTGGCCCTGATGGTGGGCATGATCGGGCTGGTCCACTGGGCCTCGCCGATCTTCTGGAGATCGATGCAGACGCTGTTGGCTCGCGATGCGGCGCGGATGCTCGTCGCCGCCGTCGAGGCGGGCGAGGGCCTGCAGGTCGGAAATCTGGAGATCTACGCGGACGCGGCCTATCTGAGCCCCGATCCGCCTCCGTCGGGCGCTCGCGACCGACTGATCCTGAGCGGGGTCGCGGCGCTCGAGATGGAGGGGCGACCTCAGCGACCGAGGACCGAGTTCACGGCGGAGAACGCGGTGATCGACGTGTATCCCGCCGACGCAGGTGCGGTGCTGAAGCTCGTCCTCGTCAACGCCACGGTTCAGCGCGCCGAGGAGCAGGCCGTCGCGGTCCTGCCTCAAGCCCGTCCGGAGGCGATCGATCTCGGCCGAGATCTCGGTGGCGAGCCCAAGGGCCTCACCCTGCCCGAACTGATCGATGCCCGGCGTCGCCCGGCGGCCTACCGGCCGGTGCAGGAGGCCGCGCGGCCGCTCGAGCGGTCGTTGATGCGGATCGATCGATGGCGATGCCTGCGGGAGGGCCTCGCGAGTGCCGAGGGACTCGAACTTCGATCTCCGCTCACCGGACGCAGCGTGGTCATCGGCGGAGCCCGTCTCGTCGGCGATCGCCTCGTTCCGTCGCGGCGCGACGGCGCCGTTCGCCTCGAGGAGCGAGCCGACGGCGTCGAACGTCGACGCACCCGGGTGCCCGAGGCGACGCTCGCCTTCGAGAGCGGGTCGGATCGTCTCGAACTCGCCGTCGCCGCCGGCACGCCGGCGGAGGAGCTGATCGGCCTCGATCGTCGACGGGGACGCTGGCCCGCCACGGTGGGCGGACTTTCGGCGGACCTCTGCCCGGACCGGGCGCCGCCGACCTCGCTCGACGAACTGCTCGAATCCGGTCGAGCCGAGGCGGAGGCCTCCCGGTCGTCCGCCGACGCATCCATCGTGTCGCTCGGCCTCGCGGTCGCTTCCGGAGTCGACCGTCTCGAGGCCGGCGCCGAGCGATTTCGCCTCGACGTGCTGGCGCGACAGAACCAGCGGGCGGCGCAGTCGCTGATCGGACTGCTGCTGCCGGTGCTCGGGGCGCTGCTCGGCGTGCGGTCCAAGGCGAGCGTGGCGCTGGGCGCCTTCGCCATGCTGTTCATCCCGGGCATCCTCGACATGCTCCTCATCTCCAGCGGTCAGCAGATGATCCGCTGGGATCGCCCCGTTCCGGGGCTCCTGACGATCTGGATGGCCCAGGCCGGCATGCTGGCGATCGTCTTCACCGTGGCCTGGTGGCGGGTGGCTCGCCGCTGAGGGCATGGCCGGTTCGAACGATCGCTCACGACGATGATTCTCCTCGACCGCGTCATCCTCCTTCGGTTCCTCGGGAACTTCCTGCTGCTGTTCGCGATCTTCTTCGTGCTCGCGGTCACGCTCGACGTGGTGCTGCAGATCGACGAGTTCGTCGATGTGGCCCAGCGGGCGGTCGAGACGGGGCGTTTCGAGTCGATGCCGGTGGCGGTCGCGATGGCGATCCTCGACTTCCACGGTCCGCGGATCTTCCAGTTCTTCGGCTTCATGGTCGGCCTGGTGGCGGTGGCGGCGGCGGGGTTCACGTTGTCCTCGATGGTCAAGCACCGGGAGCTGGTCGCCATCGCCAGCGCCGGCATCGGCCTCGTCCGGGTCGGACTGGTGATTCTGGCAGGCGCCTTCGCGCTCAACCTGCTGGCGGTGGTCAACGGCGAACTGGTGCTGCCCCGCATCGCCCCGATGCTGCTGCGGGATCACGACGCGATCCTGACGCGAGGTCTGCGGGCCTACGAGGTGCCCCTCACTCGCGACGCCGACAACGACCTGCTTCGGGCGGTGCGGTTCGATCCCGACGAGGGACGTCTCGACGAGCCGCTCTTCCTGCGCCGGGACGACGTGGGGCGAGCGGTCGAGCGGATCACGGCCTCGTCGGCGGTGTGGGAGGAGGCCGGCTCCGCCTGGGTGCTCGAAGGGGGCGAGTCGATCGAGATCCGACCCGCGGGCGACGAGGCGCTCTCCGCCGATCGGGTCGTTCGCACCGCGCGGCCGGTCGAGCGGTTCGAAACCGATCTGTCGCCGACGTCGCTTCTGGTGCGGCGCTCCGCCGAGTACGCCCAGCTGCTGGGACTCGTCGAGATCCAGCGTCTGCGGCGCGAGGCGGGTCCCGAGGGCGACGTGCTGGCGAGAACCTACTACGGACGATTCGCGCAGGTGGCGGTGAATCTCCTGGTCCTCGCGACGGTGCTGCCGTGCTTCCTGCTGCGCGAACCCCGTCCACTTCTGGGCCAGAGCGCCAAGGCGGCGGCGATCGCCGTGCCCGGCGTGCTCGGTTCGCTGGCGATCATGTCCGTCGAACTGCCGGGCCTGCCGCCGGCGCTCTCGTCGTTCCTGCCCGCGGCGCTCCTGCTGCCGATCGCGGTGGCGCGGGTGGCGTGGCTGCGCTCCTGACGGGTCGGCCGATCAGGGGCGGGTGCGCCGCCAGGCGTCGCGAAGACTCGGATCGAGCACTCTCGGGTCGAGGTCCGCGTCGATCTCCCTCGCGAGGCGATCCATCAACACCCGCTCCTGCTGCAGGCGGGCGAGGCGTTCGAGCTCCGCCCGCACCGCCTCGATCGAGGTGCCGTCGCCGGGCGTCTCGTCGAGACAGAGGGCGACGACCCAGGCATCCTCGACGAGCACCGGCGCCGAGATCTCGCCGATCGACAAGGAGAACACCGCCTCGCGGAACGACGCGGGCCACGACGGATCGAGACGACTGACCGGCGGCACGAGTCCTCCGGACGCGCGACTGGGATCGGTCGAGCGGCGGAAGGCGATCTCGGTGAACTCGCCGCCGTCGGCGAGTTCCCGCAGCACCGCCTCGCTTTCGGCGAGACTCCCGCTTGCGACGACCCGGACCCGGCGACGCGGTCCGTGGCGCACGTCGTGGATCCGGGAGATCGCGGCCTCGTCGGGGCGGACCTCGCCGGCGACGAGGGCTCTGAGGAGGGCGTTGCGCCGCAGCAGCGCGCCGAAGCGGGCATCGCCGAGGCCCTGTCGCATCCGCACCGCCGCGAGCAGCTCGGCGGCGCGATCGGGGTCGGGATCGAGACTGGCCTGCAACCGAGCGAGTTCCTCCGCGATCATCGCCTCGTCGACGGCGACGCCCCGAGACGCGGCGAGCTTCGCCAGGCGCAGGTCGAGAAGGTGCTCGCGAAGGACGACGCCGCCGCCGTACTCCGTCAACGCCGCGTCGAGGTCGCCTCGCCGCACGGGGCGGTCGTCGAAGAAGGCCACCGGCGCGGTGTCGCGGGCACCGGAGAGTCCGGAGGGACGAGAGCGGTTCGGGGTGTTCGAAGCGGGTTCGTTCGAGCGATCGGGTGCGGTCTCGCAGGCGCCGATCGCGACGGCGAGGAGCACGCCGGCGATCGAGAAGGCGGACGTGCGGCGCCGATCGAATCGGCCGATGCGGCAGAGGATCATGGCGAGGTCTCGCGGGGCGGATTTCGCGGGGGGCGATCGGGGATCTCGAGCAGTTCGACGCCCGAGGAGAACCGCCGCAGCGGCACGAGCGCGCCGCGGAAGGCGTCGATGGTGCCCGCATCGAGCTGCTCGTCCCACCAGCCGTCGCGGCGCCAGCGATCGATCATGGACTCGTCCAGCACGACCAGCGTGAATCCCGCCTCGCGAAGCCGGCGGCGCCACGCCTCGGGGTCTCCGGGATCGGCCCGCACCAGTTCCGAGAGGCGGCCGCGATTCCACACGCTCGCGTACTCGCCGGGGCGGTCGAGGTAGAACGCCCGCGACTCGCCCACCAGAAGCACGCGGCCGTCCCGTCCGGTCAGCGTCGGGTCGTTCACGAAGGTCCAGATCGGCGCGGTGGCGAGCAGTTCCGACTTCGCGTCTCGGTCGAGTCCCGGATCCCGCAGCAGTCGTCGGTGCAGGCGTCCCGACACCGCCTCGATCTGCCCGGTGGCCGCCGCCGGGGCGCCGACGCGATCGGCGCCCTCGCCGAGGGGACGCTCTCGAAGCAGGATCGCCGCGGGCAGCAGACCCCAGACGGCGACGACGAGCACGGCGGCGCCGACACCACCTCGCGGCGACCCCTTCGCCTCCGCGCTCGACCAGGCGGCGGCGAGGAGCAGGGCCAGTGGAACCGCGGCGGGTGCGAGGAAGCGGCTTTCCATGTGGGTGAAGGCCAGCCAGAACCCGAGCATCAGCATGACGGCGCCGCACAGCGGCAATGCAATGGCAAGACGACGATCCGGTCGCCGCATCGCCACGATGGCGGCGACCACGCCAAGCGGCCACAGCAGTCCCCACCAGGGCCGCCACGGTTCGCCGGGCAAGGGGTTTTCGCCGAGACCGTGCCGCAGAAGTTCGTCGAACACCGCGGTCGCGCGACCGACGAGGCCGACTCCGGGTGGTGGGCCGTGGGCGGCCCGAAAGACCTCGATCTGCGCCTCGCTCCAACCTCCGCCACCCAGCGTGCCTGCCAGAAGCGGAAAGAACGGCTGGCCGAACTCGGCGGTGTTGTGGACCAGCCACGGAAGCAGCAACGGCAGCGCGGCCATCGCCGCGAATCCGCCGACGACGAGCCGTCGGCCGCGGGGGGCTCCCGCCATCGCGACGAGGCCCAAGGGCAGGGCGACGAGGGCGATCGAGGTCGCCTTCGCCGCCACGGCGCCTGCCGCGAGGATGCCGACGGTGATCGCCACACGTCGAATCTGCTCGTGCTCGGCCGGTGGGGTCGGCCGCATCGGAAGCACCACCGCAAGTCCGGCGGCGAACATCGCCGCGACCGTCGCCTCGTTGTAGGCGAGGCTGCCGGTCACCACCGTCCACGGTGTTCCGATGAACACGCCGGCGGCGAGGATCGCCGCCGCCAGTCCGAACAGACGCTTCGCGGTCGTCGCGAGGATGGCGGCGGCAAGTCCGGCGAGGCAGGCCTGCAGCGCCTGCGCCGGCAGCGCCGCGTGCAACGGGTCGCGGACGAGCGCCATCAGGTGCAGCGTGCTCGCCTCGACATGGCTCGGCAGGCCGCTGTAGGCGTTGTGTGCGAGCGGCGCCATCGCCCCCAGTTCGAACCACTCGCGGGGAAGCAGCAGGTGGTAGGAGAGCGAGTCGTAGCCGCCGAACTCGCTCGACCACAGCCAGCCCGGCGCCGCCAGCGAGGCGATCAGCATCGTGCCGAGCGCCGGCGCGAGTCCCAGTCCCGCCCACCATGGCAGCCGCGGCGCATCGACCCCGGTCGGTTCGGCCGAACGACGGCGGGGCCAGGCGGCGACGAGGGCGAGCGTGGCGGTCACCGACCACGCGACCGCTCCGCCGGCCGTGGTCAAGAGTCCGATTCGCCCGAGCAGGCTGTCGACGGCCATCAGGAGTGCGACGCCGACCGTCAAGGACACCAGATGGCCCTCGCTCCGGGTTGGCAAGGCCGGGATCAACGGCTTGGCGAGACGCCCCAGGCCACAGGCCGCGATCAACCAGATCGCTGCGGGGGCGTAGGCGACCGCGAGGGACCACAACAACTCGGTCCGGAGGGCCGCGGCGGGGGGCGGCCCGGTCCGGCCCGCCAGCAGCCACGAGATCGCGACACCGCCCGCGACGGCGGCGACCGCGACCGGAGGGATGGCGATTCCGGGTGAGGATCCGGTGGAAGTACGGGGCGGGGACGGCATCTCGCGGGGAATGCTACGGGTTCACGAGGGTCGGATCGGGGACGGACTTTCAAGCGAGAAGGGGGGCATCGTCCGATGCAGGCACGGTCGGAGGGGATCGCCCCCCGATCGCCTGCGGATCTCGGAGACGTCCATGCGCATTTCGAGCGTTCGATTCGGCACCGTCGAGGTGGACGCATCGCGAGTGGTCGAGTTCCCCGCCCGCCTTCCGGGATTCCCCGCCAGTCGCCGCTACGCCCTGCTGTGGGCGGACGCCCGCGAGGTCTTCTGGTGGCTGCAGTCCGCCGACGAGCCGGGAGTCTGCTTTCTGGTCACCGATCCGGCCTTGTGGATTCCCGACTACTCGATCGATCTCCGGCCCGAGGATGCCCGCCGCCTCGAACTCGGATCGATGGACGACCTCGCCGTCGTCGCCCTCGTGGCCCGACATGGCGATCGCCTGACCGCCAACCTTCGAAGTCCGCTCGTGTTCAACGCCGCGACCCGACGAGGGGTCCAGCTGGTGCTGGGCGACGACGCCTGGAGCGTTCGTCACGACCTTGCGTCGGTCGAGGTCCCCGCCCTCGCCGGCATCGCCTGACCGACTCTGGCCGTCGCCCGTCGGGCGGCAGCCATGTTCTCCAGAGGAGCCTGCCACCGATGCTCGTCCTCTCCCGGCAACGGGACCAGACCGTGATGATCGGCGACGAGATCGAGATCACCGTCGTGGACATCCGCGGCGACCGGGTCCGCCTGGGGTTCAAGGCGCCTGCGGAGGTCCCGGTGCATCGCAAGGAGGTCTACGAGTCGATCCGCCGGGAGAACCAGCGGGCCGCGGGCTTCCGTGGCGACGTCTCCCGTCTGCCCGGGCCCGAGGAGTCCGACGGGGAACGCGAGACCGCCTGAGGGCGACGACCCGCCGATCCCACGCCTCGACGCGGGGGCCTCCCGGGACCGAATTCGGGTTTGAACTCCGTGCCCGGGGAGTTCGGACTCGGGAATGCCGGGCCCAGAAACACCAAGACCAGAAACGCCGGCCCCAGAAACGCCGGGCTCAGATGGAAACGCCACGCCCTGGACAAGGCGTGGCGTCGTCGTGTTTGGCGTCGGGATCCTGCAGTTCGCGCCGATCAGGCCGAAGCGGGGACCGCGGTGGCGGAGGCCTTGGCCATCTCGACGAGGCGATCGAAGGTCTTCGGATCGTCGATCGCGATCTGCGACAGCATCTTGCGGTTCAGCAGGATGCCGGCCTGCTGCAGGCCGTTGATGAGCAGACTGTAGCGCGTGCCGCGCATCCGGCAGGCCGCGGTGATGCGGGTGATCCAGAGACTGCGGTAGTCGCGCTTGCGAGCACGGCGATCCCGGTGCGCGAACCGGCCGGCTCGCATCAGGGCGACCTTGGCCTGCTGCTTCAGTCGATGCTTCGTGCCGTAGTAGCCGCGGGCGGCGCGGAGAAGCTTGCGACGGGCCTGGGTACGGGCAGCACCTTTGCGAACGCGGGGCATGGGTCGATTCCTGAGTGGTCCGGCGGAGGTCTGGAGGACGCTTCGGTCCCGACGGACGATGCGGGGCGGGATGGTGTGCCGCCCTCTCCCGAGGGCGGTGAAACGGCAGGGGGAACTCGGCTTCGCAGGCGATCAGGCGTCGGCGCTTCCGGCGTCGGCGTTCGCGGCGGCCTCGCGGGCCTTGCGATCGGCCATCGCCTGCTCCTGACTTCGCAGCGGGCGTGCGAGCAGCAGCTCGAGGCGTCGCTTGTCGCCCTGTCGGGCGTAGCTTCGCTTGCGGTAGCCGCGAATCTGCTCGCCGCTCTTGTTGCTCTTGAGGTGCCGGCTGCCCGGACGACCGAAGCGGACCTTGCCGGTCTTGGTGATCTTGATCCGCTTGAGGAGTCCCTTGTGGGATTTCATCTTCGGCATGGCGGGCTCGCTGGTCGGAATTCGGGGGACCGCCGACGATGGCGGAAGCGGTGAGTGTATCGAGACCCGGACCGGGGTCAATGTCGAACCGCCGTTCGGATCCCCCCCCGGGAAGGAACACGCCCCGGGACGGCGGACCGTCCCGGGGCGTCGAGATCGCGTGGTGGCTCGGTTCCGGTCAGGGGCAGGGGCCCCAGGCACCGAGCAGCAGGGCGAGATCCGCACCGCCGACGAACCCGTCGCCGTCGAGGTCGGCCTCCGGCGAGGCGGTGTTCCAGGCCGCGAGCAAGGTGGCCAGATCGGCTCCGCCGACGTCGCCGCTGCCGTCGAAGTCTCCCACGCAGGGAGTCTTGCCGCACGCGGCGTTGAGTGCGCCGGGCGTGTCGACCCCTTCGAGGATGTCGTAGGGGCCGAGCGTCCACGGACCGGTGTCGTCGCAGCGATAGACGTGACTCGGCACGAAGACCTCGTCCTGCGGGCCGAGGACCACGTCGCTGTAGAACCAGTCGTTGCCCTCCGCCGGCGGAAGATCCGGGGAACTGACCAGAGCGAAGTCGTCGACGATCGACGCCCAAGGCGTCACGTCGAGGACTCCGTCGTCCTCGGTGTCGAGATCGTCTCCGACCTCGCCGGTGAAGTTCCACACCAGCATGTGGGTGACGTTGTCGCCGTTCTCGAGGTTGACGTCGGTGACGAGGTCGGCGGTGCCGAGCGTGAAGCTCTCTTCGGCGATCACGAAGTAGCCGCTCTTGGGCATCACCTGACCGAGCAGGCCGATCGCCGCCTCGACCACGCCGCTGCCCTGAGCGGTCTGTCCGTCGCCGATCACGATGTAGGTGAGACCGGTCAGCACGGCACCCGACTCGCCACGAAGTTCGATGTACTCGTCGGTGTCCGCGCCGGGCTGGTCGGTTCGGACCTCGTTGATCAGAACCGCCGGCGGATCGCCGCCGCCGAGGCAGAGGGCCGTGGCCGAGTCGACGCACGTGGCGTCCCACTCGATCTCGCAGCAGGTCGGGTCCACGGCGCAGACCGCATCGCAGCAGGCTCCGTCGGAGCAGTACGGGGTGCCGTTCGGCTCGAGGCAGTCGCCGGCGGCGGGATCGCCGCAGGAGAGCGTCGCCTCGCAGCCGAGGTTCTCGAAGCCGGGGGTGTCGGTGCCCGCCGCCACGTCGAAGGCGCCCACCGCCCACACCAGTTCCGGGGTGCAGCGGTAGACGTGGCCCGGGGTGAAGGTGGCGTCGGGGCCGACGATCGCGTCGGCGTAGGTGCAGCCGGTCGAACCGATCAGCGAGACCGAGTCGAGCACCGCGGCCCACGGTTCGAGGTCGAGCACGCAGTCGTTCTCGACGTCGTAGTCGCCGCCCGCGGCGCCGTTGAAGTTCAGCACCAGCAGGTGGGTCTGGTTGTAGACGTCCTCGAAGTTGATCGGCCACACCAGATCCGCGGTGCCGAGGGTGAAGCTCTCCTCGGCGACGAGGAAGTATCCGCTCGCGGGAATCGTCTGTCCGGCGAGGTTCAGGACGTACTCGACGATGCCGCTCGCGTCCGGGCCCGCATCGCCGAGCACGACGTAGCTGAGCCCGTCGAGCGACGTGCCCGGTTCGCCGGTGATCTCGATGTAGTGGTCGCTGTCGGCGCCGGGCTGCTTGATGCGGAACTCGCTGATCTGCAGGCCCTCCGGTGCGCTCTTGCCGAAGGCGACGCTCTCCGCGGTCGCGACGCAGCCGGCGTCCCATGCGACGTCGCAGCAGGTCGGGTCGATCTCGCAGACCAGCGCGCACACCCGCGGGTCGCTGCAGCCGCCGGTGTCGCGGGTCTCGAAGCAGTTGCGGCCGTCGTAGCCGCCGCAGATGAAGCTCTCGCAGGGCAGGTTGGGAGCGCCGGGGGTGTCGGTGACGCCGACCGCGAAGGAGCCCACGACCCATTCGCCATCGGGCTCGCAGCGGTACGCCTGACCGGGCACGAACGGTCCGTCCGGACCGACGGTGGCGTCGCCGTAGAAGCAGTCGCCGCTTCCGAAGGTCTCCACGAGGGCGATCGAGTCGAGGATCGCCGTCCACGGGGTGACATCGAGGACGCAGTCGTCGTCGGTGTCGAGATCGTCGCCGACGGCGCCGGTGAAGTTCTCCACCAGCATGTGGGTGACGTTGTCGCTGTTCTCGAAGTTGAGTTCGGTGATCAAGTCCGCCACCACCCCGAAGGTGTTGTCGTCCTCGGCGGCGAGGAAGTAGCCCGACGCGGGCACCGCGAATCCGTCGAGGGCGATCGCCGCCTCGACGGTGCCGCTCCCGGTCGAGCCGTCGCCGATCACGATGTAGGTGAGACCGTCGAGGCTGGTGCCGGGCTCGGAGGCGAGCTCGAAGTACTCGTCGTCGTCGCCGCCGGGCATGTCGATGCGGAGTTCGTTGATGATCACGGTGCCGCCGCCGGCGCAGTCGAAGTTGACGGCGCCGGGGGTGTCCTCGCCCTCCAGCGGGTCGTAGGGACCGATCTGCCAGTCGTCGACGTTTGCGCAACGCCAGGCGTGACCCGGCACGGCGCCGCCGTCGGGGCCGACCACGACCGGCGAGTAGTAGAAGTCCGCGGTGAAGCCGTCGGGGTCGAGCACCGAGACGAGGGCCACCGAGTCGTTGATTTCCGTCCACGGCGTGACGTCGAGCACGCCGTCGTCGTTCGTGTCGAGGTCGTCGCCGACGGCCCCGGTGAAGTCCGACACGAGCAGGTGGGTGACGTTGTCGAAGTTCTCGAAGTTGAGCGGGGCGATCAGGTTCGGCGTCCCGGGCAGCGAGAAGGTGCTCTTCGCCACGAGGAACAGGCCGTTCTTGTCGAAGTTGTTGCCCGAGAGATCGAGGGCGAACTCGACGCCGCCGTTCTGCTCCGGCGGCACCACGCCGGGAAGGTCGCCGATGACGATGTACGACAGGCCGTCGAGGCTCGCGCCGGGGGCGCCGCGAAGTTCGAAGTACTCGTCGTTGTCGGGGCCGGGCTGGTCGATCCGAATCTCGTTGATCACCGGACCCGACTGGGCATGGGCGAAGGTGGGGAGGGCGAGGACCGAGGCGGCGAAGAGCAGGCGTCGCATGGAGGGGCGTTCCGGAGGGGCCGAGTGGCGAAGGATCGTCGGGACGGTTCGATCGGGACGTCGATGCGGAAGACGGGACGGACTCGGGACGGGAACGCCGCAGCCCCGGCGGCGGTTCCATTGGAGGAGGGGACCGGGGCCGCCGGCTGCACATCGTTCTCGCCCACGAGAGACGGAATGTCTGAGAGAAGACTAGATCAGAACCGGGGGCGGGTCGCAAGGAAATCGTGAAGCCGGTCCAGGATCCCGACGCGGCACCTGGGAAGCTGGGTGGTTCCGGTCGCTAATCGGTCCTTGCCCGTTCTTGACGCTGACCTTCGCAGCCGCGGAGGACCCCGAGAAGAGGTTGGGCGGAGGTTGTGGGAAAGGGTGGCCCCGGCGATCTCGGCGATCCCTCCGAAGCTCGCGCCCCCAGGGCCGCAGGACCATCGAGGTGCGACAAGAACGCGACCCGCCGGGGGCGGGTCGCGTCGGGGCGAACGATTGGCGAATGCGGCGGTGCGATCGAGGTCGCGGAGGTCATCGAGGTCGTCGCGGCCGACCGATGGTCACTTGGTCGGCTCGTCGTCGACTTCGACCTGGACGATCGTCTCGGACAACTCGTCGGCGGCCGGACCGCTCGGCACCAGCATCGGCGTCAGGAACACCTCGACCCGTCGGTTCTCGGGGGAGCCGTTGCGCCCGTTGGCCGCGACCGGTCGGTACTCGCCGTATCCCATCACCGAGAATCGCGCCGGCGCGACGCCCGCGGCGACGAGGGCGTCTCGAACGGCGATCGCCCGGTGCACCGAAAGATGGACGTTGCTCGGGTGTGAGGCGCGGGTCTGCGGCCGGCTGATCGGCACGTTGTCGGTGTGGCCGACGATCCGGATCTCGAGGTTCTCCGCGCCCACGCTGTCGAGAATGCCGGCGAAGGTGGCCAGCGCCTGCCTCGCGCTCTCGGAGAGCTTGACCGAGCCCAGCGGGAAGGTGAAGTCCGCGTTGAAGCGGATCATGCCGCGCTGGGCGTCGAACTCGAGGACCTCCGGATATCGCGCCGCAAGTTCGGTCAGGGCGTCGACGACCTCGGCGGGGAGCGGTCCGGCGCCGAGTTCGACGAGCTGCCGCTGCAGTCGGTCGTAGTCCGAGACGAGGCGATCGAGGTCGGCGCTGCTTCCGTCGCGCATCCGCTCGAGACTGCGGATGTCCTCGGTGGCCTGCAGGAGCTGCTGCCGGAGCACCCGCTCGTTGTTCTTCGCGGTGTCGAGGTCGTTCTGCGTCGACAGGAGCATCTGCTCCTTGCCGCGGTAGGCGGTCATCAACTCGTCGTAGCGATCCTGAGGCACGCAGCCGAGGCCGGCGAGGACGACGGCGCCGAGCGGCAGCAGCAGGGCGGGACGGAGTCGGAACGGGATCGAAGTGGGGTGCATGCGGGGTCCTCCATGTTCCCCGACGGCGAACGGGGCCGTCGTGGTGTCGCCGTGGCGACGTGGGTCGATTCGAGCGCTGCGAGCATCGATGCGGGACGCGCTCGGGCTGGCGGTTCGGGCGGACGGTCGCCATCCTGCGACCTCCCGCGGCCGGAGTGTACCGTCCCCACATGGACCGACCCGACGGCCCGGATGCCCGAAGAGCGCTGCGCGTCGAGGCCGCCGCGGCGGCGGACGCCCACGGGGGCGTGGCGCCGGCGGTGCTGCTGCTCGACGCCGCGGGCGAGGTGCTGTCGCTTGGTCGGCCCGAGATGGTCGGCGCGACGCCCGAGGCGAGAACGGTGTCGGTGCCGAACTCGCTGCTGCTGCCCGGGCTTGTGAACGCCCACGCCCATCTCGATCTGACGTCGATCGGTCCTCGGCCGTTCGACGCGGCCGCCGGCTTCGCCGCGTGGGCGGGCATGATCCGCCGGAAGCGCCCGGCGGCTCCCGAGGCGATCGCGGACTCGGTGCGGGCCGGGGTCGAGGCGAGCCTGCGGGGCGGCACCGCGATCGTCGGCGACATCGCCGGCAATCGCGGTCTCGCCGCCGCGGAGGCGCTCCGGCACCTTTCGCTGCGAGGGGTGTCCTACATCGAGGTCTTCGGCATCGGTGCGGCGGAGGACGCCGGGATCGGGTTCCTCGACGAACTCGGGTCGTTGGCGGCGTCCTTCACCGGCGCCGTCCGGCTCGGCGTCTCCCCGCACGCCTCCTACTCCTGCGGAGACCGCCTCTACGCGCGGGCCGCGGCGCTCGGTCTGCCGCTGGCGACGCATCTCTCGGAGACGCTCGAGGAACTTCGCTTCAATCGGGACGGCGAGGGCCCGTTGGCGGATCTGCTTCGCGAGGTCGGGGTGTGGTCGGACGAGGTGGTGGGATGGCACGCGACTCCGATCGAGCGGCTCCTGCCGATCCTGGCCCCTTCCGGCGCGGCGATCGCGCACGGCAACTATCTCGACCACCGCGATCTCGATCGCCTGGCCGAGGTCGCCGCGGAGGCGGCGCGTGCGGGGATCTCCCCGGTGGGACTCGTCTACTGCCCGCGCGCGAGTGCCTACTTCGGCCATCCGATCGCAGGCGAGCCGCCGCATCGCTACCGGGAACTTCGGGAGCGAGGCGTGCCCGTCGCGCTCGGCACCGACGGCATGGTCTGCCTCGACACGCCGGATCGCCTGAGTGTGCTGGACGAGATGCGGCTGCTTCACCGACGCGACGGCGCCGATCCCTCGACGCTGCTGGCGATGGCCACCGTGGACGGCGCGACCCTTCTCGGCGAGCCGCTGGAACATGCAGGTCTTGCGACGGGCGATCGCCCGGCCGGACTTCTCGCGATCGATCTGCCCAGCGGCCGAGACGTCGTCGATGCGGGCGCCGCCCTGCGAACGGCGCTGCGTCTGGACGTCGAGCCGCGATGGCTGCTCGAGCCTCGGGGAGCCCCGTGAGCGACCGAGTCTTCGAAGGTCTCGATCGCCCGGCGCTCGACCTTGCGCGGGCACTGCTGGGCGCCGTCATGGTGCGAGAACTCGACGGGACGCGGGTCGCCGGTCGCATCGTCGAGACCGAGGCGTATCCCGGTGGCGACGATCTCGGCAGCCACTCTCGTGGCGGCCGGCGAACCCGGCGCAACGGCGCGATGTTCCTGGCCGGCGGGCATCTCTACGTCTACCTGATCTACGGCCTGCATCACTGCGTCAACGTGGTCTCGGGCGCCGCGGGCGAAGGCGAGGCGGTTCTTCTGCGGGCACTCGAACCGATCGAAGGCCTCGAAGCGATGCGGCGACGACGGGGCGCGAAGGTCTCCGATCGCGATCTCTGCCGGGGGCCGGGCCGACTTGCGGCGGCATTCGGCATCGATCGCGGCCTCGATGCCCAGGCCCTCGGCCGGGGCCACGGCGTCTGGATCGAGCCGGGGGCGCCCGTCGCGCGGATCGGTCGCACTCCGAGGATCGGACTCGGCGACGTCGGCGCGTGGGCGGATCGCAGGTGGCGTTTCATCGACCGGACCAGCCTCCACGTCTCCGGTCCGAAGCGTTGGCGAGGCGACGGGTCGGAATCGGCGGGATAGGATCCCGACACCGTCCGACCTTCCGCTCCACACGGAACCCCCAGCCCATGCCGCCGATGACGCCACAGGAGATCGACTGGAAGGAGATCACCCGGAGTGCGGGCCCGTACCCGGTGGAGGCGTTCCACTTCGTGCAGCAGGGACTCGGCCACACCGTCGAACGGGTCGAGGAGTACGGCGGACACCATGCCGACGAGGGGCGACACGTCAGCGGACAGCAGTTGTGCCTGGGCCTTCGCGACTTCGCGATCCAGCAGTACGGCCTGCTCGCGCCGACGGTGCTGAGGCACTGGAACGTGCTCCGCACCGACGACTTCGGCCGGATCGTCTTCGCGATGATCGAACACGGGCTGATGTCGAAGACCTCCGAGGACAGTCTCGAGGACTTTCGCGGGGTGTACGACTTCGCCGAGGCGTTCTCGCGGGACCAGATCCTCCGGCAGGTTCGCTGACTCCAGACCGCCGCCGGGCGGCGATCGCGAGGCTGGGCGGAATCGACGCGGGTCCGCTTTCGATACCATTCCGGGCATGAGCGACGACGTGCGGGAGTCTCCGAGTCCGGCTCGCCCTGCGGATTCCGACACGGGGTCGTCGCTTCGACGTCTTCATCTGTGGCAGATCCAGGGGGTCCGCGACGTCATCCTCGGTGCGTTCATCCTGGGGGTGGTCTATCTGGGGTACGCCCTCAGCTCGGTCACGGTGCCGCTGCTGCTGGGACTCCTGCTGGCATACCTCTTCGAGCCGCTGGTGCAGTGGCTCTCCCGATTCAGATGGTGTCCTCGTCCGGTGGCGGCGGTGGGCATCATCACCATCGCGGGCGGAGGCCTGCTGCTCGCGTTGGCATTGGCGGTTCCGCTGGCCGTCGGACAGGCGGCCTCGCTGATCGAGACGCTTCGATCCGGGCGGGTCGAGGCGCGGGTCGTCCAGCTGATCGAGATCGTTCCCGAGCCCTACCGAAGCGACGCCGAGCGGGGAGCGTCGTGGATCTTCGGGCATCCCGTCGGGCGAGCCGGCGATGCCCTCGGGAGCGACGTTTCGACGGGGCGCGATGCCCAGGCCGATCCGGCCGAGCCCCGGGGCGAGCCGACGGACGAGCCGGCGGAGAGCGACACGCCGCCGCCCGTCGCCGATTCGGGATTGGCGGCTGCGGATGCGAACGACGTCGACGAGTCCGCGCCGACGCTTGCCAATCGTCTCGGCAGCGCGGCCTCGCAGCCTTCGGTCCGTGGCGCGGGCTTCAGTCTGCTCGGGCTTGCGGGCAGCGGGCTTCGCACGATCTACGGGGCGGTGATCGGCACCCTCGCCCTGCTGCTCGCGGTGGTCCTGATCCCGTTCTACTTCTACTACTTCAGCGTGTCGTATCCGAAGACGCTCGAATTCTTCGGAGACCTCGTGCCGGAGGAGCACCGAGGCACCGTCTTCACGCTGGCACGCAAGATGGATGCCGCCGTCGCAGGCTTCGTGCGAGGGCGCATCGTGATCAGCGGCATCATGGGCGCGATGCTCGCGGTGGGCTGGCTGACGGTGGGGGTTCCCTACGCGATCCTGCTGGGCCTGGTCACCGGCGTGCTCTGCGCGGTGCCCTATCTCGGCGGCGTCGGCGTGCCGCTGGCGGTCGGGTTGCTGGCCTTCGACAACCTGGGCGTGGCCGAGGCCGATCGCATGGGATGGTGGGCGGTCGTGCTCTGGCCGACGGTCGTCTTCGGCGTGGTGCAGCTGTTCGAGAGCTACATCCTCACTCCGGTCATCGCCGGCAAGGCGACGGACCTGTCGCCGCTGGCGATCTTCGTCGCGGTGCTGGCGGGTGGAGCGCTTGCGGGCATCTATGGCATGCTGCTGTCGATCCCGGTCGCCGCCTGCGTGAAGATCATCCTCGTCGACGTGGTGTTGCCGCGGATTCAGGCCTGGACCCGGGGCGAGACCAGCGATCCGCTGCCGGTGGACATGGACGGCTGAACGCGACGCTGCGCGTTCGACGAGGGCGGATCGTCGCGCGTCGGTCGCGCAGGTGGGGGCCGCTCAGCGACGCTTGCGGCTCTTGAACCGGCTCTTGGGACTCGCGGTCTGGGTCGAGCCCTTCGTCGGCAGGCCGCCGGTCTGCATGCTGCGCATGGCCGCCATCCGACCGCCGGCGCCGGCGAGCTGGCCGCCCATCTTCCGCATGGTCTCGAACTGCTTCAGCAGGCGCGAGACCTCCGCTCGTTCGCTGGCGCTGCCGCGCGAGATCCGGGCGATGCGGCTGCGATCGATGACGCCGGGGTCGCGCCGCTCCGCGGGCGTCATGGCATGGACGATGCCCTGCAGCCGGTCGAGCGGGCCATCCTCGAGCGGCAGGTCCTTCAGCATGCCACCCACGCCGGGCAGCATTCCGAGGAGCTGCTTGATGGGGCCCATGCGGCGGATCGTCTGAAGCTGCTTCAGGAAGTCGTCGAGGCCGAGTCGGCCCTTCGACATCTTCTGCATCAGCTCCTCGGCCTCCTCCTCGCTGACCTCCTGCTGGGCCTTCTCGACGAGGCTGACCACGTCGCCCATGCCGAGGATTCGTCCCGCGATCCGCTCGGCGTGGAACGCCTCGAGCGCCGCGAACTTCTCGCCGGTGCCGATGAACTTGATCGGAGCGCCGGTCACCTGCCGCACCGAGAGAGCGGCACCGCCGCGGGTGTCGGAGTCGAACTTGGTCAGCACGATCCCGTCGACCGACATCGCTTCGTGGAAGGCCTTCGCGGACCGGAGGGCGTCCTGTCCGGTCATGGCGTCGACGACGAGCAGGATCTGGTGCGCCTCGATCGCCCGATCGACGGCGCGAAGCTCCTTCATGAGTTCGTCGTCGACGTGCAGCCGACCGGCGGTGTCGACGATCACCACGTCGCAGCCGGATCGGCGGCCCTCGGCGAGGCCGCGCCTCGCGACGTCGACGGCGACGCCCACGGCGCCGCCGTACTCGGCGCAACGCTCCGGTTCGCCGTGGAAGAGGACCTCGCCCCTTCCCGGGGCCTGCGCCTGCACCTGCTCGGCGACGGTCCGAAGCTGCTCGACCGCGGCGGGACGCTGCAGGTCCGCCGCCACGAGCAGGGTCCGGCGCCCCTCGCTCTTGAACTTCGCGGCGAGCTTCCCGCAGGTGGTGGTCTTCCCAGAACCCTGCAGGCCGGACATCAGGATCACCGTCGGGCCGGGCTCGACGAATCGGATCTCGGAGGCGTCCGGTCCCATCAACTCGACGAGGCGCTGGTGGACGATGCCCACCATCTGCTCGCCCGGCTTGAGGCTCTTCGTCACCTCGGCGCCCAAGGCGTCCTCGACCACCTCGCTGCAGAACCGATCGACCACCTCGTGGGCGACGTCGGCCTCGAGCAGGGCGGTCCGCACCTCCGCCATCGCTTCGCGGACGTTGGCCTCGCTGATGCGACCTCGTCCGGAGAGGTTTCGCAAGGCGCCGTTGAGTCGCTTGGACAGTCCTTCGAACATGGGCGGGGATCGTAGCGGTCAGACGCCCGACCGCGCGGCGGAGCGTTTCGCGGTCCGCCAGGCCTCCAACGCGTTCAAGTCGAGGCAGTTGAGACAGCGCTGCGGCGTCAGGCCGCCGCGGCGCGCGGTCAGGACGCCGTAGCGAAGCTCGTCGAACTGCTCGGCGACGTGCACGTCGCAGTCGATCGCGATCCAGCAGCCCGCCTCGAGGGCGAGACGCACGTGCCGATCTCGCAGGTCGAGGCGGTGGTGGTTGGCGTTGACCTCCAGTGCGGTGCCGCACTCGGCAGCGGCCTTCGCGATCGCCTCCATGTCGGGCTCCAGGCCGGGGCGTGAGCCGATGAGACGCCCGGTGGGATGGCCCAGCACATGGACCAGCGGATGCCGCACCGCTGCGAGCAGGCGCTCGGTCGCGACCTTCGGCTCCTGCCGGAGGGCGACGTGCGGCGAGGCGACCACCCAGTCGAGTTCGGCGAGCAGATCGTCGTCGTAGTCGAGGCGCCCGTCCGCGAGGATGTCGACCTCGCTGCCGGCGAGCAGGTGGATGTCCGCCATCTTGGCGTCGACTTCTCGAATCGCGTCGATGTGGGCCCGCAGGCGTTGGACCGAGAGTCCGTTGGCCTGCACGCTCGACTTGGAGTGGTCGGTGATGGCCAGCGTGTGGAAGCCGCGGTCGCGGGCGGCCTTGGCGATCTCCTCGATCGTCATCTGGCCGTCGCTGGCCCTGGTGTGGGCGTGCAGTTCGCTTCGGATGTCGCCGACTTCGATCAGGCGTGGAGTCTCCACGAGGTCGACTTCGCCACGATCCTCGCGGAGTTCGGGCGGAATCCACGGCAGGCCGAGGGCCTTGTAGATCTCCTCCTCGGTCTTCGCCGCGACCGGAGCCACGCCGCGGCTTTGCGGCGGGGCGTCCTCGCCGTCGTCTGGGAAGAGGCCGTACTCGTTGAGGCGCATGTTCCGTGCGATCGCCCGCTCCCGAAGCCGCACGTTGTGCTCCTTGCTTCCGGTGAAGTAGAGCCACGCGGCGCCGAAACAGGAGTCCTCGACGACGCGAAGGTCCGCCTGCATGCCGTTGGCGAGGCGCACCGAGCACTTGGTCTCGCCGGCGAGCAGCACCGAGGTCGCCCGGGGATTGGTCCGGAACGCCTCGACGAGGGCCGCTGGATCGCTGCCGCTTGCGAGCACGTCGAGGTCGCCGATGGTCTCGCGGCCGCGGCGCAGGCTGCCTGCGTACTCGACCCGCTGGACCCCGGGGACGCCCCGAACGAGATCGACGAGTTCGAGGGCCACCGGCATCGCGTCGCCGAGCCGTGCCCGGCCGCCCGACTTCTCCATGAACTCGAGGCTCTCGCGGATGCGGGCGAGGGTCTTCTCGCCCATCCGGGGCAGATGAAGCAGAGAACCGTCGGCGAGCTTCGCCTTGAGCGAGGCGAGATCGACGACGCCGGCGTCCTTCCACATGAGGCGCACCGTCTTGGGGCCGAGGCCGGGCACCGCGAGCACGTCGGGCAGGCCGGGCGGGACTTCGCTTCGGAGCTTCTCGAGGTCCTTGATCGAACCGGTCTCGAGCCACTCGCGGATCCGCTTCGCGCTGCCGCTGCCGATGCCGTCGATCTTCTCGAGGGCGCCGGGCGTCTCCGCGAGAGCCGCGAGATCGCCGTCGAGATCCTCGACGACCCGCGCGACCTTCGCCGCGGCGTTCACCTTGAAGCCGTTCGCGCCGGTCAGTTCGAGCAGGGCGGCCATCTCCTCGAAGAGGGCCGCGATCGTCGCGTTGGTGGACATGCCGGGCATGCCGGGATGGTACGGGCATCCCGAGCTCGCCCCGGCCGTCGTCGTTGCCGTCGTGGTGGCCCTCGTGGTGCGTTGGCCTGGCGGGGCGGACGGGCGATCAGCGCCGTCGTCGGCGGTGCCGGCCAACGCCGCCGAGCGCGAGGAGGCCGGCAAGGCCGGCGCCGCCGGGGACTCCGGTGGGCGTGATGTCGCGCAACTGCAGGGCGTTCATGAGCGGGGCGGTGAACCCCGATGGCGACTCGAGGTTGAAGAACTCAATCGAGCCGGTCGCGGTGAAGGTGCCCACGACGTACTGGCCGATCCCACCGGCAGTCGAACTCAGGGTGACCTGATTCGAGAACGCATCGTAGGCGGTGGTCGACGAAAGGTCGGCGCCGAAGGGGGTGTTCCCGCTCGAGTTGCTCGACCACCATTGCAGGCTGTACTGACGACCCGCCGTGAGTCCCGCAAGCGTCACCGTGATCGTGGTCGGGAGGCTGGACGACGCTCCCTCGCCGAGCAGCGACTGGTAGCCGGCACTCAGCGAGGTATAGGGAGCTCCGGAGGCTCCGAGGCCCGTCGCCGGGTTGAGATAGCCGGGGGACTCGCTGAGGGTCAGGTTGCCGACCGTGACCGGCGACTGCGTGGGGGAGATGCCAAACGCCGCGAAGTTCACGCCGTTGACGGTGGTCGCACTCACCGCCGACGATCCGAAGGTGTAGGCGTAGGCGAGGGTGCCGGCGGTCTGGACGTCGGAGTCGCCGGTGATCGTCTGGGCGGTCTGCCAGGTGATCGCAGCGCTGACGCCCGCCTCGGCGATGCTCGCCGACCCCAGGGTCGCCAACGCGAGGGCCGCGGCGTTGAAGGCTCGGAGCCGGTTGAGGTCTCGGCGGCGAGCAGAACGAAGGTGGTTCGATCCTCGCCGAGTGGACGTTTCGGCGGCAGGCGTGATGGTCGTCATGTCGTTCTCCCAGCGTGACGGCTTGGGGACGACTTGGAAACCGCCCACCGTTTCCCTCAGGATGACGAGTCGGTGGGGGTTCCCGTCGAAGAAAACCGATAATTCGCGAAGATTGCGGGCGGCTCGGAATCCCGTCCGGAACCGCCCTGAAGCGGCCGCGGGGGCGTCCGTCGAGATCGACCTCTCCGACCGCCGCCGGGGACGTTCGGACTCGTTCGGTCAGGGACGGTCGGATCGATGAATCGAGGGTCGGACCCGAGCGGTGCGTCGGTCGGCGCGGTCACTCCGGCGCGACGAGTCGATGTCCCCAGAGGCTTCGCATCGCGAGCAGATCGCTGTTGTATTCGTGGAGGCGCGAGATCAGACCGTTCTCGAACTCGAAGTAGAAGACGTATCGGTTGTCGTACTCGCCGAAACGACCCTCGGCATCGCCGTCCATCAGCAGCGCCACCGCCCGGTCGTCCGCGACCACGTGGGTCGTCGTGAGCACGATGCCGTTGGGCAGCACGTCGGCCACGAGGGCGAGGAACTCGCCGAAGTACGCCTCCCGATCGAACGGTTCGGTCAACCTGGCGAGTTCGGGCACGTCGGGCCTGCCCATGTACCTGAATTCGAAGTTCGGCGCGACTCGAGCCTTCGCCCGGTCCGGTTCGCCATGCAGCAGAAGATCGTCGAGGAATCCCTGAGCGTTGGCGATGTTGCGATCCCGGGTCGAGGTCGCGACGCCGCCGCCGGTCGCGCACGAAACGAGCGACATGGTCGCCGCGAGAACGAGCATGGTGGTCGAGAGGATCTTC
>Ga0075477_10000262_pt1 | contig 21707 bp, 23 predicted proteins | sample DEB08_DNA_FD_76338 | JGI IMG/M metagenome (GOLD analysis project Ga0075477, IMG submission 76338) | Aqueous microbial communities from the Delaware River and Bay under freshwater to marine salinity gradient to study organic matter... | ecosystem: Environmental > Aquatic > Marine > Coastal ...
AAAAAACAGCGATGGTCTCTCCAACTTTCGTTGGCTCTTTGTAGGTAATACTGTGTCGACCACCTTCAATTGTTTTTAGGGTTGCCTGAGGAATCAATTCCATTAATGGCTCGTTACCGGAATATAGGACCACACTGTCATTTGTTCCCCAGATAATCTGAGTTGGGAAATTATAAGTACCTAGCGATTGGTACATAGATTGAGTATTGAACAAATTGAAATTCCTATAGGTTGAAAGCAACGATTCATAATAGCCTTCAAACTTAGTTTGAATTTTAATTAATCTTAAAAAGTCTTGAGTAGAAATTGAATAGGGGTCTTCGCTGTCTTCTCTATCGCTATACCAACTATCAATATTTCCAAATACATGCAAAAACCATTCTCCAATGTAAGGTATGAGCGCTAACGGATTGACTCCGGTGGTTTCCACCATTAAACCAGCTGGTGCAATAAAGGTTGTGCTTGCAACAGACTTGGGATGCTCAATTGCGTAATAGCCAACGATTGGACCACCCATTGAGTATCCCACTAGATGAACTTTGTCCGTTATGTTTTGAGAAGCCAGTAGCTCTTGCAAGCTTCTGACATAAAGCTCTTTGGTGTAAGGACCTTTTGGTCTTTCTGAGAATCCTCTGCCTAAATGATCATAAACTAAGACTCTAAAACCTTGGCGAGTAATGAATTGGACCATTCCATCCCAAACAAATTGAGGAGTGGAAAATCCATGAACTAAAACAACTGGCTCACTTTTTTTAAGCTCTGCAGGCTCAAACCATTGATAAAAAATATTTCCATCTGATAATTGCTGCCACTGTCCATAATCGGGTAAATTGGAAGCCTGAATGGGAGAGAGCTTGCTGGTTTTATAAACATATGGCGCCACAATGGCTAGCAATATAACCAGCGTGATGATTCCAAAAAATTTCATAACATTATTATAGTTTTAATTGGGTAACCTAGTTGTTGAATATACGTCTATATTTTTGACAATTATGGAGGGTTATGTAGGATAGAAAGTAGTATTTAACTAGGGGGCAAAATGAAAAATATACTAACCTTAACTTTAGTGACTTTAATTGCAACAAGCTGTTCCAATAACAGCATGGATGCAGAAGCTGAAGTTACCTTTGATTTATTGGGCGTAAGCTTTTACAACGAGTTCTTCCCATGTGTGGGTGGAGTAGATTACACGCCTGAAAATGTCACGGCCATGATGAAAGCATGGCGAGCACAAAATATCTCTGATGATCTTTTAGGAGCATGGGGATATGCACCGGCAGCTGATACCAATGGTCAACAGAACGGCTGGTGGGAACTTTCCTGGGAATCAAAAGAGCAAGCAGATGCCGCTTGGGCTGAATGGGTTGCCGATGAAGGTGCCATGGCATGGGCTCAAGAATATGAAACAGTGATTGCTTGTGATGGTGAAGCTCGCAGAGGTTGGGTCTTTCAGTGGCACAGAGATCCTTATTCTTATGGTGAGTTTCCTGAGTCAGGAGAATTTTTTACCGAAACATTTGTTTGTAAATTTAACGAAGGCAAAGGAGAGAGTGATTTAACAGAAAGTATTTCGCTTTTTAATACTTGGCTTGATAACGGGGAAAATTATGGGTCCTACGCTTTTGGAACCTATATGACAGTCGAAGAGGATGAAAACATTGATTTCCTCTGGCTAAATTTCCATGAATCAGCAGATTCTGCTGCCAAAGGTGCGGCAGATTGGTTGGCAGGTGGGGGTGAGGCTGCAGCATCTATTGCCGCAACTGCAACTTGCTCTAATCCTCCCGATTATTACAATTCATGGACCTTATACGATCCGGCAAGACCTCAGTTTTCTAAAGGTAACTAACCTTATCCCATAAAAAAAGCCCCTAGTTCAAGGGGCTTTTTTTTATTGAAATAAAATTATCTTACTTTGTTGGCGATCCATGTATTGTAATCAAAACATCCATCTAATAGTTCACCAAGTTTTTGATCCTCGGCGCTACCATTGATATTTTGCCAATAATTATCTGAACCAGCACCTAGTTCAGCTACGGTATTTGCATAGAGAAGATATACAAAGTCGTAATCAACTCCCTCAGTGGCACCTGCTGTTGGAAATATCATTTTTCTTCCAAGGTTATCGCCTTTTAATTTTGCAGCCTTGGCAAAATCCATATAAGCATCAAACATTGCTCTACCGGTTACTCCCTCTTTCATTTTGCATGCTGAAAATCTTGTAGCTGCAACACCCATTTCACCTTCTGGAACAGAAACAGACCATTGCCAGGTATCTACTATTTGATGATTAACGACTGGAATTTTAGACATAGCATCATTTCCATTTTTTACCCAATAGTCTAAGCCTTTGTATTGCTCGGTTGAATTTGGCCATAGGCCGACAAAAATAACATCATGAGAAGTAAGATCTCTATGGAAATAAGGCGAAAGCAAGACAATCTCAAAATTTTCATACTCTGGAGTCTTATTTAAAATATTTTTTTCAACATTTTTGACCCAATCAATCAAATCATTTAGATTTTTGCCATCCTTGTATTTAGCAAAATAATATTCTGCCTTATTAGGACTTGGTTGATATTTATACTCTTGGGCAATGGCTAGCCCAGAAATCATGGAAAATGCTACAACGGTAGCAAACATTAACTTATTCATTTTTTCCCCTATAAAAGTTACTACAAATAATTTAACAAATTTTGTTAATGCGTAAAAGACCATCAATAAACGTTTAGCTAGCAAACAATTTTTTTATTGAGATGATTTATAATTTTGATATGAATGCAAAATATTTTCTTTCCCTATCAATTATTTTTCTATCCTTATCCTCTGGAATTAGAGGAGACATTAAAGAGCTCACAATTCTCTATACAAACGATTTGCACTCGCATTTAGTTCCACACATTGAGGGCTGGATGAGTAAAGATAGGCCGGTTGGCGGTTTTGCAAACATTGCAACCCTGGTTAAAGAAGAGAAGGCTAAAAACCCTGAAACCATCTATATTGATGCTGGTGACTATTTTTCTGGTCCATATGTTAGCACCTTAACCGAGGGAGCAGCGGTGATAGAAACCATGAATTTCCTTGGTCTTGATGCTGCCTGCATTGGCAATCACGAGTTTGATCATGGTTGGCAAAATACCTTTAACCAACTTAAAAAAGCAACGTTTCCCATTCTCAATGGCAATATCTTTGTAGAAGATACCGGCAAACTTTTTTGGGACAATCCCTACATCATTATCGAAAAACAGGGTTTAAAAATTGGCATTATTGGATTGCATGGCAAGTTTGCTTTTCACGATACGATTAATAAAGAAATGGTAGTGGGTCTAGATATTCGCGATGAAGAATTTTACTTAAAAAAATATATCGCAGAAATTAAAGACCAGACAGATCTTATTATTTTAAGCATTCACCAAGGCATGCCCGGCCGGCAATCTACAATTGGTTTGAGCGATGTTGAAAGGGCTTTATTTAAAGATATCGATCTTGCCTCAAAGGTCTCCGATTTAGATATTATTGTGACAGGCCATGCACACAAAGGAACCGAGGAAGCTTTGCAATCAAATGGAACGCTGATTGTCTCCACCAATGCATACACCACTCAACTTGGAAAGCTTGTTGTTACTTACGATACATCTAAAAAGAAAATCATTAACCATACCAATGAATTGATACCTATATTTGATGATGAGATTGAAGACGATCCTGCAATGCTTCGTGAAATAGAGAAATGGAATACACGAGTAGGAGAAATTGCAGGAGAGATTGTAGCGACTTCCTCAGAAACGATGACCAGAGCTTATGGTCAAGAATCCAATATGGGGAATATGTTTGCAGATGCATTAAAGGCAATGAACGATACTATAGATATTGCGGTAATCAATAGCGGCGCTTTACGACAGGATATTCCAAAGGGCCAAGTTAGCATCGGGCATTTAATCTCTGCATTTCCTTTTCCAAATCGAGGCATTATCACAACGCTAACTGGAAAAGAGGTAAGAGAAATTTTTGAGCATGCTGCCGGACAGACAAACGGTGTCTTACAAGTTTCACAAGGATTTCAATACAGCATCACCAAAGACAATAAACTTGGATTTATGCGTCTAAACGGTAAAGATATACAGGATGAAGGAATTTACCGAGTGGCAGCTCCTAATTTCGTTACCATGGGGGGAGATGACTATCTCTCCTTTTTAAAAAGCTCTGAGACCATAGATTCAGGTATTTTGATGTTTGATGTCGCTAAAAACTTTATTCAAAAACAACAAAATTATGAGCCGTTTTACGAGGGTAGAATTGTTCTGGAGAATTAGTCAAAGATTGGTCTCTAATTTTTTTTAAAATAATTGTTGTAATAACTCCCTAAAAGTCTTATAAAACAGTTTTTTTATAGGGGGTGATATGAAATCAACCAATCTATCGGTGTATCCAGCTTCTTTTGGTTCGGATCCTTTATTTCCAAAAAAATCTGATTTTGAAATCCATAAAACTTCTAAAAGCAAAGGACTTGGAGTCATAACTAAGCGGGCATTTGCGAAGGGAGAGTTTGTAGCCAAGATGGCAGGACCAACCGTTGACACCATTCAGCAACATACATTGCAAATTGCAAAAGACGTTCACCTTCATGACACCTATTTTTCAGGATATTTTTTGCATTCTTGTGATCCTAACATTCATGTAGATATGCAGAAACTGGAAGTAACAGCCCTTAAGCCTATAAAAAAGAATGCCTATCTGTACATGGATTACTCGGATACCGAAGATTATCTTTTTAAGATATTTAAGTGTGGATGCGGTGCAAAAACTTGCAGAGGTATTATCAGAGGTAAGAAAGATAAAAACCTTGCGCCAGCATTTTTAGCGGATCAACAATCCATGCTATACAAAGAAAAGCAGTGGTGGGAAAGAGAAGATTTATCTTACAAAAGAGATCAATTATTTTTTGCAAACAGATTGGTAAAGGATTTAGCAAAACAAGCTGATATGCCGACCTTTTTTTATTCCATCAATCGAATTGAAAAAAACCTTACTCGCCTAAAAGATGCTTTTGCAAAGCAAGGAATGAGCAGAAGAACCAATGTATTTTACGCCATGAAAGCTAATAGATTTACTCCGATTTTATCTTGGATGGCATCTCAAAGAATATGCGGTATGGATGCATGTTCTCCTGAGGAAATTGAGCACGCGATTGCATGCGGGTTCAGAGAAGAAGATATCTCTTTTACTGCAACCTCGCTATCTGCAAAGGATTTTGCAATCTTAAGCAAGTATCCCCGTATTCATATCAATTGCGATTCAATATACACCCTAAAACAATGCATTAAGTTTGGCTTAACTTACAGCTTAGGAGTAAGAATCAATCCTGAATTGGGCACCAGTAGAACAGATAATAGTCGCCTCAAATATGCTGGTGAAAAGCAAACAAAATTTGGAATCTACACAACACAGCTTAAGGAATTTATTACTACCGCTAAGAAAGCAGGGGTTGAAATCAACACCGTTCATTTTCATACCGGTTGTGGTTACCTAAACGATAGCCTGAATAATCTTGCAGAAGTATTTAAAAAAGCTAATGAATTTATCCAAACCATTGGCACCATAAAAAGGGTGAACATTGGCGGCGGGCTTGGCGTGCCCCATCAAAAAATAGATGGATCCTTGGATTTATTCGAGTGGTCAAAGCTTATCAAAAATTCATTTGCAAAAGATCTGATCATTCAAGTTGAGCCAGGCGAATACATTGTAAAAGATTCTGGAATTCTGATTGTCGAGAAAACTTTCACCGAAAGAAAAAAGAAAAAAAATTATGTTGGCATAAACGCCGGGTTCAATATTGCTATTGAGCCAGCATTCTATGGACTGCCTTTTGAGCCAGTGATCTTAGAGCGTTACCATGGAAAATTTATGACTTACGATGTGATAGGAAATATAAATGAAGCTCTTGATGTTTGGTACGAGGACTTGGTTATAGAAGATCTGCAAATGCACAAGCATTTAGCCATTATCAATGCAGGTGGGTATTCCAGCTCCATGGCATCAAATCATTGTATGAGAGGAAACTTTAGAGAAGTACTGCTGGTAAGTTAAACTATCCAGATGACCCTTATCAAACAATACCTAGGGCTTTTGATTGCTCTGGGTATTACTTTTTGGTTGCTTAATCCAGCTGCAGCAGTTTTTTTGGGTATTGCCTTTGCGATGCTGATGAAACCGGCAACAGGATTTATTACAAAAAAAGTTTCATCCTATCCTTTGCAAGTAGGCATCGTTCTTCTGGGTACAACGATTCAATTCAAGTTAGTCCAAGAAGTAGCTCTTAGTTACTTTCCCTGGATAACACTTTTTGTGTTTTCGGCTTTTTTACTAGGTTGGGTATTGCATAAGATTTTGAATGTGGAAAAAAAGCAGGCCATCTTGCTCACTGCAGGGAGCGCTATATGCGGAGGAACAGCAATGGCAGCAATTGCACCTATTATCAAAGCACAACCAAAAGATCTGATGATTACCCTCACGATTGTTTTTATACTTAATGCTATTGCTATTGCAGTATTTCCTTTTGTGGGTGATGCATTAAATCTCTCTGCAATCGAGTTTGGAGCCTGGGTGTCTTTAGCAGTTCATGATACTAGCTCCGTCATTGGAGCTGCGCTAGCATTTGATCCTGAGGCCGTGAAGACAGCTGCAACTTTAAAACTTGGAAGAACCTTATGGCTGATTCCTCTTGTATTTATTACAGGGCTAATGTTTAGTAACCCCGATTCAAAGAAGGGCATTAAGGTACCTTTATTTATTGTTTTTTTTATTGCAGCTTTATGTCTGCAGTTTTTTATCTCGCTCCCTGCAGGAGTGATAACCAATTTAGAATTTGCTAGCAAAGTCTTGCTTATCTTTGGACTCTTTTGCATTGGTAGCCAGGCTAATTTAACTGATTTCAGAGGGATCTCTGCAAAGCCAATTTTATTCAGCCTGATTATGTGGATTTGTGCCATAGGTGGGTCTTTGTTCATTCTGTATTATTCAGGCTTTTAAGTAGTTGAGTATTGTTCTAAATAACTTAAACTAGAATACATGCTCAATATAGGCATTAAACTTACAGAGCTTGGCTTAATTCCAGAATCGATCTTAAGGTTGGCAATTAAAAAGCTCTTGGAGCAACGCCTGCTTGAAATCCCAATTAACCCTGAAGAGCGTCACATCAAAAAAGAATCTTTTATCAGGGAGTTACAGTCCAGTCCAATAGCATTAAGCACCGAATTAGCTAACGAACAACACTACGAAGTTCCCCCGGCATTTTTTCAAGAGATCATGGGAAAGTACCTGAAGTATTCATGCGGGTGGTTTAACGAAGATACTCATTCCCTTGATGAGGCTGAATCCAATATGCTGGATTTGTATATCCAAAGATTAGAAGTGGCGAACAATCAGCGAATACTTGATTTGGGATGCGGTTGGGGAAGTTTTACCCTTTATGCAGCATCAAAGTTTCCTGATTCACAGTTTGTTGCAGTTTCAAACTCCAACGATCAAATTAACTACATAAACCATACTGCAAAGGAGCGCTCTCTCACAAATGTGCAGGCCATCAAACAAAATATGAATGATCTTTCTCTGGACGGAAGTTTTGATAGGATTATTTCTGTTGAAATGTTTGAACATATGAGAAATTACGGCGCACTTCTAAAAAATCTAAGAGATCATTTAAACGACAATGGAAAAATGTTTGTGCATATTTTTACGCATAAAGATTTTCCTTATCCTTATGAAGTTCGAGGGCCATCCGATTGGATGAGCAAATATTTCTTTACCTCTGGATTAATGCCATCCCACGATATTTTTTCTTATTTTGAAGATGATTTTTTTGTAAAAAATAGCTGGAAAGTTAATGGCGTTCACTACGCAAAGACTTGCAATATGTGGCTGCAAAACCATTACAAAAATAAAAAAAATATCCTGAATATTTTTGATGGGCACTATCCCAATATCAAGCAGTGGTTTGTTAGATGGCAATTATTCTTTTTAGCCTGCGAGGAGCTATTTGCATATAATGAAGGCAATGAATGGTACGTTTCTCATTATCTCTTAGAACCTAAAGGACAGTCGTTATGAAAGATTTTCAAAATAAAGTAGCAGTCATTACTGGTGCAGGAAGTGGAATTGGAAGAGGCTTGTCTTTGCATGCTGCATCGCTAGGCATGCGATTGGTTTTAGCAGATATCAACCAAGAAGGTCTAGCTGAAACTATGGATTTAGTCAGTGAACACGGGGTTGAGGCCATTGCTAGGAAGGTAGATGTTTCTTCATCTGTTTCTGTTGAGGCGCTTGCTGGGGAAACCTACGAACATTTTCAGAATTGCCATTTATTGTTTAACAATGCTGGAGTTTTGGGTCCTGGAGCAATTAAAGATACCAATGAAGAGCAGTTTAAATGGTTGATGGATATCAACATCGGAGGTTGCTACAACGGTATCAAAGCTTTTTTAAATCCTATGTTAGAGAAGGGTGAGGAGGGTCATATCATCGCAACCTGCTCAACGTCTGGGTTTATTGCTTATCCAATGCTTGGTTTGTACAGCGCTTCAAAGTTTGCCATTCGGGGTTTGATGTCAACTTTAAGAGCAGAGCTTCTAGGGTCCAACATATCAACGAGCATAGTATGCCCAGGAGAAGTTGATACCGGTATCTTAAAAAGTGTTTTTCCAACTAATTCACCAGTCGAACTTGCAGAAAATACTTCAATTAATAACGCTAGGGAAATGCTCGATGTTGCTGCCGATGATGCACTTGGCAAATCATTCCCCATCAGTCCTGCCCAAGCTGCTGAGGCAATTTTTGCAGGTATTGAAAATCAAGATTTCTATATTTTTACTCACAGTGGCTATAAAGCATCCGTGGAAGATATTTCTAAAGAATATTTAGCTGCTTTTGAAAGAGCAAAGTTTGTCTAAGGGTTAGGTTTGTAAAGATGTCTGTTGGGAAAGTTTTTTTATCAGTATTTTTTGCTGCATTGCTAATTAGCACAGTAATTTTTGGCCCTAAGTTTTACCGAGTCTATCAAATGATTCATTTATACGATGAAGGCAAGATTGCGAGTAATTTTATAAACATGGATGCAATTTTTGATACGGTTCCTATTCAGGCTGCTCCTAAACCATATAAGTTTGAGGAGGGAAGTTTTGATCTACCTGAGACATTTAGCTTGGATGGTAAGGAGCAAAATCTTAAAGAAGCTTTGGACTACTTTGAAACCGATGGGTTAATTGTGTTGCATGGAAACAAAAAAATATATGAACAGTATTGGCATGGAAACTCCAAAGATTCTAAGCATATTTCTTGGTCGGTAGCTAAGTCATTCTTATCGGCAATGATAGGCATTGCTGTTAACGACGGGCTGATAGATATTAAAGAACCTATTACCAAATATTTACCAGAGTTTATAGGCACTGGATACGAGGGAGTTCGGGTAAAAGATATTCTGCAGATGTCTTCAGGGGTGAGATTCAACGAAGATTACGGAGATTTTAATTCTGATATTAATAGATTCGGAAGAGCGATTTCCATGGGTACTTCCATGAAAGAATTTGCTCTTACTCTGACCAATGAAAAGATGCCCGGAACTTACAATCATTATGTAAGCATTGATACCCAAATGTTGGCAATGCTTTTGCAGGAAGTAACTCAAACATCGGTAACCAATTATTTACAAGAGAAGATATGGAATCCTCTCGGGATGGAATCCGATGCATATTACTTGATTGATAATACCGGCATGGAAGTAGCGTTGGGTGGTCTTAATGCAACGCTAAGAGACTATGCAAAATTTGGACTTTTGTATTTACAAAGAGGTAACTGGGAGGGAGAACAAATTGTGCCAACCAAATGGGTCGATGATTCCCACTATCCCGACGGGCCGCATTTACAACCAGGAGAGAATCCCTATTCTTCAAGCTCTTGGGGTTATGGTTATCAATGGTGGGTACCCGGTTTTCCTGATACCGATTTCACTGCCGCAGGTGTCTACAATCAATATATTTATATTGATCCCCTAACAAATGTAGTGATTGCAAAAACGTCCAGCAATCATAAATTTACTAGCGAGCGAGACTATTCTAAGGCAGCACATGTTGCTATATTTAGAACAATAGCAAAATCAGTGGCGCAACAATAATGTTGAGAATTCTTTTTTTAATTGCCTTATTTAACTTTCCAGTATCAGTTCATGCTTGGTGGGATTCTGGGCACCAGTTAGTTTGCGATGTTGCTGAACTGCATCTTTCCGAAACAGCAAAATTAAAACTCCAAGATTTGCTGGGTGGAGAGAGAAAATTTGCAGAGGGTTGCGTTTGGCCAGATACCATCAAGAGAGATAGACCGGAAACAGGTCCTTGGCATTACATCAACCTTCCGCCAGATGAATTAGAGGTAACAGCGAGTTATTGCCCAGAAGAGAGCTGCATCATGAAAGCTTTCTATGAGCAATTGGCGGTATTAAAAAATACCTCGGCTCCAACTGAATTACGTAAGGAAGCGTTGATGTTTGTAGGGCATTTTGTTGGTGATATCCATCAACCATTTCATGTAGGTAATGCGGAGGACCGGGGTGCAAATGGGTATCGAGTCATTATGCCTTCAGGTCGCAATCAAGGGATGCATGCCGTTTGGGATGGCTATATATACAATCATGCCTTGGATACTTTGCGCGATGATTTTAATAGAGTGTTTTTTGAATCCTTTTACACCCAAGCAGAATCTTTAATCTACGATCAAAATATTTATGCCTGGGCTACAGAAAGTAGAAAGATTGCTATGTCCGATAGCGTTGGTTATAAGGATCAATCAATCAAAAAAATAGACAGACAATATTTAGATGCTCATAAACAGATTGTGATTGATAGATTGGCCTTGGCATCTGCAAGACTAACAGTATTGCTCAATGGAGTTTTAAGTAATTGAGTTTTCTAAAAAACTTACTTACTAAAAATAAATCAAAATTCGTACTTTCACTGGATGGTGGTGGAGTAAGAGTCCTTGCGGGAGTCGTTTTCTTAAAAAAATTAGAAATTGCCTCAGGCAAAAAAATTACCGATATCTTTGATTTCTTTATTGGCACCAGTGCCGGAGGTGTGAGTGCTTTATGCCTGGCTTGTTTGCAAATGGATGCCGAGGAACTAAATGAATTTTGGTCTGAAGCAAATATTTCACTGACCATGTCAAAATCGTTTTGGGACAATGCTACCGTTTTTCAAACCAAACCAAAATACAACGGCGAAGGGAAACATAATGTGCTGAATAAATATTTTGGGGAGAAACTGCTAAGCGCATCGGCTAAACCAGTAGTAGTTACCGCTTACGATGTTGAGAAACGTCAACCCAGACTCTTAAGAAGCTATAGCGATACTAAAATTTCTGCCAGCAAAGCTGCCACAGCAACTTCTGCAGCCCCAATATATTATCCCACCGAACAAATAGAGGATGGCAGTTGGTTGATAGATGGCGGTATTGTTGCAAACAATCCTAGTCTAATAGGTTATGTTGAGGCTTCGAAGTTCTTTAAGACAAAAAATATTAAGGTTTTGAGCATTGGAACTGGCATTAATCGCAGAAAAATAAATGGCAAAAAATCTTCCACCTGGGGAATGGTAAGCTGGTTTAGACATGACATTTTAGGAATCATGACAGAGTCCAGTATGTATCATGAGCTCTTAACTGATCTCATTGGAAATCATTACTTAAGAATAAATTCATCAACCGGTCAAGTGAATCGAAGGATGGACGATAATTCTGGAGTAAATTTAGAAAGGATAAATTTGATGGGTCTTGAGTGGTGGAGCAGTTTTGGGGAGCAAACACTAGATCTGTTAGATCTTTAGGAGCATAACGATGGAGTATTTAGGATTATTGGGGTTGATTGGGCTAGGTGGATTATTAGGATTTAAAGAAAAAGTATCACCCAATCAATCTGGTGCAATGATAAGGTTGCTTGGAATTTTTGGATTGCTGGGGCTAGGGGGATTTGCCATTCCAGCATTAGGAGCTTGTGGAGCATTTGGAGCCTTAGGTCTATTCAATCATCAAAATCCAACTTACAAGAACATTGGAAATTTAGGCTGGCTAGGAGTGGTTGGAGTAATCCAGTTTTTATTAACCTAGATTATTTTTTAAAAAAATTAAAATTTCTGTAGCCAAATTTCTTCTTAGTTTGTTAAGGTAAAAGTTTCAAAGGGGGAAATATGAAAAAATTATGTTTAAGCATGCTTTTGCTTTCAGCGATCTCTATTTATGCGGGTCATCACGAGGAAGCGAAAGCTATGAAGGAGAGTAACTTTGCTGTGCTTTCTTCCTACACGATTGCAGCTGGCACCAATCCCAATAAACTTGAGAAAGAACTGCTTGAGTATATTGCTAACGAGGAAGCCAGAGGGTTCAATACTTGCGGGTTGCTGAGGCATCAGTTTGGTGGCGATAGAGCTTTTTATACCTACTGCCACTTTGAGGACTACAACCATCTTGCCGAGATCATGGATAGCACAGATGCTGCAACTGCAAATGTAAAACAAACCTATTCCACGCACACGGATAATATTGTTTCATTTAATGTAAGGAATCTTAAGAATCTTACCAAGTATGTAATGTTTAGCACTACAACCTTCGGGCCTTATTTAACAGCCAATGAGAGAAAGGCTAGGGCTATGGAGTATTTTGATTATTACGATAAAGGCTTTGGTGGCTGCAACATGATGGAGCATGGCTGGGGTCCTGAAATGGCATTTTATTTTGTCTGTGGGTTTGATAGCTACAAAGAGCTAGCTGCGGCTATGGATAATATTGGCAGCAGAATCGACGAACTCTATAATGCAAAGCTAGACATTCTTGATCACTCTGATGACATTATGATTAGAGTAGTAAGATAAGTTCTTAAATACTAAAAAAGGGGGAGCTAATCCCCCTTATTATTGGAAGAAAAAATGCGTCTATTATCCATCCTTAGCTTGAGCATGTTGCTTGTTTCCTGTGCCCAAGAGAGCGCTCCAGAAGCTCAATACCCAACCGAGAGAATTGATTTTGCTTCAAAGAATATTTTTGGCTTTGAAAATATGTTTGGTGAAGCTTTAGATGCTCAACCCAATCAAGATACCTTTGGTATTCTTCATTTTCCTGATGAATACGATCCCACGAAACAATATGCATTAGTTATTGCGTCGCATGGTTCTGCTAACTGGAGAGATCATCACAGAAAATATCTCGAGCAAATGCGCAAAGCTGGCATGATGGTTTTTGCTATGCATGCATTCGATGCTCGCAATGTTACTTCAACGGTTGGCAATCAGACCAACGTCACAAGTGAGACCATGATCTACGAAATGGCAATGGCATTAAGAGCCCTATGGGACGACCCTAGAATTGATAATTCAAAAATCTATGCTGCCGGTTGGAGCCTTGGAGGAACTGCTGCATTGTTCAATGCGTGGATTCCTATTCAAGAAGCGCTTTATAAACATGGTGAAGGTTTCGCTGGATATCTAATGTGGTATCCAGGTTGTCTTGCTTTACCTGATTTGGATGCCTGGGATAAAGATTTGATGCAAATTTATATTGGCGAAGAGGATAATTGGACCCCCGCAAAACCCTGTCAGGATTTGATTGCAAAAGTTCAAACCGAAGGTGGTCATGCCAATATCGAGGTTTATCCTGGTGCTTTCCATTCGTTTGACAGCGTTGAGCCGTTAACCCTTAACCCAAATGCTTACAGTTTTGCGCAATGTAATTTTAAGCTCTCGACAGAGACCAAAAAGGTCTACGATCCAAATTCAAATACTGAGCTTGATTTTGCAAATCCTGATACCAGAACCCAAGCTTACTTAACTTGTGCTAAGAAGGGCGAGGTTATGGCAGGGCATAGTCCCGAATACAAAAATGCCGCCCATGAGCACTTAGCTAAACTGCTTCCAGATTTGCTTTAGCTTAAAGACCTAATTTAAGGTTTGCAGGTACTGCAATATCCATCATTTTTGGATCTGCGAGTTTTAGATTGTTCATGTGGTCGATAAAGTCATCTTTATCCGTAATGAGCAATCTTGGGTTATTACGCTTTTCTTCCTCAATGGTTGAAGATGTCATGCCTTTGTAGTCATGCCCAGGGTAAACAACGGTACTTAAGGGGAGAGTTAGCAGGGTTTTGTGCAAGCTCTCATAAAGGGTATCCGGAGACCCATTTTGAAAATCTGTTCTTCCAGTTCCCCTGATAAATAGCGTATCTCCCGTAAATACCCAGCCTGGATTTTCAAAATAAAAACAATAGGAATCATTGGTATGACCGGGAGTAAATAAACATTGAAATTTCAGTCCGCTTAGCTCTAATTCTGTCTTGTGTTCAAACACAAAGCTACCGCAACAGGCAGCCGATTCTTTTGGTGAGCCAACCTCGCAACCGGTTTCTAGTTGCAAGACACCTGAACCAGTAATGTGATCAGCATGCACATGCGTATCCAAAACCATAGCAAGAGAAAGTCCCAACTCTTTTAAAAGTTGCAAATATTGAGGGACATTTTCTTTTACCGGATCAATGATAAGGGCGCTATTGTTTATACCTATGATATAGGTATACGTGGAAGAATGATGATCAAATAGCTGTCTAAGCAGGGGAGTCAATTTCACCTCCTGCTTCAACCCAATCTTTAAACCCCCCTAAATTTTGTACATTTGTGAAACCAATTTCGAGTAAGGTTTTGCCTGCCAAAGCAGCTCTACTTCCGCCTCCGCAGTAGATTAAGATAGGCTGGTCAGCCTTAATCTCTTGATCGGGTTTCATTCGAAATTCCAATACTCCTCTTGGGATGTTGAGTGCACCTTTGACCTTTCCAGATTGCGCCACTTCGTCAGGCTCGCGCACATCAATAATAAAATAATCATCAATATTAGGGATTATTTCTGTGGGTTCAACACGCTGTACCAAGCCATGCGCTTCTTCGAGTAGTTGTTGCAGTTTAGTATCCATAGTTTCTATTTTAATACGTTATGTTGAGAATATTATTAATTGATTAAGAATAAATTTTGTGGAAATATATAAGAATGGTGAATAAAGCAGAGCGAATTCATAAATCTGAGCAAGCTCGCAAAAGAAGACACTCAGTTAGAGATGTGGTTGAAAAAAGAACCCAACGAGAGTACCAAAGACTGAGAAAATTGCGCTTGCAAAGAAACAAACACAAGTAAGGAATAAAAAAATTTTTCTTTTTTTTATTGCTGAGGGATCCCTTTAAACTTTTATTCTGGCTTAAGCTGATCGGCAACCCAGCTAATGGACCAATTGTGGCCTAATTTTTTGCCGTTATAGTTTTCTGGCAACCTAGTTTGTTTGCTGTTGGTTATGCGAATATCTTGAGGATCGTATTGATAGCTTCTAAAAGCTCCGTCAATCTCTTTAATTGTTTTCCAATTAAATATTTTTAAGTTTTTGAACAATTGAGGAGGGGATTTGATGCTGCAGCTCACTTCTAATGCTTTTGGTGGCGATAATAAAGCTGCAATCAAATGCACTTCAATTTCTATAGATCTATCCATTTTATTCACTAAAACGTTGAGATCTTCTAAGCTGTGTAACAGGAGAAGCCCACCATACGAATGAGCAAGTATGGTTATCTTGTTAAGAGAAGGATTGTAAGAGATAGTTTTCTCAACTGCTTGGAGGAATATTTTATTTTGCTGATTCGCGCATTGTTGATCATCCCATCTATAAAAGTACACGCTATTAGTTTCCTCATTTAACTTCCACAGAGGATAAACCCATTCATACCCTTCAGAATTGCTGCCATGAATTCCCACAACAGCACTTGCGGTATTCTGTCCACCTGAGTCAATCTTATGCATTCCAAAAGAAAAGTTCATGAGTTCATTGCCTAGTGCAAAAGCATTGGTGCGATCAAATGTCTTAATATCAAATGCATGCAACCAAAGCGAGGCACTAAAGAATAGGAGAAGTAATTTTTTACGCATGAGGATGAAAGATATAAATTTTGACGACTCTAATTTCGGACATCATAATTGATAGTTAGTAGCATGTCTAAAGTCATACCAATAACAAAAAATAAGTCAGCAGACTTCAAAGCTATTCGTAAAGCGCTTGCTGCTCTTGAAGCCGAAAAGATTCTCTACAAAGAACTCTATGCATTGAAAACAAAACCAGTTGAAGAGCACAATCATGCTACATGGTTGCGAATGGTCAACAACCAAATTGACAAAGTAAACCTTGCTAAGCGTCAAGTAGAAACCTTAATACACGCTTACAAACATAAATACGGAGAAACAGTGCATGCTGAATACGAAGGTGTCCACGCAGGATAGTTTAAAGATTTTTAATAACATACTTTTTTTATCCTTGTTAATGGTTGGATCGCATGCTCATGCTGAAACGGCTGATGATTTCTTCAATCGCCCTCAAATTAAATATGCCCAACCTCAAAACTTGCTCGGCTGGATTGATAGCCGCAAGCAGATAAGCTTAAACGGTGAATGGAATTATATTGTAGATCCATTAAAGAACGGCTTGCCCGGTGAATCGTTTTTTAGTGATTTTGCTTCCAATAAAAAACCACAGTCAGCTTTTGAACTTATCGAATATGACTTTGCTAATGCTCCAAAGATTAGGGTTCCAGGTGATTGGAATTCCCAGTATGAAAATCTATTTTTCTATCAAGGCGGTCTTTGGTATCACAAAGAATTTGAGCATAAACTAACGAACAATGAACGCACACATCTATATATCGAAGGCTCAAACTTTGCCACGAAGGTTTTTTTAAACGGCAAACCGATTGGTGAATTTTTAGCTGGATACACTGCCTTTGATTTTGATATTAGCGAAGCGGTTAAAGAGGGATTGAATACGCTCATTGTATTTGTTGATGCTGCATTGGATAAAAATACTGTACCTACCTATAAAACGGATTGGTGGCTTTACGGTGGGATTATTGGAGATGTTTCTATTGTCTCATTACCAGAGGCATTTGTTAGAAATGCAAAAGTCCAACTTAATAAATTGAATGCGAATTTGATTGATGTCTTTATCGAAGGAAACATCAATTTAGCCAATCAAGCAGTGGTTGTGAAAGTTCCCGAACTCGGCATTGACAGACAATTTCAGTTTAATGAATTTGGGTTAATGAGCGCTCAAATTCCTTTCACAGGTAACTATTGGGATCTTGATAATCCCAAGCTTTATGAGGTGATTATCGAGACAAAGTTTGAATCAATTAAAGATCAGATTGGATTTAGAACAATTGAAATTGTCGATAACGAGATCATGCTCAATAAGAAACCAATAATTTTTAAAGGCATTTCTTCGCACGCAGAACCCATTGCAGAGAAGGGAATTGCATTTTCAAGCAATCACTTCAATAAGATCCTGGCAGAAGTGTCTGAGCTTGGCGGCAATTTTTTAAGGGCTGCGCATTACCCTTACTCTAGACATCTTGCCAAAGAAGCTGACAGGCTTGGAATCCTATTATGGGAAGAGATTCCAGTCTATTGGAACATTAACTGGAACAATGAACAGACATACGCTATTGCCAATCAGCAATTAACTAGAATGGTATCTAGAGACTGGAATAGGGCATCTGTTGTGGTCTGGTCGGTTGGTAATGAGACGCCTTATTCAGAAAATCGCATGAAATTTCTCTCTAGATTGATTGATGAAACTAGAGAGTTGGACAATTCTAGGTTGCTTTCTGCTGCTTTATTGGGTGGAAGTGCTCAAGATTTCCAGAATCTGATCGTAGCCATTGCAGCGCTTGGCATGCAATCGGATATTCCAACCCCAAGAGAAAAAATAATCCTAGAACAAGTATTAAATAACTTTGAAACCTCAACCAATGATCAACCTAGATTAATTATCAACTTGGACGACCCTATCGGACATAAGCTAGACATAGTTGCCCTGAATGAATATTTTGGCTGGTATTACTCAGTTTTTTTGGCGCCCCAAATGAACATTTCAGAAAGGACTTTTAGGTTACTTATGCTTGAATTATTACCTGAAATTAAGTTGCAAAACTCGTTTAATAAACCCATCCATTTATCCGAGTTTGGCGCAGGAGCAAAATATGGGTTTACCGGCGAAGGTATTTGGTCTGAAAAATACCAAGCAATGGTTTACACTGCTCAGATTGAAATGATCAAGAATAACCAAGGTACCGTGAAAGGTTATAGTCCCTGGATACTGAAAGATTTTCGTTCAATGATGCGGCCGTTAAGTGGTATACAAGATTTTTATAACCGAAAAGGGCTGATGGATGAGGGGGGCAACAAAAAAGATGCCTATTACATTCTGCAATCCTTTTATTATTCCAAGGAACAAACATGACCATGCATAAATACCTAGCAATCTTTGCGCTAGTTTTTTCAGTCCATATCTTTTCTGATGCAGGGGATAGTCGTCTTGTATCAGAGTTAACCATAGCGGAACTCAAGGAAACCGTTAGAGCCATTGTAGAAGAAAGTATTGAACGGTGCCTAGTAACAGGCACTATGGAGGGTCGGGCAAAAGTGAATCTCAAAGTTGAGGGTGAGGTGGTTGCAAAAATGGAATGCAACTTCACGAAAGCAGAACCCACAATCCCAAAAATTCAATAGACAATATTTCTTTAAATTTTTAAACTACAGCAGCACCGATTTGATATGGCTTGCGGGTGCATGATAAATACCGCTAAAAAAATGAGACCTATCAAATTTTGATAGGTTTTTTTTTAGGAAATGTATGAAAAAGAAAATTGAAACCATTCTTGCCTCTATTGGCATCAAAAAACAAGATTCGCATGGAGCTGTTGTGGATCCAATTTACTTATCCACTAACTATAAGTTTGCTAAGTTGGGAGATCATCCTGAGTTTGACTATAGTCGAAGCGGCAACCCTACGAGAAGGTTACTCGAAGATGCCTTGGCAGCCCTTGAAGATGGAAAGGGTGCAGTAGTAACCAATACTGGTATGTCTAGTGTCATGCTGCTAGGTGCATTAGTTCCATTGGGGGGCAATGTTGTATTGCCACACGATTGCTACGGAGGAACTTTCAGGCTTTTTAAAAATTTAGAAAAAAGAGGGCTTTTAAAGGCTCATTACCTAGATCAATCAGCTGAGGACTTTCCATCAAAAGTTCAAACTATTAAACCTAATTTAATTTGGATAGAAACCCCATCCAACCCATTGCTGAGGGTTGTTGATATTGAAGCGGTTACCAAACTTGCTAAGCAGGTTAATGCTCTTACTGTTTGCGACAACACATTTCTATCACCTGCATTACAGAACCCAATCGAGCTTGGTGCAGATTTTGTCATGCATTCAACCACCAAATATATTAACGGCCACACCGATGTAGTTGGAGGAGCGGTCATCTCAAAGACCAAAGAACATCATGAAAAACTATATGAAATGGCTAATGATTTTGGAATCACAGGATCGCCGTTTGATAGCTATCAAACCATTCGAGGATTAAGAACCTTAACCTTAAGAATGCAGCAGCATAATACTAGCGCTCTTTTTATAGCTGAAGAGTTAAGCAAGCATCCTAAAGTTTTAAAAGTAAATTATCCTGGATTAGCATCCCATCCAAGTCACGAATTAGCTAAGAAACAGCAAAAAGGATTTGGGGGTATGCTTAGTTTTGAAATAGATTTAGAACCCTCTAAAATGAACGATTTTTTAGCCAGATTGGAAATATTTACCCTAGCCGAGTCTTTGGGTGGCTTTGAAAGCTTAATTTGCCATCCATCTTCGATGACGCATGCGCCTCTTACTCCTGAAGAAAAGATCGAAGCAGGGATTCATGAAAACCTATTAAGAATTTCTGTTGGTCTTGAAGATAAAGATGATCTGTTGAACGATTTATTGAGTGCTTTAAATTAGAAAAATCTCTTAAGAGCACCTGCAGGCTTTTAAAATCTAGACAATTTCTTAGCGATCTAGTGAATGCGCTTGAGGGTAATTAATATCACCCCGGATGACCCATTGAATAGAGCGTCATAAACAAAATGCCAGTTCCCAAAGTTCCAATAACCAGAACTAGATAATCAATCAAGGCAACTAGTGCTAGTTTTCTCCAAGTATTTTCGTTGCTTGTTTTACGGAAAGCAGCAATCTTAAAGAAAGTAAAAGCAACTAAAAATACAATTCCGCCAAGTATAAATATTCCCATAAAATTACCTTACGTTATTAAAGTCTAGATTATCCATGCTTTAGCTTAAAAATTAATATAAAGGATGCTAGACAAAAACTTACGATATTCGATCCTATTAATGGATAGGACTGAATTAATATGCCATAGGTTAACCATAAACTTATACCGCACGTTGTAGCCAAGAAGGTAATTAATGAAATATCTTTAGTAGATCGAGATTTATAAACTTTCACTGCCTGAGGAAGGAATGCAAATGTTGTTAGAGTTGCTGCAGCAAAGCCTATTAATTCAATATAATTCATATTTCAGATTTCAAGCAAATTTCTGCAGTGATTATATACACACTAAACTAGATTCTACTTTTAATTTTTATATGAATTTCATTCACTAACGCTATAAGAGGTTTCCTCCAATTTAAATATTGTGATGCTTGAAAGCTACCTACCTTAGAGTTATATTAAGCATCCATTTAAAGCGGGAATAGCTCAGCTGGTAGAGCGCAACCTTGCCAAGGTTGAGGTCGCGAGTTCGAACCTCGTTTCCCGCTCCAGTTCTTTAAATCATAGAATTTTCTAAATAGCATTGATCATGCTATAAATACCCTTATGCCAAAACTGATAGCGTTAATATCCAAGAGATCATCAGTGTCAGTTGATGAATTTAAAACCTATTATGAGAACAACCATGTGCCCTTGATTGAGAGCTTGTTTCCTACTTTACAAGGTTATAAAAGAACTTACCTCTTGGAATCGAATATGCTTAACGATGCATTGCCCCTTGAGTCCGAAGGAGGCGGAACGCCCTTTGATGTTATTACTGAATTAACCTTTGCTAGCGAAGATGATTTACATCAATTTTTTGCTAGAGGTGCGGAAGAAGAGGTCGTGGATGCGATCAGAAGAGATGAGGCCAATTTTCTTGATGGACAAAAAACTCTTATGTATAGGGTCGAGTAAAACTAAAAATCTCTATTTAGCTTTTTGAGGTTTTCGTGGACTTTTTGTCCTTTCATTTTTGGTTTGAAATGATTTTTGTGGTTTTCGTGGACTTTTTGATCTTTCTTTCTTTGTTTCAAATGTTTTTTTCTTAAATCGTTTAAATTTAGATTTTTTTGGTTTGTTCGATTCTTTTGGTTTATTGGGATCAAACGTTGGTTTAAATCCTTCTACAATTTCAGGCTCAAGAGAAAGCTTGGTTAGATGATTAATTTCTCTTAAATAGCCTCTTTCCTCTGCACACATAAACGAAACGGCAATACCTTCTTTTCCAGCCCTGCCAGTTCTACCTATTCTGTGGACGTAATCATTTGGGTAAGCTGGTAGATCAAAGTTTACGACAAAGGGAAGGTTAGCAATATCAATCCCTCTAGCTGCTACATCTGTTGCTACCAATACTTGAGCTTTGAGTGATTTAAAGTCTTTGAGGGCTCGAGTTCTTGCGCCTTGGGACTTGTCGCCGTGAATGGTGATCGCTTCAATATTATAGCTTTTTAATTTGTTAGCTATTTTCTCCGTCCCATGCTTCGTCCTTGAAAAGACCAATACCTGA
>Ga0075477_10000268_pt1 | contig 21627 bp, 22 predicted proteins | sample DEB08_DNA_FD_76338 | JGI IMG/M metagenome (GOLD analysis project Ga0075477, IMG submission 76338) | Aqueous microbial communities from the Delaware River and Bay under freshwater to marine salinity gradient to study organic matter... | ecosystem: Environmental > Aquatic > Marine > Coastal ...
GGCCGGCACGGCCGGCGGATGGCAGCGATGCGGGGGAGAGGTGGGTGACGTGTACGTGAGCGACGGGCAGGTTGTGCATCACGATCGACGGATCGCCCTCGAAGGTTTCGAGGTCTATGGCATCGGCGCCTATCCGGTAGTGAGTGCCCGCACGATGGCGCAGTCGCTCGGGTTGAAGACTGGTGTGGTGACCACCAGCAACTCGCTCGACGAGAACGACGACGACCGAGCCATGATCGCGGCGTCGGGCGCGTGCGTGAAAGACATGGAAGCCGCGGCCGTGGGGTACGTCTGTGAACAGATGTCGGTGCCGTTTATGGCGGTGAAAGCGATCACCGACTTGGTCGATCATCACACGGCGACTGCCGAGCAGTTCACGGCCAACCTGAAAGTCGCCTCGGCGCGTCTCGCCGACACACTGGTGAGTGTTCTCGACTGGTGCATCGCCCGCGAGATCGCCGAACTGACCTGACAGCTGGGAACTCTGTCGGGTTGGTCGGGTCGATTTTGACCCCTACACTCACAAGTCTTCGCCGCGGGGTGGAGCAGCCAGGTAGCTCGTCGGGCTCATAACCCGAAGGTCGCAGGTTCAAATCCTGCCCCCGCCACCAGTGTGAAAATGCCGTCCTTCGGGGCGGCATTTTCCTTTGCTGTCGATCAGCCCTCGACTTCTGGCGATCGACGAGACTCGGTTATCGGGACCGATGTCGACATCGACGCCTCCTCTCACCACAACACCGCTCATAACCACCCACCGGTCACAGAGCATGGGTATGACGGACGCAACAGAGGGATGGGGCGCTCCGCTAAGTAAATCAAGCAGTGCTTGGTAGGGTTTGAGGCATGAAGACACTTTCCCGCACCACCGTCATCGAGCGCATCGAGCGCAACAACGAACGAGCCCTGAAGGCCCTCGAAAAGGGTGTCACGACCGTTCGCACCGCCTCTGACCTGGCCAAGGCCACCGTCTCGGCTCGGGTCCCGAAGGTCGATCTCCCCACCGTTCCGGTCCCGGCCGTCATCGAGACCGCCGTCGAGAAGAACGTCGAGTTCGCCAAGTCGATCCTGCACCTCCAGGCCGATTTCGTGACCAAGGCCGCCCGCACGGTGGCTGGCAAGCCGGCCGTGAAGCCGGCAGCCAAGAAGTCGACGGCCAAGAAGACTGCCACCAAGGCATCGTCGAAGAAGGCCACCGCCAAGAAGGCATCGGCTAAGCCGGCTGCTTCGGCGTCGGCCTGATTCGTGGCTGACGACTGGGAGCGCCGACTCGGCGCACTCGGGTCGGCCATCCGACACCAACGTCAACTCGCCAAGATGAGTCTTCGGCAGTTGTCGGAGCTCGCACAGGTGTCGAATCCGTACCTGTCGCAGATCGAACGCGGATTGCACGAACCCTCGGTTCGTGTGGTCCGCTCGATCGCGAAGGCCCTCAACGTGTCGGCCGAAGAACTTCTCGAGCGGGCCGGCATGCTCGACGACGACGAATCGGTGTCGTCGTCCACTGAAACGGCGATCACCGCCGACCCCGATCTCACCGACGAGCAGAAGGACGCCCTCCTCGCCGTGTATCGCAGTTACCGGCAGTCCAACCGCACCTAGTACAGCTGCCACTATTCACCGTCTCTGACACCTCGATCACCTGCGTCACTGCCACAGTGCGCTGATCGGAGGTGCATCATGACGATGGAGATCAGAACTCAGCGCGAAGTAGTCGACCAGATGGTGGCCAGTCACCGTCTCTCGTTCACCGAAGCTGACGAGATTCTCAACGCGCCGCGCTTCAAGATCCTGTGGCGAGAACTCCTGTCGTACATCGCCGTCCTCGTGATCGGCGTGGGCCTCATCCGTGTAGTGGTCGCGTTGTTCGAGGAGGCATCCGAAACCATCATCGCTGTTTCGCTCCTCGTCGCTTCGGCGGTGTTCGGCGTGATCACGTTTCAGTTGTGGCGTCATGAAGGATGGCGACGTCGAGCCGGCGAATTCTGCGAGATTGTGTCACTCGGTTCGCTGGTGGCCGGAGGCGCCATTCTCCTCGTCGATGCCGACATCGACGGCGCGATCATCGCCGTGAGCGCCGGTTCACTTGGAGTTATGTGGGCCCTTCTCCGAGTTCGCTTCACGGAGTTCTCGTCGGCGATCATCGTCATTCCGTCCACCATGGCTGTGTGCGGTGGCATCGTCGAATGGGCCGAGCTCGACTTCGGAGTCGGTGCTATCCCGTTCCTCATCGGTGGCTCGCTCCTGATCGGACTCGGCCAGGGTGATTACGGCGCAGCGATCCTCATCCGTATCGCTGGTGTGGTCACGGTGTTCTCGTCGGTTCCGCAGTGGCTCGACGAATACTCGGGACTAGACGGGTTGATTCCGGCTCTTGGTATCGGCGCTCTGTTGCTCTGGACCGGCATGCAATGGAATCGCATCGAACAGATCATCGGCGGATCGGCGGTCACGGTGATCGCCATCGTGGTGTATCTCACCAACAACATCGACAACGACTTGTTGCAGGGTGTGGCGATCGTGGCGGTGGGGGTAGCGGGCCTCGTCTTCACCGCTTTCGTCGTGAAGCGACAACGTCAGAGCTCGTACGTGACCACCACGGGTGCGTGATCCGACCAGCGCTCGGCATACGACGAAGCACGATCGACCGAGGTGGCCACGGCGGCGTCGGCCAAGCCCGGGGAGGCGATGTGGTAGTCGATACGCCAACCGGCGTCGGTATCGAAGGCCTTGCCGCGCCACGACCACCACGAATATGGGCCCGGTCCGTCACCGCTCAGTCGTCGCGCCACGTCCACTAATCCGAGTTCGTCGAACAACTCGTCGAACCAGACTCGTTCTTCGGGCAGAAAGCCGGCACTCTTCAAGTTGCCCTTCCAGTTCTTGATGTCGAACTCCTTGTGTGCGACGTTCAAGTCGCCGGTGAGCAACACGTGCCGCTTGGAGGCCACCAGTGACGCAAGGCGTTCCTTGGCCGCCCACATGAAAGCGAGCTTCTCCTTCATCTTGTCGGGCTGTTCGGCGTCACCGGTGTGTACGTAGGCCGAAATCACGGTGAGCCCTTTGCCGTCGGGAGTGTCGAGATCGGCTTCGATCCAGCGACCGGTGTCGTTGTAGACCTTGGCGTTCTTCTTCGAATGTGTCTTCAGCCCTGACCGTGATGTGGAGATTGGCTTTTTGGCGGCCACGGCCACACCCGCTCGACCCTTGAACTCGCACTCATCGTGGACGATCGACCATTTTGCGTCGGTCACCTGACGCACCAGATCGGCCACCATCGCATCGGGAGCCCGAACCTCCTGCATCGTCACGATGTCGGGTTTCCGCTCGGCGATCCAGCCTTCCATCCCGTTCTTCACGGCGGCACGGATGCCGTTCACGTTGACGGTGGCGACGGTGAGGCGAGTCTTTTTCGGCACGACCCCAGGTTGTCAGGTGTAGCCGTGATTCGCGAAGTCATGTCGGAGGTTCGAAGTGGCAGGCTGTCGGTGTGGATGTGGATATCGAAGATCGGCAATCTGGTCACTCGCACGACCGGAGACTCCTCGGCGGACCACGCCTACGACGGCGTGAACTGCGCACGGTGTATCGAGTGACGCGTGAGATGCTGCGCGGATTCCGCGGCCTGCACTTCGCCGGCCCGTGCATCACCGTGTTCGGATCGGCCCGACTGCAGGACGATCACCCGCACTATCAGATGGCCCGAGACGTGGGTGCGGCAGCCAGTCACATGGGTTTCGCCGTCATGACCGGCGGGGGCCCCGGAATCATGGAAGCCGCCAACCGTGGCGCCAAGGAAGCCGGAGGTTGCAGTATCGGCTGCAACATCGAACTACCGCACGAACAGATGCCCAACCCGTACCTCGACGTGAGCATCGACTTCAAATATTTCTTCGTCCGCAAGATGATGCTCGTGAAGTACTCGTACGCCTTCGTCGTGATGCCCGGTGGCTTCGGTACCGTCGACGAACTGTTCGAGTCGCTCACCCTCATCCAGACCGGCAAAGTGCAGGACTTCCCGGTGGTGCTCATGGGCAAAGAGTTCTGGGCACCTTTGTTGGCGCAGATCGATCACATGAACGACACCGGCATGATCTCGCCCGGTGATCTCGATTTACTCCTCGTCACCGACGACGTCGACGAGGCGATGGCGCACATCAAGGCGCATGCCGTCGAGAGATTCCGGTTGTATCACCGACTCCGTCCCATTCGTGCTCTCGGTGAGCAGAGTCGGGCCAAAGCGGCATGAGTCTCATCGCCCTCGACTAACTCTGGTCGCGGTATTCGCTCGGCAAGTCGATCAGACCGCGCCGTGACGCGATCTTCCACGATCCGTCCTCACGGACGAGCCGATCGACGTGCCGACCCATCATGGTGAGTTTGGGTGAGCCGTCGGTCTGACGATGCACCACAGTCCACATCACTTGCGACGTCGCGTGGTCGTCGTCGGTGAAGGTGATCTGCGGGCTGCTCACGATGTGGAACGAGTTTCCGACCCGACCGTCCATGGTTCGTGACATCAGTTCCTGGATGGCCGGACGGCCAATTGCGGTCCCGAGGGGGCCCAGATTCAGTTCACCGTTCTCGGCGAAGACCTGGGCATATGCCGCGAAGTCACCGGCATCGAGGGCCAGTCCGTAGTCGACGAACAGCTGTTGAATCTCGAGAGTCCCCTCGATGCGCTTCAATCTCGCGTCAATGTCCCGACTCACGGCCCGATCGTAGAGGACTCCGGCTATAACAAAAGCACGCTTCGTCACCGAAGCGTTCACGAAACGGACCACTGATGAACATCCTGGTGATCGGCGCAGGCGGCGTCGGGGCTTCCATGGCCTCGATCGCTGAAACCCGGTCCTTCTTCACGGAGTTCGTCCTCGCCGACCTGTACCCCGCCGCGGCGGAGAAGGTTGTCGCCGAATTGGACGATCCGTCGCGATTTCGTGCTGTCGAACTCGACGCGCGCGACAAGAAGGCCATTGTCGACATGATTGCGGCCACCAAGGCCGACGTCGTCGTCAACGCCTGCGATCCACGACTCAACGAAACCATTTTCGACGCCTGTTTCGAGGCCGGTACCAATTACCTCGACATGGCCATGAACCTGAGCAAACCACACCCCACCGACCCCTACAACAAAGTGGGCATTCCACTCGGTGAGGCGCAGTTGGCCGCCCATGACGCCTGGCGCGACAAGGGCATTCTCGCCCTCGTCGGCATGGGGATCGAACCCGGCTTGTCCGATGTGTTCGCTCGTTACGCGGCCGACGTCCTGTTCGACACCATCGACGAGATCGGTGTGCGTGACGGTTCCAACCTCTCGATCGATGGCTACGAGTTCGCGCCCACGTTCTCCATCTGGACGACGATCGAAGAGTGTCTCAACCCGCCGATCATCTGGGAAAAGGACCGGGGTCTCTACACCACCGACTGCTTCAGCGAACCCGAGATCTTCCACTTCCCAGCCGGTATCGGCCCGGTCGAATGCGTCAATGTCGAACACGAAGAGGTGCTTCTCATTCCGCGTGAGGTCGACTGCAACCGCGTCACGTTCAAGTACGGACTCGGCGCCGAGTTCATCGACTTCTTGAAGACATTCGCCTATTTGGGTCTCGATTCGGTCGAGCCGGTGCGAGTCGGCGATGTGTCCGTCGCTCCACGTGACGTGTTGGCCGCCGTGCTTCCCAATCCAGCCAAACTCGGCCATCTCATGACCGGTAAGACCTGTGCCGGCATCTGGGTGAAGGGCACCTACGACGGCAACCCGCGCGAGGTGTACCTGTATCACGTGGCCGACAACGACACCACCATGCGCGAATGGGGATCGCAGGCCGTGCTGTGGCAAACCGCGATCTGTCCGGTCGTGGCACTCGAACTCATGTCGAACGGCACCTGGAAGGGCAGCGGTGTGCGAGGCCCCGAAGCATTCGACGCGGCGCCATATCTCAACTTGCTCGGCGAATACGGAGCGCATCACGGCATGGTCGAGATGGGGCCACGTCTGTGGCCCGGACCCAAGTCCACCGGTCAGCCGGGTTGGGACCGTCCGGTTCGCCGTCCGCTACGGCCCTGAATCAGCGCGAGCGTTCGAGCTCGTACAACAAAACCCCGCCACCGCGTCGCATCCAGAGGCCGGCGCCGGCTTGGACGAAGTACGGATCGAGTCGCTTGCGATACCAGTCGCCTGAACGACGGTGAACGTCCATATCAGTGGCGTCGGGATCGACGATGGTGCGGAAGTCGAGTGTCGTCGGTACTTCCAGGTACATCACATTCCGACACGCTGCGGCCAGATTGGCGATGGCTGGCGTGGCGGCGGCGTCATCGGGATATTGCAGAACTCCATGGCAGATCACGAGATCGAACTGTCGTGATGGCGTCCAGGTGGCGATGTCACGATGTTCGTGGCCATATTTCGCACACGCGTGTTCGCTGATGTCGGTCGACACCACCTTCACACGTGGATGGTTGGTGCGATACCAGTCGCGCCACAGGCCGAGTCCGGCACCCACGTCGAGCACCGAACGAGGTGCGACGTCCCACCACGCGCACATCTGGTGCACGGCCGAGGCGAGTTGGGCGATCTTGCGGCGATCGTGCACCCCACCCTTCCCATAAAACTTCCGGTAGTACTCGGCCCCAAACCGGTGTTTTGGTGAGGCTTCTTTACCGAATGGGTCGAAATCACCCACCAGAAAACCTCCGGCGTAGACGAATCGGGCCTTTGGCTGTCGACGGATCGACGACTCGACCACCTTGCACGATCTCGATCGATCCAGCCGCATGAAGACGACGAGCAGCGGACCGTGTGCGCTCCATGAGGGGTTTCCAGTCGGTGGTGACCGCTCGGGCTGCTTCGCTCGGGCAGATGGTTGCACCGTTCGCTCGAGATTCGAGAAGCGAGAGGATCGCCGTCTCGAGGTCATGATCGAGGTCACTCGGACGATCACGTCGACAGCGATCGGAACAGTAGCGAACCTCGTTCCACGAGCGTTCCCATTTCTTGCGCCACTCGATACGCCGACCACACGACACGCAGATCTTGTCGTCGCGATCACCCATCGGTCGAAGGCTACGCAGTAGACGTCAGAGCGTCACGAGTCGTTCGAGAATTCGGCGGAATTCCACGGTGTGTCGATCGCTTCGCACGTGCACTTGACCCCGCTCGAGCGGAATCGACGTATCGGGGAGTCGTTCGAGGATCTTCAGATCTTCGTCGAAGACGCGCAGTTCGTAGGCGACGGCCGCCGACTTGCTGGCGTCGTCGGGGCAGTCGTTGCGCAGCATCACCATGTGCACCCGAGTGGTGTCGAGCGTCATGGGTTGGCACAGCAAAAGGATGTGGTTGACCATGCCGGTGGTCGGCAGGAACAACTGAAGATTCGCCGAGAACGGGACCTGGAACTGGTACTTCATCTCGCGAGGTTGTACGAGAGGATGTTCGCCGGTCGCAACGAGTGGATCTTCGTGGTTCTCGATGACGTGTGGGTAGTCGACGACGAACCCCCAGCCATCGGCCGTGCGTTCGGTGGTGTAGTCGTGCACCAGCCGGTCTTTGTCGGACCCGAAAGTGCCGGCGTGCACGTAAGGGAAGTGCGCGAAGTCGAGGAAGTTGTCCACGATCTGCGCGGCTCCGGCCTTCACGTCGACTGGGTCGATCCACACCTTCTCGAGGGAAGCATCGTCCCAACGCGGAATCGAAATGGGGTCGGCCACGGGGTCTTCAGGTGCGACCCAGACGAGTCCGTAGCGCACCATGACATGAGGAGCGGTGAGTCGAGCCGGGGGAGGTGTGGCGTCATCGCCCATGGCTGGAACGTGAACACAACGTCCTTCGGCCGAGAACTGCCAACCGTGGTACGGACACTGGATCGTGTCGTCGACCACGCAACCATCCGACAACCGCGCGAAACGGTGCGGACACATGTCGCGAAACACTCGGATCTCATCCGCCAGACGAACGGCGACGTAGCCCTCGCCGACGAGTTCGAACCTCGTGGGTTCGTGTGTGAAGGATTCTGGACGACCGATCGGGTGCCAGACCCGGCGCAATGGGGAGGAGATGTTGGAGATCGACGTCATCGTTCTTCACGCTCGTACGGAACACCGAGAGAGGCCGGTGCACCGAGACGGCGATGAGCGAAACGACTCGAGATCAACACCAGCACCACGATGGTCATGACGAACGGAAGGGCATCGAGGACGTCACCGCTGATGTTCACGTTGCGTGCTTTCAGAGCCGTACCGAGCGACTGCAGGGCACCGAACAGGTACGCACCCACCAGGGTGAGTCCGGGGCGCCAGAATCCGAAGATCACGAGAGCGATGGCGATCCAGCCCGCTCCCTTGGTCATTCCGTCGACCCAGAGCGGAACGATGGCCAAGCTGTAGAACACTCCGCCGAGTCCGGCGAGTGATCCGCCGAGGACCGTGTGCAGATAGCGGTACTTCACGACGTTGATGCCCATGGCATCGGCCGTCTGGGGTGACTCGCCGACCGCTCGAAGTTGCAGGCCGATCTTGGTGCGGAACAGGTACCACGATGCAACGGCCACCATCACCCACGACACGTACGTGAGGATCGTCTGATTGAACACGATCGGCCCGAGCACCGGTGCATCAGCCAAGCCGAACACATCGAGTTTGCGGATCGGCCGGTTCACCGGATTGGCGGCGACTTCCCAAATATTGGCGAAATAACTGGACAAACCCACTCCACCTGCGGCGATCGTGATGGCTAGTCCGGCCACGGTCTGATTCGTTCGCAGGGTGATGCAAAGGAACGCATGCAAGAGCGAGGTGAGTGCACCAGCCGCCATACCCATGAGGATCGAGATCAGCACGGTGAACCAGGCCGATCCACCTACGTGCTGCGATGCCCAGGCGCCAGTGACGGCACCGATGAGCATGGTGCCTTCCACACCGAGATTCAGCACTCCACTGCGCTCGGTGATGACACCGCCGAGGGCGGCGAAGAACAACGGCGTTCCGTAGAACACGGCAGATGCGGCGATGACGACGAGAAGGTTGGTGTTCATGACGCCACCGCCTGTGTCCGACGGCGATTGGCTCGGATTCGGTAGCGCACCAGGATCTCACCGGCGACTGCCGTGAAAAGGATCAGACCCTGCAGCGTTCCCACCAGTCCGCTCGGGAAGTCGGGCCCCTGCAATGCGTAACCAGCGTTGGTGAGACCACCCAACAGGAAAGCCACGAGCAACGTGGAGAACGGGTTGAAGCGGGCGAGGGCCGCAACCACGATGCCGGTGTAGCCGAAGCCGCCAAGCTGCAAACCCTTGGCATCGAGGATGTGGCGGAAGTCGCCGACGTCGGAGGCACCGCCCAGTCCAGCGAGGGCACCCGACAGTGCCATCACGAGAACGATGGTCGATCGAGTACGGATACCGGCGTACCGCGCGGCACGCGGCGAGTCGGCGATCACACCCACTTCGAAACCGAATCTCGTGCGCTTGTAGAGAACCCAGATCGCACCGGCGGCTATCACCGCAATGAGAAAGCCAAGCGGAATCTTCACGCCGCCGACCACATAGTCGGTCCATTCGTTACGTTCGGTGATCGGCTTGCCTGACGGGAATCCCATCGAGCGCGGATCACGCCAGTACGAACGCGAGTTGAAGATGAGGTAGTTGAGAAGGATGCCGGCGATGTAATTGAGCATCAGCGACGTGATGATCTCGTTCGTGTTGAAGCGCGCTTTCAGCACACCCACGATGGATCCGTAGGCGGCCCCAAAGAGCATGCCCATCACGACCATTCCGACGACGGCCACGCCGACTGGCTGACCGGTCATGGCGATGCCCACCCACGCGGCACCGATCGCACCGACGTAGAACTGGCCCTCGCCACCGATGTTGATGACACCCATGCGGAATGCCACGGCTGCGCACAGTCCAGTGAAGGCGAAAGGTGTTGCGGTGATCAGCGTTCCTTGGATGGGCCTCTTGCCGAGGAAGCCGCGTTCGAGGATGCGGTCGTACACCTCGAGTGGGTTCTTCCCGGTGATCCAGAGCACGATCGCGCCAAGAACGAGGGCGGTGACGAGTGAGATCACCGGAATGGACCAGTTGAGCCAGCGTGGCTGTTCGAGACGGCGCTCGAGACGGACGGGCGACCTCATCGCACCGTCTCCTGCGCAACGCCGCCCATCGTGAGGCCGATGCGCTGACGATCGGCGCCTACGGCTGACAAGTCGTCGACGATTCGACCTTCGTAGATCACGAGGATGCGATCGGCGAGCGACATGATCTCGTCGAGATCTTCACTGATGAGCAGAATGCCCACACCGCCCTCGGCAGCCTCCACTAGCCGATCTCGTACTGTCTCGATGGCTCCCACGTCGAGGCCCCGGGTGGGCGAGGCCGCCACCAAGACCTTGGGCATGGCTGAGAACTCGCGAGCGAGAAGAACCTTCTGAACGTTGCCACCCGACAGCAACCTCACAGGCGTGGAGGTGTTCGGTGTCTTCACGTCGTAGCGATCGACGAGGCCAGTTGCTTGTTCGCGAATGGCCTTGCGTCGAAGCATGCGGAAAGGTGACATCTCGCGTGAGCGGTAGTTCTTCAGCGCCATGTTGTCTTCCACGGAGTGGCTCGACGCGAGCCCGGTGTGCAGTCGATCTTCGGGAATGTGGGCGACACCGCTGTCGATGGCCACGCGAGCGCGACCGGATTGCACCGTTCGTCCGGCGACGCTGATCGTTCCGGAACTGCAACCGCGCATTCCGGCGATCACTTCGGCGAGTTCGCGTTGTCCGTTGCCAGCCACACCGGCTACTCCGACGATCTCACCTCGTCCGACCGTGAGCGACACCGACTGCACCGCGACGCGGCCTCGATCGTCGTTGGCCGTGACGTCGGTGAGTTCGAGAACTGTGGTGGAGTTGTCGGCTCGATTCACCCGAGTGACCCGTGAGAACTCGACCGAACGCCCGACCATCAAGCTCGCAAGTTCGCGCGTACTCGTATTGGCTGTGTCGACGGTACCGACGGTACGTCCACCGCGTAGAACGGTGACCCGATCGGAAACCTTCATCACTTCGTCGAGTTTGTGCGAGATGAAGATGACCGTGCGGCCTTCGGCCACCATCGCTCGCAACGTGGCGAAAAGAACGTCGGCTTCGTTCGGCGTGAGTACCGCAGTCGGCTCGTCGAGAATGAGGATGCGCGCACCGCGGTAGAGGGTCTTGATGATCTCGACGCGTTGCTGCTCGCCGACGCTCAGCTGCCAAATGCGAGCCGAAGGGTCGACGGCGAGTCCGTAACGATCGCTGATCTCCTTCACCCGAGTAGCGACGGCCTGCTGGTTCATGAGAAAAGGAGCATCGTCTTCGCCGAGCACGACGTTCTCGGCGACCGTGAACGTTTCGACCAGGCGGAAGTGCTGGTGCACCATGCCGATCCCGGCGTGCAGGGCATCCTTCGGTGAGGCGAAGTTGACCACCTGGCCGTTCACCTCGACCTTCCCTTCATCAGGTCGGTAGAGGCCGGTCAAGATGTTGGACAGAGTCGACTTACCGGCTCCGTTCTCGCCGAGGAGGGCGTGGACTTCACCAGGGCGGACGTCGAGGTCGACGCCGTCGTTGGCCACCACTCCCGGAAACCTCTTCACGATCCCCGTCATGCGGACCGCACTCTGCATATCCCCACCTTCCCCTGCGTTGGTGACCCTAATGGAACGAGGACCCGGGCCACGAAAGGTCCGGATCGAGAACGACGTGCCGGGAAAAGCGTGGGGGTGGGTTCCGATCGGAACCCACCCCCACGAACGAAGTGTCGTCTGACAGACCTCGGTCAGCCGGCGGGGATTTCTCCGTTGACGCCTTCGACGAGGTACATCATCGACATCAGCTCACCGAACGTGTGGCACACACCAGCGGCCAACTGCTCGGTTCCCTTGTTGTCGTTGAGCGGACCACAGAACATCGAACCAGGCTTCTCGGAGAACTCGGCCTTCTTCGCCTCGATGGCGTCGATCGTCTCCTGAGCGACGATCTTGCCGTACGGGGCGAGCTTCACGAATTCGTCGTTGAGAGCGCCGTAGTAGTTGCCAGCGATCCAGTTGCCATCGAGCGCGGCCTGAATACGCGGGATGTGGTACACGTCCCAGTGGTAGGTGGTGGCGGTCAGCCACACCTCGGGATAGTTGGCACTCTGGTCGCTGTCGTATCCGGCCCACGGAACTCCGGCGGCCGCCGCGGCGTCACCGGAAGCCGGTGAGTCCTGCGACTTCACACCGATGACATCGGCGCCGTCGGCGATGAGCTGTTCGGCCGACTTGCGCTCGAGCGCTGGATCGAACCAGGTGTTCGTCCAGAGGAGCGTCACTTCGGCGTCAGGGTTGGTGGCGCGTGCACCCATCGTCCAGGCGTTCACACCGCGAACAACTTCCGGAATGGGGAAGGCGGCGATGATGCCGAGCTTGCCCGACTCCGACGCTGCTCCGGCAGCCATTCCGGTCAGATAGTCGGTGTCTTCGGCCGAACCGTAGAACTGCGACAAGTTCGGAGCGCTCAAGAAACCGGTGGCGAACTCGAAGCAGACGTCGGGATGGCTCCCGGCGGCCTCGGCAAAGGCGTCCTGGAATCCGAACGAGGTTCCCACGATGTAGGTGTTGCCATCGGCGATGAGGTCTTCGATCACCTGCAAGACCTGCGGGCCCTCGGGCACGTTCTCCTTGTAGGTGGTTTCGATGGCGTCACCGAAGTGAGCCTGAGCAGCCTCACGCGATTCGTTATGAGCCTGGGTCCAGCCACCGTCGTTGATCGGACCGACGTACACCCAGGCGGCCTTCAGCGGACCGTCGTCGGGTGCGCAGTCGATGACTGGGCTCGAGGCGAGACCACCGGCTTCGGCGGGCAGGTCTTCCCACGCGGTGAAGTTGGCGAGCGAGAACTTCTCGCCACTGCCAGAGCCGCCACTCGATGGGGCCTCCGTGTCGGGGGTGCTGGACGAGTCACCGTCATCGCCTCCACATGCCGCAACACCCAAACTCAGGGCTGCAGCGAGAGCGATGCCGATCGACCCACGGGTCTTTCTACGCATTGTTTCCTCCCTCAGATCGGCCGGGGGACGGCCGACAAGGCGACCTTAGTCGTCGTTCAGAGAGGGTTCGGGACGGCCTAACGAAATGTTCATGATCACGCCACAATCGGCCGTTTTCTGGCGTCGAAAACGTTCTCGAATCGAGCCGCTCCACACCACGAGCCGGTACTGGATCCGGTATTTGCGGGCGACTGCCGCCTCGACCTCATCGAACTCGGTTCCCGTAGTCACCCGCGCCGTCACCTCGACTGCCATCGTGCCGGGTTTCAGCCGGCCCCGGACGTCGCACGGCTGTATGGAGGCACGAGAGTCGTTGGCGAGGCGCTTCACCTTGGCGGCATCACCCGATGTCGTGAAGCAGAGTTCGTCCTGTCCATAGGGCGCGATCCACACCGGTGTGGCGACCGGTGTGCCGTTGCGACGGAAACTCACGAACGACACGTAGCGAGCGGCGGCCAATTCGCGAATAGTCGTCGAGTGATCGCTCATCGCTCGTCTCGGTACAGCCGAACCATGGCACGTTTGCCGCGGATACTCGTCTGCTTCATCGCCCGAATCACGTGTTCGGCCCGGGCGGCCGGGACCTCCACAACCGAGTGACTGTCGAAGATTCGGACGCCGATGTCGCGTCCAGGAACTCCACTTTCGTTGGCGATCGCACCCACGAGGTCACCGGGTCGCACCCCGGCCCGTCGGCCGACCGAAACGTAGAGTCGGGCCAGATCGCGCCCGTCGAGTCGTTCATTTCTTTGACCACCTGAACGGTCGAACGTCTTCGTCCTTCCGGGACGATCGCTGAAATCCTTTTTCGATTTCTTGCCATCTCGCGACATGGTGTGCGAGAGATCGGGTATGTCGCTTTCGTCGAGCGCCGAGATCTCGGCGTCGTGGGCCAGTTTCACTGCGGCGCGAGCAATGTCTTCGATGGAGTGACTGGACAGGAGTTCAGCGAGAACTTCGTCGACGTCGGCATGATCGTCGGCCACCACACCGATCGCATCCCGAAGACTCTCGACCGTCGTCTGCATCCGTTTGGCGCGCAACGCCTCGGGTGACGGCACACGTTCGAACGTCATCGCCTGACGTGTGAGGCGTTCGATGTTGTGCAGAAGGCGTTGTTCGCGGGGTTCGGCGAGGGTGATCGCCGTTCCTTCACGACCGGCTCGACCGACTCGGCCGATGCGGTGAACGTACGACTCCGGCGCCGACGGTACGTCGTAGTTGACGACGTGCGTGAGGTGTTCGATGTCGAGTCCGCGTGCGGCGACGTCGGTGGCGATGAGAAGTTCGGCCGTGCGGGCGCGTACACGCGCCATCACCCGATCACGCGTCTCTTGATCCATGCCACCATGCAGCGCCTCGGACCGATAGCCGCGACCGTTCAAGGTTTCGGTGAGCTGATCGACCTCACCACGTGTGCGGCAGAACACGATGGCCGCCTCGGGCTCTTCGATATCGAGGATTCGACCGAGTGCAGCAGCCTTGTGGAAGCGATTGACCACGTACACGCTCTGCTTGACCTTCGGTGTGGTTCCGGCTGCAGTGCTCGATTTCTCGATGGTCACTCGCACTGGATCGCTGAGATGTTTGCGAGCGATCTTGTCGATCTTGGGCGGCATGGTGGCCGAGAAGAGCACCGTTTGACGACCGGCGGGGGTCGACTCGAGGATCGCCTCCAGATCTTCGGCGAAACCCATGTCGAGCATTTCGTCGGCTTCGTCGAGAACCACCGTGCGTACGTCGTCGAGCTTCAAGGTCTTCTTGCGGAGGTGGTCGAGGGCTCGGCCTGGGGTGGCCACGACGATGTGAGCACCGCGTTTCAGCGCCTCGATCTGACGTCCGATGGGCTGGCCTCCGTACACCGGAACACATGTGGCTCGGAGATGGTGGCCGTATTTGTAGACGGCCTCCGAAACTTGCATGGCCAGTTCGCGGGTGGGAACGAGAACGAGCGCGACCGGACCCCGCGACGCACCGTCGAGTGCGTGCAGCAGTGGCAGGGCGAAGGCCGCCGTCTTACCTGTACCGGTCGCCGCCTGTCCGAGGACGTCATGGCCGGCCAGAAGATGTGGAATGGCCTCACGTTGGATGGGGGTGGGTTCTTCGTATCCGAGGTCGACGAGCGCGCGAACGAGTTCGTCGCGTAGCCCGAGGTCGGCGAATGCCGAGCAGTCGACGCCTTCTGAATTGTTCATGAGCGTTCTCCTGCCCGTTGTGTGCAGGTCAGCCTATGGACTGAACAACCATCACGGCGCAGATGATGCCGCGAACCGTCCAACCGATCGTTCGCGGCCAGTTGGTGAGAACGAGTCGCCGACCCGTTCGTTCGTCGTGACCGCGCGACATGCGTGCGTGCAAGGGAACCGACAGCAGAACGGTGGAGCCGAGAACTACCGCGAGGACGACCGCGCCGATCCAGGGCCAGCCGACCCATACGCCAACTGGTGGGTCGAGGAGTAGGGCGAGTGTCGTGATGCCCTCGACGGCCATCGGTAGAGCGACAACGAGACCAGTTCGTCGCTGATGCTCGTCGGCCACGATGGACGACGTATGGGCACCGAATTGCGCGAGCAGTGGATAGTGCACGATCTGAACGAACCAGATGAGTCCGACCATGACGAGAGTGGCGGAGGCGTTCAGACCGACGAGCCACTCGCCGACCTCGTCCGACCACCAGTTGGCCCCGAGAATCACCACGCAGACACCCTAGAACCCGATATCAGGTCGTCGCTTCCCGACTCATCGGCGAGACTGACTTCATGAGGGTGGTCTATGCGATGCGACTCGACGGTCCGGTCTGGTCACCCGATATCACGGCACTCGTTCGACACATGGTGACCGACTGGGTCGAGACCGAGTATCCGTTCGCTGAACGCGAGGCTGGGATCACCGTTCGATTCGACAACGACGACCCCGATCGTTGGTGGCGTCTCACCGTCGACAGGGGTCTGCCCGACAAGGCGGTCGCCACCTCGACTGTCACCGTCGCGACCGACGCCAATGGCACGTCGTTCGAAGCTCGCACCGTGGTGGTGCCTGGTGGGCATCGCATCGTTCCCAAGATGCCCGATGTGTCGGTGGCCTCGCTCCAGGGCTTGGTGGCCCGTGTCCTCGACACCGTCCCCATGTACGACGCCAACACCCGTGTGCTCGGCGAGGTTCGAGAAGTGAAGGATTCGCTCGGTGCGCAAGAGATCGCCGCCTTCTGCGACGCTCCCGGACGTACGTTGCCGATCCTCATCGAAACCGTTCCGACGCAGAGCACCCCGTTGTTCGACATCGAATCGGCCGCGCGAGCCTTGGTGGGTCAGGCGCACCTCGTTCGCTTCGAAGGGGATGCGGCGCGTACGGCGTTTCATGGTCTGTACCGCGACGAGATCTTGCTGGCCCGCGGCCTTGCCCTGGTGTGGCCCGGGCGTGATCATCGTGCGTGGGGCGGAGGGGGACTCACCCAGAACGGAGCCCGTCAGGAACTCCGTTCGTGCATCGGCCTCCTCAACGTGGCGGCCAACGGATCACTGGCGCCCTTGCGTGCACCGAGGTATCGGCGTCGGGCCGACGACGCTCCCGTGAGGGTTGCGTCTCCTGAGACGAGTCGGCAGGTCACGGCCGACATGGTCGCCATGTCGGAGTACCGAGCCGCTCTCGACGGCTGGCAGGAGGCGTACAACCGCATCGACGAACTCGAGCAGGCTCTCACCGAAGCCGACCGAACCATCGATGAGAAGAATCAATTGCTCGAAAAGGGCGACCATCTCGTCGATCAGCTCGTGATCCAGAACACCGAACTGGCCATCCGCCTCGGCAAGAGTCCTAGCGGCCTGCGCGCCACCTCGGCCCTCGACGCCGTGAAGCAAGCTGCGTCGATCTGCGAGAACCTCACTTTCCACGAGCGGGCCCTCGAGACGGCGGCCGAACTCGAGAACGTCGACGCCAGCCGACTTCTCGAGGACTTGGTGCGACTCAACGTCGTGGCCGGCGATTGGAAGAGCGGACGTATCACCAAGGCGTCGCTCACCATCTCGTGTCGAAGCCTCGGTCTCAACTATGCCGGTGGAATCTCCGACACCGCCGAGCGCAAGTACTCAGAGGACTACGCCTTCAGTTGGCGTGGGCGTACCGAATACGCCGTGGCCCACATTCGCAACGGCAAGGGGGCCCGCTTGTACCGTGTCCACGTGTTCTTCGACGACGAAGCGCAGCAGGTGGTGGTGGCTTACGTGGGTCGCCATCTTCGGGACAAGTCGACCAACTGACGATGCCCGCCCTCTCTCGCGGGACGAAAATTCTCGCGCTCACCAGTATCGGGGTGTTCTTGGTTTCACTCGATGTGAGCGTGCTCAACGTCGCCTTCGGTGACATGCTTCGCGACTTCGGTACCGATCGGCGGCGCGAACTGACCTGGATCTTCTCGGGCTACAACATCGCGTATGCCGCCGGATTGCTCACGGCCGGTCGACTCGCCGACGTTTTGGGTCGTAAGCGAATCTTCCTGTGGGGTCTCGGTGTGTTCGCTGTCGGGTCGTTCATGTGCGGAGTTGCACCCAATCCCGAATTCTTGATCGCCGCTCGAGTGGTACAGGCCATCGGCGGTGCGATGCTCACTCCGGCGTCGTTGGCTCTCGTTCTGCCTGAGTTCCCAATCGAACGTCGGTCGGCCGCCATCGGGATCTGGGGAGCGATCGGCGGTATCGCTGCCGCGTCAGGTCCGACGATCGGCGGTCTGTTGGTCGAGAGTCTGGGTTGGCGGTGGATCTTCTTCGTGAACCTGCCGTTCTCGCTCTTGGCGATCGTGGTCGGTGTGCGACTTCTGCACGAGTCGCGTGAATCAACGGTGTTCCGACGCCCCGACCTGTTGGGCGCGCTGCTCGCCATGGGTGGTGTTGGTCTCCTCACTCTCGTGATCGTGCAGAGCGACGACTGGGGATGGCTCGCTGTTCGTCCCGGCATCGTGCTGGCGATCGGAATCGTCATGTTGTTGGCCTTTGTGGCGAGGTGTCGTGTGGTCGATGATCCGGTACTCGATCTCGGACTCATGAAGTTGCGCTTCGTATCGGCTGCCAATATCTCGGCCTTGGTGTTCAGCGCCGGCTTCTTCGGCATGTTCTTCGTCAACGTGCAGTTCCTGCAGCAGGTGTGGGGATATTCGGCAACTGGTTCAGGACTCGCCATGACGCCTGGTCCACTCACTGCCGCATTCGTCGCCTACCCGGCGGGTCGCATGGCGCATCGTGTCGGACATCATCGTCTGATCGCTGTGGGTGCGGTGTTGCTCGCCGGCGGAATCACTCTTTTGAACCTGTTGGCCGAAGACACCGCTCGGTATTGGTCGATGTACTTCCCGTTGATGGTGATCACCGGCGCCGGAGTGGGTTTGTCGTTGTCGTCGTTGTCGAGCGCAGCCACGGCGTATTTGCCATCAGCGCGTTACGCAATGGGGTCGGCGCTCAATACGACGTTTCGACAAGTCGGTGCAGCACTCGGTCTCGCCATCGTTGCGGCGTTGCTCACCGCTGCGTTGTCGACCGACGACCCGTCGCAAGGTTTTCATCGCGCATGGTGGTTCGTGTCGGTATCGGTCGCGATCGGTGGAGTGGTGATGATGGTGTTGTTCCGTCGCCCGAACGCGGAAGAGTTGTCGCGCGCCGACGCGTGACAGATTTCGAGTCGGTACGTCCGTACCGATCGGGACATGCATACTGAGTGGAATACTGACAAACACCGAGATAGTCACAATCAGTATGAAAAATTGGTGTACTCCAAAACGTGCTTGGGTCAAGGATGTCGCCACCTCGATGGCGCAAAATTTCCTGGATGGACGATCTGCGCGAGAACAAGCCGCACGCTGTTCCCGACGACCCGCCCGACAACGGGCAGTGGAGACGACAGTCGTTCTGGGTGTTGGCATTGCGTGAGGCTCGTCAACATGATCGCTGGGTGCGTATTCAACGTCTCTACACCGCGTCGACGGCGGCCCAGATCTCGAGTGACATTCGTTCGGCGCACATGCGCGATCTCAAGACGTTGCGCGTACGCGGCATTCTTCCCGGAGAACAGTGGGAATCACGATGGGGAACCGACGACAAGTGCCCGCCTGGAAACTTCGCCATCTGGGTGAGGTACCGGGGTAAAGGCGACACGCCGTCGAGTTAGGTCACCCGGCCCGTCTGATCCAGACTTCTCCTGATCGAATGCCGGCAGTTCGGGTCGCGCGTCGACCGACTCGATGAGCGCGTCGGATGTCGCTTGCGATCTGGGCCGCAGTGTTGCGTGTGTTGAACTTGCCGACCCGATATCAGTGCGCGGTCACCAACGCTCGAACGACCAGCTCGCCGGACGACCATCGGAGTAGGGCATCACTCCGTGAAATGGGCGTGGGTCGTCGTCGAAGACGAGTGGCAGGAAATATCGGTCGCCCTCCCACATCGGAAGATCGGCGGCCTCGCGTTCGACCGGATCGTCGCTGCAGGCGGCGCGGAGACGCTCGACGGGTATCCAGGCCAAGTCGCCTTCCACGTTCGACTCGGGAGGAGTCCCCGTCCAAGAGTCGATCACGAAGATCGGGCCGAACCAGTCCTCGCCGTTGGCCCCGAAGCCCGGCCACGAGATCGTGCCGCGTAGTCGCATCGACGTGACGACGATGTGGGCTTCTTCGAGCAGTTCGCGTCGCATGCCACTCGCCAGATCTTCACCTGGCTCGAGTTTGCCCCCGAGTCCGTTCCACTTGCCGAGGTGCTCGTCGCCGCTTCGCTTGTTGCGATGTACGAGCAGGACCGAGCGGGCTGTGTGGTCGAACACGTAGCCGAGGGTTCCGATGATCGGGGTGTACGGCACGTGGTCATTCGTATCAGAATGTGCTCATGTCAACGTCGTCGGCCATCGATCGATCGACGATCGACACCTTTCGCAACGAGGGAGCCGCCGTCCTCCGAGGGGTCGTGACCGAGCACGAGCTCGAGTCGTTGCGTTCGGGCATCGACGACGTGGTGGCTCATCCGTCGGATCGCGCCAAAGTGGCTAGCACGGACGACGATCCTGGTTTCTTCATCGAAGACTTTTGCACGTGGCGTGATCGTCCTGCGTTCGGCGAGTTCCTTCGGTCGACCCGCCTACCGGCGATCGCGGCTCGCCTCATGGGCAGCGAGCGAGTCGTGCTGTATCACGATCACGTGTTGGTGAAGGAGCCGCGCACTCGACAGCGAACGCCGTGGCACCAGGATCAGCCGTATTACGACGTCGAAGGCGTGCAGAACGTCAGCTTCTGGATTCCGGTCGATCCGGTACCGATCGGCTCGTCACTCGAACTGGTAGCTGGCACCCACGTAGGTCCGTGGCTCATGCCGCGTAGTTTCCTCGATCGTCAGGCGAGATGGTTTCCTGAAGGATCCTTGGCCGATCTCCCCGACATCGACGCGCGACGCCACGAGTTCACCATCCGATCGTGGAGCCTCGAACCTGGTGATGCGATCGCGTTCCACATGTTGACCGTGCACGGTGCACCAGGTGTCGCAGGTGATGGGCGTCGTCGAGTTTTCAGCCTGCGGGTTCTCGGCGACGACATGGTGTACGCGCCACGCGACTGGGTGTGTTCACCCGATTTCGGAATGGTCATCCCTCCGGGAGACGACACGAGACGAGTCGGGGAATCGCTCGACGGCGAATGGTTTCCCGAGTTGTGGCCGCACAATCGACTCGTCGATGCGACGTGAGTGTCAGCCGCCCACTGTGGTGGTGAGATCGTTCGGTCGATCGCCCAGATCGATGTAGAGCATGGTTCGATCTTCGATGATCGGGTATTCGTTGTTCGTCGGAGGTGCAAGCTCGGTGACGTCGACTGTGCGCCCGTCGCAGTCGACGAACTGTCGAGTTCCCTCGATCTGATCGATCGCGCACGTCGGGTCGCGATCGGCGGGATAGGCGTAGTACACCACCCAGCCTCGCTCAGGATTGGTGCCTTCGTGATCGAGCACGATCGTGCGTTCACCGGTGGTGGTTCCGAGTCCAGGGAACAGGACCGGGCCGTCCTCGTCGATCGATTCGGCCCACCGGACCACGTTGCCGACTGGCAATCGATCGGGCGTGAACGTGGTGGTCGTCGTCTGGTCGCCGGCCATGAGTGCAGCGATGGCCCACATCACGAGGCCGAGGAGCGAAAAGAACCCGAGTCCGGCCGCCACCGGCGCCACCGCCCGGGCCAAAGGAGAGCGGAGTTCGACCCGTCGCATGGGTCGAGTCTGCCCGCTGGCTGGCGTATTCGACCACCCTGAGCAGGGAATTCGTCCGCGAGAAGGAGGTCACAGAAATTTTCCGAAGTTTTCGCGAGATAGCCGGCGGTGAACCCTCTTGTCCGGTGTCAGCGCAACAGCACTGACCCGACGAAAGGACACATCATGAAGATCTCCCTCCGCCCCACCCGCATGGCCTTCTCCCTCGTGACGGCCACCGCCATCGTTCTCGGAGCCGGTGTTTCCGGTGCCGCCGCCGCCCCGAACGGCCCCGGCCGCAGTGGAGAGGCTCACGCCGAGCACGGACATCCGAACCCCGAGGCCGTGCGCGGCCACGACGAAGAGGG
>Ga0075477_10000269_pt1 | contig 21534 bp, 6 predicted proteins | sample DEB08_DNA_FD_76338 | JGI IMG/M metagenome (GOLD analysis project Ga0075477, IMG submission 76338) | Aqueous microbial communities from the Delaware River and Bay under freshwater to marine salinity gradient to study organic matter... | ecosystem: Environmental > Aquatic > Marine > Coastal ...
CGTTGATGTTGCTAATAAAAGACCAATAAGTCGTAATACACATTATATGTTGACCTACGATGAGGCCGAGCTTGTAAAAAACGACGATAGAGTTTGGGATGTGACATTACATGAACTTATGATACTTGCCACACCAAAACCTCTAGGTTATAAAATTGAAAATAAAAATTTTAGCAAATCAAGTACTACAAACACAGACCACACCCAATGGGGGTTTGTCACACATTCAGACGATACTCTTAGACCTACATGGTCGTCCCTCGGTACGTCATCATTAACAGGAGTTGATCTCACCATAACAGCATCAGGTAAAAATGTGGATGTTCTTATAGTTGACGGTCATATTGATCCAAACCATCCTGAGTTTGCAAGATCTGCTGATGGTAGTGGTGGTTCACGAGTACAGCAAATTAATTGGTTTAATTATGGTGGTTCTGGAACATATGTATATACGCCATATTCTCAGGTTTCGGATCCTCCAGGTGGTGGATTATCTGGAGATAATAACCACGGTGCTCATTGTGCCGGTACTGTTGCCGGAAATACTCAAGGATGGGCTAGGGATTCAGACATTTATAATATAAGCCCCTATGGTACTAATCCCAATGGTAATATAAGTAGTACGATGTGGGATTATATTAGAGCCTGGCATAATTCAAAGCCTATCAATACAGAAACTGGTCGTAGAAATCCAACAGTATCAAATCACAGTTATGGTTCTTCTCTTACTCATATTAGAGGTGGCTATGGCTCGATTGCATTTCCTTATGAAATTACATATAGAGGGACAACAGTATCCGTTCCAACAAATCAGGAATTAACAACTGCTCAGTTGGAAGCTAGAGGGATTAATTGTTATCAGACATCAGTCGATACTGATGGTGATGGCATTGCGGATACAGTAGTTGATGCCTGCGATACACAATATTATGATACAGCAAGATTTGCTGATATTCAGGATGCAATTGACGACGGAATTATTATATGCTATGCTGCAGGTAATGAAAATGCGCTAATTACAAAGGCAGGTGATGTTGATTATGATAATAGACACAAATGGCTTTATTTAAATCTATTCACATATGATCTACCTTACCATAGAGGCAGTTCCTCTGGCCAAGGTGTTGATAATACAATTGTTGTTGGTTGTGTCGATAATTATATGCAAGGTAACGACCATCGCAAAACAAGTTACAGTAATTGGGGAAGTGCAGTTGATATATTTGCTGCTGGAGACTACATTCAAAGTGCTGTAAATGATACAGCAAGAGTTTCAACCGGTTTATCAACTGCTGCAGATTCAAGAGGCGGTACAAATCCGCTGGGTGATGCCTATGGCCAGAGTAAATATCCAGGTACAAGTATGGCTTCACCTCAGGTTACTGGTATTTTAGCATTATTGGCTGAAACATGGCAGGGAATGACTCAAGCCGATGCTCAGGCTTGGGTAAGAGAAAATGCATTAGTTGATAAATTATACGAATCTGGGACTATTGACCCAACACAATTATATAATCTAGGAACAGCAGATAACTTGATGCTCTTCTGGAAAAATCAACGAAAAGAATCGGGTTCAACTTATCCGTTAAAAACAGCAGGACGAAGAGAAAAGTCTTCAATTAAATATCCTAGGCCTAGAATTAGGCGTAGGGGTTAGAACTTTGATATAAATAAAAAATAAAATCTATTTTAGTGGGATTAGCATGCCAGAAATTTTGACCACAAATTTTAAAACCGATAATGCGAGACGCTTCGTAGACGATGTATTGTCGAACGATTATTATGTATTCGTTTCTGGGACTACTCAGGATGATGCTGAAAATTCCATTCGCTCAAAAATGGAATTTCTAGAAAAAACAATATTCGGCAAGAAGGTATATAATAGTGATGTAAAATTCATGATTAAATATTACCCTTGGCAAAGAGAAACGGTATATAATAAATTTGATGATACTACCGATTTGGGAGGAGTAAACTTTTATTCCGTAGTCGGTCCAACAAATCACAATACAGGTGACTACCGAGTATATAAATGCCTAGACAACGGCGATGGGTCTCCATCAATAAATGCCCCTCAGTGGAACGCAGATACTCCAGATCAGTTATATGATACACAAGATGGATATATCTGGAAATTTATGTATTCAATGACAAGAATAGAATTTGATGCATATAACGCGCTGGGCTATATTCCTATAATTGGAACATTTGATTCGAATCCTACTTCAACCACTGGTGGGTCACCATTTTCAGATATTATTGTTGAAAACGCAGAATCAAGTAATGGATATAAAACCGTTACTGGTAATTTGGATTCAGTACCATCAGACAACCCCACATCAAATATTTCATCTTTTTATGCAAAATTTACAAGCGAAACTTTTGGCTCATCGGTCGGTTATTATGTTGGCCAAACAATACTTCTTACGAACCCGGTAGATAATTTTACAGATATTTTTACCATTCTGGTTTATACATATGATGAAAATACAAACAGGGCAAGATTTATTGTACAAAATAGAGTAAAGCCAAACTCACAATTTTCTGGTTATACTGGTTTCGGAAGTAATGCAAAATTTAAAGTATTGCCAAGAGTTATAATAAGTGGCGATGGGACAGGTGCTATTGGTTACCCTATTATTGATAATGGCTCAATTACTGATATTGTTTTACATAATCCTGGGCAAGGTTATAATAATGCAGTTGCCGAGGTAAGAGATCCAATTTATGATTTTGATCCAGATAATCCAAATACAGTTGATGTGAGAGCAATTATCAGACCTGTTCTTGCTCCTGTTGATGGACACGGAACTAATTTATTAGATGAACTAAAATGTAGACATGTTTTGCTATATGGATATATTACTGGTGCAGATAATACTCAAATAGGTTATAATAATACATATTCAAAGGTTGGTATTGTTAGAAATCCTACCTTTGATATTTACGATCCTACCACCGAAACAACTACGTTTACGGTAACAGTGGCGACTGGCACAAATGATTATGGTGCTGGTAATAAGTATTATATTAACGGTTCAGTAAGCCCACAACTTACACTTGTGGAAGGTCAGACATATGTATTTGATCAATCAGATGCGTCAAACGCCACACACCCACTGAGATTCTCAGAAACTGGTAATGGAACACACGGCGGTGGTGTCGAATATACCACTGGTGTGACCACCAACGGTACCCCAGGAAGTGCTGGAGCATACACTCAAATAGTAGTTGAGGATCCTGCGCCTATATTACATTATTACTGTACTGTTCATAGCGGTATGGGAGGGCAGGCAAATACAGATCAATATGCTCTTCCAGCAAATCCTAATATTTTTGATAATAGATTTGGTTTTGTCACTGATGAAATTGTGGGTGTTCAAAAGAATGAAATACTTTATCAAATTAATGGATCAAATGTGACAGTATTCCAGGGTAAGGTATTTGATCTTGATTACACAAGTAATACAGTTTGGCTAGTTGAATATTCAGGCGCGGCAGAAAATCAAGCAAATTCTGATATTTCATTTGACGACAGTTTGAATTTTAGAAGATCAAACGGCCAAATTATTAGAATAAATACTCCTGTGGCAAATAACATTATAGAGTCAACATACGTACAGAGATCCGGGAAGGTATATTATATGGAAGACTTTTTCCCTCTGGAAAGAACAGAAAATTCGAGAGAAGAATTTAAGTTCGTCATGGAATTTTAAGGAATAGATAGATGCCAATTAACACAAATTTAAGCACTGCTCCATATTTTGATGACTATAGTCAGGAAGCTCAATACTACAGAGTATTGTTTAAACCTGGCTATGCAGTTCAGGCCAGAGAACTTACTCAGCTTCAAACAGTTTTACAAAATCAGATTGAACAGTTCGGTGATAATATCTACCAAGAAGGTAGTATTATTAAAGGCTGTAACTTCACTCAGATCAACGGTTTGGAATATGTAAAACTCGTAGACGGAAATGCAACTACTACAAACTTTGATCCGACCGCATATGTGAGTAGACGTGATGTCGAAAATATTAATGGCGTTGATACTGAAATTGATTATGTATATGAAATTACGGGTGAAACTAGTGGACTCAAGGCAATTGTTATTGCCGGTGTAAGAGGTTTTTCATCCGCACCTCCAAATCTGAATACATTCTTTATTGGTTATACAAATACTGATGTATCGGTTAATCAATATAAGCGCTTTATTGCTGGTGAAAAACTCACAGTATCAGAAAAGAAATTTAAAGTTGGTGAATTGGATATTGGTGAAACAAATCCCATTCAAACGACAGCTGTTGCTACTGAAATAGATGTCAGTGATCTATCGAATCATGTAGGTCAGTCGTTTGGTATCAGATCAGAGTCTGGTGTTATTTTCCAAAAAGGGCATTTTCTATTTGCTGAAGCTCAAACCCTTATCGTAAGTAAATATACAAAATTTCCAGATCAATTAGCAGTTGGTTATCAGGTTAATGAAACACTTGTAAATGCATTTGAGGATCCTAGCTTATATGATAATGCAAACGGATCTAGTAACTTTAATGCACCCGGTGCTGATAGACTTAAACTTGTACCTACTCTTGTAGTAAAAGAACAAACTGAAGCAGATGCCGACTCATCATTCTTTAGTTTAATTAGATATAGTAATGGTAATGCGGTATCAATCAGAGATGTAAGTGAATATAATGCTCTTGGTGATGAAATGGCTCGACGTACTTATGAAGAGTCAGGAAATTATATCGTAAAGAATTTTAAGATCACACCAACACGTAGAGGCAATGATCTCAAAATTGCCGTTGGGCCAGGTACGGCATATATCCGTGGATATAGAATTGAAAATTTAGCCGAAAGATTAATAACGGTTGATCCTATTTCTAATAGTGAAATTATAGAAGATCAAACAGTTAGTTTTAATTATGGGCAATATGTTGATGTATTGGATTTTCAAGGTTACGTAGAACTCGATAGAGCAACTACTGCGGATCTTAAAAACGTAGGCGGTACAAAAATTGGTGAAGTTTTTGTTCACAACATTACTGATACCAAGGTACATCTCAGCGGCGTAAGAATGAACCCAGGTAGTAATTTTGCCGAAACGGAAATTATTGATGTTCCTACTGGTTATATTCAGGTTGCAAATACTGCTGTTCAACCAGCTGTTCTAAAGAATACTGCGGAACAGGCTCTTATCTTTGATACAGGAATGCGAAGCCTTAAGGATACAACCTGTGTAAAACTTCCTATCAGAGAGGTTACTACTGCAACTGTTGATTCAGGGACCGATCAAATTATAGTTTCTGCAGGTGCTGACGGTGACTTTTTCCTTGATCAAGATGACATATTGGTAATCGAGGATACTGGTACAAAATTAACAGTACAAAGTGTTGCAGTAGAAAACTCAGGCACACAGTTAAGAATCCAAATTGATCCCGCAGATGGTGCAGGAGGCGCGGCCGCTCATGTTTATTATAACAGAAATAGAACTGGTAATACTGCGCCAAGACCATATGGCAAATTGAGCAAACAAACACATATTAAAATTAATCATGTGTTTGATACACAAAATAATAGATGGAGTCTAGGATTCCCTGATGTGTACGAGATTGTTAGTATTACCGGTGCTTCTGGTAATGATTATACAAATAGTTTTAGATTGGTACCAAACCAAAAAGACACTTATTATGATATTTCATTTATTGAATATATCCAAGGGCGACCAATTCCAATTAATGAAGTAATTACTGTTGAATTAAAAGTATTTGAATTAAATGCTATAGCAGGTAGAAGTTATTATTTTGACGTAAGCAGTTATCCTACCACAATAGGTTATGACGACATTCCTTCATATACAACATCGTCTGGTCGTAAATTTTATCTAAGAGAATGTTTTGATTTTAGACCTTATGCAGATCCTGCTGCAGCGGCCGATTATAATGCAACAAATCCAGCAACTGCTCCTACAGTTAATGCAGCTGTTGGGTTGGCACCAACATTTGCATCGATTACACCTATTACGCCAGCAGTCAATGAAAGGGCTACTGTAGACATTGAATCGTTCCTATCAAGAGTTGACTCATTGACTGTTGACTCATTTGGTAGATTTAATTTGACTCAAGGTCGTGAGGAAAGATTTGCAATACCTCCTACACTATCACCAGATCAAATGGTGTTGGCTGAAATTACAATTCCTGGCTCACCGGCATTATCACCCGCCGAGGCAGCTGCTAAAGGTCTTAGAGATTATGGTATAACTGTCCGTAAAAAATCCCACAAGGGATATAAAATGAAGGACATTAAGAGAATTGAAGATAAAATTGACAATTTAAATTATTACATTTCATTAAGTCAGCTTGAAGCTGCCACTCAAAATCTTAGTGTACTTGATGAAAATGGTAGAAATAGATTTAAAAATGGATTTATAGTAGATCCGTTTAATGATCTTTCTTTTGCCGATGTTAATAATCCAGAATATAATGCAGCCGTTTTACACGGCCAGAAAATATTAACACCGGCTGTAAAGCAATTTTCATTGGATTTGGTATATGCAGACGCCGAAGGTTCTCAATTATATCCTCCTACAAATAATCCTGATGTTGTATCATTAAGTAGAGATTCAAATGTATCAATAATAAATCAACCTTTTGCTACTGAGTTTAGAAACTGTGTAAGTAATTATTACAATTATAAGGGTCTTGGAGCATTATCTCCAGAATATGATGTTGCATATGACTTTACACAAAATCCGGATCCATTGACAATTGATACAGCATCGATGTTTGAAGATTTTGTTGATAATCTTCAAACGTTCATTCCTCTTACTGATGTATTAATGGACACAGAGGTGGTATCCTCTGTAAGGCAAGGTAGATTCTTAACCACAACCTTTGAAGATACCTTATCAAGTTTAGAGGTAGGATCAGCAGCCGAACAGGTCGGTGATTTTGTTACAAATATTGAATTTAATCCATTTATTGCATCCCGCGAAATTAAGGTTTGGGTTGCTGGATTAAGACCAAACACACCTCATTATTTCTTCTTTGATGGTGATGATGTAAATGCACATATCGCACCAGGTACTGCAGCAAGTCAGGTGAATGAAATAGAACGTTTCGGTGATTATGGTATTGCTGGAACTGGTATTAATTCTGATGCTAATGGTGTTCTTAGAGCAATCTTTAAAATACCAGAGGCTACATTCTTTGTCGGCGATAGAGTCTTAAAGATTTCTGATGTTGATCAATATGAATCTATTGATTCAGCTGGAACTTCTGGTACATCACTTACATATAGAGCTTATAATTTTTCAATCGAGAAAACAGAACTTTCAACAAGAGAACCAGTATTTAATATAAACACTGAAATTGTTTCTCGGTCAGTAACACAGCGCGTGGGTGGTGATCCACTGGCACAAACATTCTATGTAAGAAAAGGTATGGCTCAAGGCTCAGATACTGTAATGGTTTCAGAACTTGATTTATATTTTAAACGTAAATCAGATGTCAATGGTGTTACAGTTTATTTGTCGGAGACAGATAATGGATATCCTTCAGGTAATATTATTCCTTTTTCAAAAGTTCACTATACAAAGGATGAAGTAAACGTATCAGATGATGCTAGTGCAGCAACTACAATTCAATTTGAGGCTCCTGTAAGACTTCAAGCTGAAAGAGAATATGCGTTTGTTGTAATGCCAGATGCAGCTGATCCAGATTATCTTATCTTTACATCTAAAGTAGGTGGTACAGACTTAACTCCTGGACCAACACAAGGTGCAGCGGTTGTTCAAGACTGGGGTGACGGTCTTCTGTTCACATCAACAAACAACAGAGCATGGAAAGCGTATCAGGATGAGGATGTTAAATTTAATCTTAAACGACACAATTTTAACTCCAATCAGGGAACTGTATTTTTAAAGAATAAAGATCATGAATTCCTAACCGTTAATGATATTTCTGGTAGATTTAATTACGACGAATGGATTTATCAGATAAAAGATGAGGCTTCAGGAACTAGTAATGTTGTGTCAATGGAAGTTGGCAATAATGTAATTACAGGATCTGGTCTTGATTCCACTTATGCTATTGATGACATGATTTTTGTTAATGATGGTGTAAATAAAGATATATTTACAATTACTGATGTAACGTCAGCCACAAGAATGGTCGCTCATAAAAATTCACCATTTGATTTTGTCGCAAGTTCTGGCCAACCGGTGGTTGCAGGTAAGTTATCATATTATGATCTGAGAAATCCAAGTGAAATGCACGTAGAAGGAAGTTCTGCTAGAACTGGTAGAAAATTTGATCCGGGCACATTTGTATATGGCTTTGATTCTGGATCACAAGCAAATACTGCATCCATCGACAATATTAATTTGAGTTATATTCAACCATTCATTAATAGAACCAACGATGGCACGACCTCTACGTCGTTATACGGACGCTTCACATCGCCTAATAATATAAATGTATATTATGAACAGCCATTGAGATTTAATGATAACAATTATTTCTCAAACAAGGGTGCTGTAATTTACAGTAGATCAAATGATTTAAATGCTGATAAGAAATTTATACTTGCAGTTGATATGAAAAAGCAATCGGGATTAAATACATCGTCACCTATTATTGATGTTGAGCTTTCCAAATTAATTGCTTATCAATGGAATATAACAAATACATCTGCAACTACATCAAAATATATTTCCAAAAAGGTTGAACTTGCTGAAAACTTTGATGCAGAGGACTTCCAACTTATTTTGACTGGTTATAGACCTGAAGGTACGGATATTAAAGTTTACATTAAACCACAGAATGTATATGATAGTGATTCATTTGAAACTCTAGGATGGGTTGAACTTGAATTAATTGAAGGTATCAATACATTCTCGTCAAAATCAAATGTTAACGATTACAGAGAATTTAAATATGCAGTTCCTTCTTCGGCCAAAAATGTGGACGGTGTGCTAGAATATACAAGTGAAGCTGGTGATTTTACCGGATACAGAAGATTTGCTGTTAAAGTAGAATTACTATCCTCTACCATTTATAACGCACCAAGATTAAGAGATTATAGAGGCATTGCATTGACATGATCACACGAGATCCTAATAGTAGAGCGGTTATTAATAAAGACCTGGAAGCTTTGAATAAATATAAAATGGAAAGGCTTTATTACAAGCGAGTTGATAAACTTCAAAGTGATGTTGGTGAAATACAATCGACTCTGATTAGGATCTGCGAAAAAATAGACGCATTGGAAAAGAAGCACAAAAATGGCTAAACCTGGAATAACAAATTTACAAACGTCACAAACGTTTCAGAATTGGTTTGACAAAACCAACGAAGTAGTTGATATACTCAAGACGGAAATTGTGACGGCCTCTGGTTCAGGGGATACCACCACAGGTGATGCAACTCTTGTTGGTGATTTTACAGCAACTAATATTACTGCTACCACTTTATTGGCAGCTGATAATATTGGTGCAGCTGATCCTGCTGGAAATATTACATTTGAACAACCTGGTGAATTTAGCTCGGGCCAAAAGGTTACCGCTATTTTTGCATATGGTGCGAGTGGTGGGCAGGCAAGATTTACAAATAATGTTTTTAACTGGGATATTGGTTTAGATAATAATACTGATGCTAATTTTGTTATTAAAACATCTACAACTACTCCATTTGCTCTTTCCCCGCAAGGTGAGCTTGTCGTACAAGATCTTACAGTTACTGGAAATACATCATTTGGTACAAGTGGTGGTGTAGCTGAGGTTGCGCACGAGGCATTTAAGGCTGGTGATAATATTGTCTTTACTGGGCCTGATGCAAATAATCAGATTACAATTTCTGCTGGTCAATCATACGATGGTACGGGCTTAGACATTGTGGTTCCTAGACAAGTTTCTCACCAAAGCGATGCCGATACTAGAATTCGTTTTGATCATATGTCAGAGACGGGCGCAAGAAACGGTCAGACATATTTTGAAAATAACGGCCATGTAATGATGTACATTCATGGTGAGGAAAGATCTACAGATCGTCGGATTGATTTTATTTTAAAAAATGATCTGACTGGCAATGCTACTGTACCTTCAATTCAAATGTACCAGCAAACCAATGGTTTAGGTACAGATGTTGGTAAAGCATCCATGACAGTCGAAGGTATCATTACCGCTGGTCTTGACATGGTTGTAAATTCTGATGGTAGCGCAGGTAACGGACTTCAGGTTCAAAATGATGGTCGAATAGAACTTTTAGACTCTAGTGATAATGTTACCATAGCATTATATGGCGAAACTGGTGATGGATCATTTACAGGTAATTTGAATTGTGTTAATCTTGTTGCATCAGGAAATGTTACCGCTACTGGTGACCTTATATCATTATCAGATATCCGTGTCAAGGAAAATGTTCAGGATCTTTCAGATTCATTAAATAAAGTAGATCAAATGCGTGGTGTTTCTTACAATAAGGTTGGAGACACAGAGGAAAAAATTGGTTTTATTGCTCAAGAATTAGAAACCATTTTACCTCAAGTAATTACTGAAAATGAAGACGGTTATAAACATGTAGCTTATGGGAATATTGTTCCCGTGCTGGTAGAAGCGATTAAAGAATTAAATGCAAAAATTGAAAAATTAGAAAATAAAACATGTCAGTGCGCTTGTGATAAATAATTCTTGAATTGATATTCATAAATAAAAAGAAAAAGGTAGACATATATGTCAAAGATTTCAGAATTAGGTCCTATTACCGGTGCCAATACCAGAACTGAAGATCTTTTTGTTATTGTTAATTTGGTACAAGGTGATGATGGTACTAAAAACATCACCCGGAAGGAACTTGTAGAGGCTATCCAATACGAGATATTCTCGCGCATCACAATTACTGGTGGGTCTATCAGTAATGTCACGATGTTTAACTCTACCTTAAATAATGTTATAATTAACACTTCCGATTTTATTGCTGGCGAAATTGATCGTTCCATTATCACAAGATCAGATTTTAATGATGGTGATATTAGAGACAGTAATGCAAACAATCTTACAATCACCGCCTCAACCTTTGATGGCGGCGATATTACCGATTCAACATTTGATAACGGTTCCTTAACCAATTCGACTGGCGATACTCTCGATATCCAAAATTCAGTACTTGGTACATCAAACGTTGTATCAAGTTACATTACCGATACCACATTTGATGCTGGTATTCTTAAAGATTCTACCGCAAATAATCTTACGATTACCAGTTCCGATCTAAGTAACAGTACTGGTAATAACGACGTATTCACTAACTCTCGTATTGATGATTCATTATTTAATAATCCTACGATTGAAGGTGGTGTTGCGAACGGTACTATTCTTACAAACGTACAGATTGACGGATTAACACTTGAAGATGTAATTATTTCAAACAGTGAAATTGTTGATACAAATTTTGCAAACGGTGCAATTACCAACGCACAGATTGGTGAGTCAACATTTACTGCAGGTACTATTACAAATTCAATTGCAAATAACATTGTTATCACAAGCTCTGAATTTAATGACGGCACGGGTAATAATGTAACACTTACAAACTCAACCATCGATAATAGTTTAATTCAGAATTCTGTAATTGCTAATACAGATTTCCAAGGTGGTCTGAATGACGTAACAATTAACGATGCTGTAATTACAAGCTCACGTGCATCAAACACAGGTATTACTGAATCAACCTTCCAAGGTCGGATTGAGGATTCAACAATTGCGAATTCAGTTATTGAAGATCTTGATCTTGATAATGTTGTAATAAGAAATTCAAAAATTCTTGATTCTGAAATTAAAGACTTTGATATGGAGCTCACTAAACAGTGGGAACCAAATATGGACGAGGACAACTATTTTGCCCTTAAAAATGTCCAAACCGGCGAAACGGAAAAGATTTCATATAGACAATTCTTTGATGAGATTGCTCGCAAAACAGAAAAAGCACTCAAGGTTCATGTCGCCGTGGATGGCGATGACAAAAATCCTGGAACAATCCTGCAACCAGTGGCAACACTGGAAAGAGCTGCAGAACTAGCACTTGAGAAGGCAGGCGGTTCATATAATAGAAACGGTTTAAATGATGCAGTTCATATCTCGGTTGGGCCAGGTACCCACTATACCAAAGGTAATATTAAGTTACCTGACGATTGTTCGATTACATCAACATCTGGTCAATACGCAACTGTTGTCCAAGCATTACCTGGTTATGAATCTGAGAACTGTTTCCTACTAGGTTCTGGTTGTTATGCTCAAGGTTTCTCATTCTTCAACTGGAAAGTAGATAACTTTGATTACCCTGAAGGCGGATTTGCTTATGCATATCGCGCTGGTGCAAAAATCTTACGTTCTCCATATGTACGTGACTCATCTCAGTTGTCAAACTTCTTACGTCTTGATGTTGAACCACCACTGCAGCCATTTAATACAAAAGGCACAATTGCCGACCTTGGACAGCACGTTATCCTTGAGGTTGGTCATTCTGGTGACTTTAATATCAATGATGAGGTTACATTCTCAAACGGTGCGTATGGTTATATTTCATGGGATGATTCTCTGGATACTGCTAAAGGTATAGATCCAGATCTTGCAACAAATAATAAAATATTCGTACGAAATCTAAAAGGTACTGTCGAGGTTGGTGATTATGTTTACTCACAATCAGGTGGTACAGGTCAAGTTAAAGAATTAGGAATTGATGATTTCCCCAACCCATTGGTTGGCCGAGGCGGTGGTGTTATTCTTGCGGATAGACGTGTTCTTGATACAGACTCGTTATATACATATTTCCTTGCATTTGGTGCTACACCTCGTACACAAAACGGTATAGGGTATGTTGCTAGAGACGGTGCTGGTGTAAACGGTATTGGTTCATTGTCAATTTTTGTCCGCGTGGCATTCTATGCCCTGAACGGCGGTCAGATGACATTGAACAACTCAGGTACTCAGTTCGGCGACATCTCAATGAGAGCAAAAGGTTCTACGACAATCTTTGCTCCACAAGATACAACCGCAACATTGGTAGGTAATACTACCTTTGCGGATTCGTTGGAAGAAAGATCACCTGAAATCATTGAGGATATGGTCGAATACCTAACCGCAAATACTGCAAACGGTGGTTTGGGCCTACAAGAATATGATTCAGATAAATGTAAGCGTGATACAGGCATCATTATTGATAGTGTCGGTTATGATGTGGCACTTAATACAAACTACTGGGGTCGTCTAAACGGTCTCACATATCGTAGTCCAATTTCACAACGTGTTTACGGCGAACAGTTAAATGAAACCGCAGGTGCCATTAGACATCTTAAGGATGAAGTGGCTTATATCTTTAGAAATTCAGACACATCTGTTCTTGAAAGAGCAAATACATCATTTAATGCAACGCTTGACATCCTTGAATATGGTGAGGATTATGCAGCACCATTGACATTTGATGATACTGGAGTGGTGGCAAGAACCGCAGCTCGTAAACTTTTGATGGATAATACAGATCACATTACTAACAAGTTTATTGACTGGATCGAAGATAACGATCAATTCTATGCATACGATAGCAATAAATGTCGCCGTGATATTCAGGAATACATTCTTCCAGCGGCAAAATATGATATGCTGTTGGATACAAACTATAATGCGGTGACTGCAGGTAATGCCTATTACATGGGTACTGCAAGAAAGGTTATTGGTCAACAAAGAAATGAAACCGTATCCTCATACCAAAGATTAAGAACACAAACCGCTGATTTGTTATCTGCAAATTCATCTGCAGCAGAGATTGGTGCGTCTGATTCAATTAATGAAATAATTAATATCTTAGATAATGCAGGTAAAAAATATACACCAGTTGATGCAAGCTATAACCCAGTTACTGGTGACATGGTAGTCACAATCGGCTTCCATGATCTTACTGTAGGAACAAGAATTCTTATTGAACCAGGTAGTATGGTATTTACTTGTGATTCAGATGGATTCCAAACTGAATTGGCACATCCTAGACCTACAGATAAGGTTGCTTACCAACGGCCATTACCAATTAAAGCAGTATCGTTGACCGGATTTACTGTAAATGTTGGTGTATCTGCTGAAACATCAAGACACAAATTTGAAAGATCATCTAAGAAAGCTATTTCAGTTGTAGGTTCCGCAATTTACTATAGTGATAACGCAGGAATTCCTGCAGTAAATAGAAATGCTAGAAAGCAACTTCAAGCTAATAGAACATATATCCAAGATTATATGTTACAATGGATTGATAATAATTATTTCCTATACGACAGTGACAAATGCCGCCGTGATACTGCTGAATATATTTTACCAGCGGTTGAACGTGACATGCTTCTTGGAACAAACTTCAATGCAATCCAATCTGGTATCGCATATTATTCTGCCACCGCAAGTGAAGTTATTGGTGAACAATTAACCGAAACGGCTGGTGCGGTAAGATATCTAAAAGATCAAGTTGCTAATAATGTTCTTACTGATGCCGAATCAATTGCAAGAACAGATGCTGCATTTGATGAAATTGTTAGTATTATGGAAAATGCTGGCAGACTATACACACCAACAGCGGCTACATATGATCCAGTAACTGGTGTTATGGAAGTTACAATTGGTGAGCATGATATGGTTGTCGGTCAACAGGTACTTATTGCTGACGAAAGTATGACATTTGAATGTGGATCACCTGCTGTTCAGATAACACATCCAAGACCGACTGACCCAGCGTATAGAACACCCCAAACAATTCTCGAGGTAACCGCCACCACAATTAAATTAAACGTTGGTGACGCTGGTGGTTACACAGGTGCTCATACATTTATCAGTGCTAATGCAAATGCAATTAAATTGGCAACATACTCTGGTTCATATACACCTAGAACAGCAACATATGATCCTGTAAATGGAGAAATGGTGGTTGATCTTGGTCAACATAATCTTAATGCTGGCGACTGGATCCAAATTGCTCCAGGAAGTATGACATTTGAATGTGGTAGTCCTGCGGAAGAAATATCACATCCAAGACCAGGTGATCCTGCATACAAAACACCAGTAAGAATTCACGAAAGTGATGCAACAACAATTAAAGTTTATGTTGGTAATGCCGGTGGTTATACTGGAGCACATACATTTATTCGTGCTGATGCCGGGGCAATTAATGCTGATGCTCTTGTTTGGAGTGATCCTGCTAAAATAATCGAAACACATACTCCAACAAACGGCACATATGATCCAGTTACAGGTACAACCGTTCTTGAAATTGGAACTCACAATATTCAGATTGGCGAATTTGTAGAAATCGCACCTTACGGTATCACTTGGTCCTGTGGCTCACCAGTAGAATATATTTCCAACCCTCGTGTTGGAGAACCAAACTACGGTGTTCCAATTGAGATTACAAATGTTACTGCAACATCAATTACGTTTGATGCTGGTGCCGCTGGTTACTCAGGTACTCATACATTTGTAAGTGCTAGACCAGGTAGTGTTATCCATACACAAGCAACTAGAGGCGGTGTCCAAGCTAGACAACAACTATTGGCGAATAAGGAATTTATTCAAGCTGAGGTTGTTTCATATCTTAATTCAAATTACTTCACTTACGATGGGGCAAAATGCTCACGTGACACAGGTTTAATCCTTGATGCAGTTAAGCGTGATGTACTGACAGGCTCTAACTTTAGTTCAGTGTTTGCTGGTCTAGCTTATCGCTCAGGAAACACAAGTACTGACCTTGTGGTAACCGACCAACTTACAGAAACTGTTGGTGCTATCACTTGGCTGAAGGGTGAGATAGGTGGTAACCTAAGTGGAACTGCCCTAACAAGATCTAATGCAGCATTTGATGAAATTATTGATATTATGAATAACGGTCAAGGAAATGCTGATGCTATTACATTTGGTTCTGCCTCTGTAAGTGCTGCACATACAAATGCTAGAATTGCACTTCAGAATAATAAGGCATTCCTGCAGGCTGAGGTTACAGCATGGATGGCTGCAAATCATCCAACATTTACATACGATGCTGCAAAATGTGAAAGAGATGTGGGTTATCTTGTTGACTCAATTTCGTTTGATATCCAGCATGGATCAAATTCTGCGGCTGTAAATAATGCAAGACTTTATTTTGATAATGCAGTAAGTGTATTGCCAGAAAATCAAAAGGTAATTACAGCAGAAGCATTTGAAAGAATTGCTGCACTTGCTGGTAGAATTGTCCGTGGACAACCAGTAGAAAAGACAAGCACAAACCCACAAAATGCGGACTTAACAGTTCCAGGTGGATTCACACCAACAGATGCCACATATGATCCATTGACTGGTATTATGGTTGCAACTATCGGTGCTCATAATTTTGTGGTTGGTGATAGAATTAATATTGCACAGGAAAGTATTACATGGGAATGTGGTTCACCTGCACAACAAATTTCTCACCCACGACCAACAGATCCTGCATATGACCAGGCTCTGCCAATTATTGCCGTAACATCAACTACAATTACAGTGGATGTTGGCGATGCTGGTGGTTATGAAGGTGCTCATACATTTATTTCGGCAACAGCAGATGCAATTAAGGATTCTGCTCTTGCAATTTCTCAAAGAACACAAGATCTGTTTGGAATAGTTTCAGATATGATCCGTGGTGATGATTTCAATGATCTTCCTGCAGTTGAGGAACCAACAGTTACGGTTGCTGCACCAGAACAGGATGCGTTTGAATATATCAATGGTGCAAGAGAGAAATATGCGTATGAAATAATTACATTCATTTCAGAAACATATAACGGACTTGCCTATAATGAGGCTAAGTGTAGCCGTGATGTAGGATACATCGTCGATGCAATTGCTCAGGATATTGAATACGGTGGTAATGAAGCAACAATTACTGCTGCCAAGGAATACTTCGAGGCTGCACTAGAATTGAGTGAAGGCTATCCAGAGAAGCAGACAAGACCTGCTTCGACATTGGATACAAATCCAAATACTACAAACTATGTTGATTATATCAAGTCAATTAATATTTTGCCTAAGGATCAACGAGAGCCAACCAAAGCGGCATATATCCATATGGCTGATTTGGTTGAGGATGTCATTGCGGAAACTCCATTTGCAAATACTACACCTATCGTACAAAATACAGATGGAGATGCCGCGGATGCTACAACTGCACTTGCTGCTAAGAATCTTGTATTGACCATTGCAAATGCAGTAGATGAATATAAAGAACCTAGTGATTTACCTATAATTTCTGGCAATCCTTCATATGAACCGAAGAGAACATTTGCTAGACAAACACTTCAAAGAAATAGAAAATTCCTACAAGAGGAAGTGGTTGCCTATATCAACGATGTATTCTTCACATTTGAGGAAGGCAAATGTGCTAGAGATGCTGGTTATATTGTAGATGCAGTTGCCAGAGATATTCTTTCTGGTAGTAACTATAATTCAATTTATGCCGGCAGAGCATACAGATCAGGTACCGTTGGTTCTGATATCGTAATTAATGATCAACTTTCAGAAACAATTGAAGGTTTCAGATATGTACAACGCCAAATCGAAAATCAATTAACTGGTAATGCACTCGACAGATCAAGAACATATTTTGGTAATCTGTTTGATGTGCTATCAAATGGTGTTGATACGGCTCCAGCTTATGTATTTGGATCTGCACAAGCAAGCACATCTAACCTGAGCGCACAACAAGGGCTTCAGGCAAATAGAACATTCATGCAAGCTGAGGTACTTGCCTGGCTTGGAATTAACTACCCATCATTAACATATGATCAAAACAAGTGCTACCGTGATGTTGGATATATGGTTGATGCAGTATCGTATGATATCAGACATAATACAAATGTAGGTATCCGTGATGTTGCTAGACTGTATTTTGAAAATGCAGTAAGTGTACTTCCTCCGGATCAGAAAGCACCAACCGCCGCGGCGTTTATTCATCTTGCAGCAGTGGCGGAACAAATTGTATTGAAACAACCAGTTGCTAAGAGTGCTGGTAACCCAGAAACACAAGATACGGTTTCATTTGGTGCTGTAAATGCCGCAGTTGGTATTCGGGTAGAAGAATTATTTAATATTGTTTCAGATGTTATTACAGCAGATAGTCTAATTGAAATGCCGGCAGCAACCGCGCTTGATATTACAAATGCAAATGCTACTGGATATGATTTGGAATATCAAATTGCTTATAACAAAATTAACGATGATGTTAAGGCCAAGGTTCAGACCACAGTCGTACAATTCCTAAATGAAAAGTACAATTTCCTTGAGTATGATGAGGCAAAATGCCGCAGAGATACTGGGTATATTGTTGATGCAATTTCACATGATATTCAGTACGGTGGCAATGCAGCAATTCATAATTGTGCTGGTATCTACTTTGAAAACGCAATTAATGTTCTTGATAGAGATCAAAGAGAACCTACAAGAAGAGCATTTGCCCATCTTGGTGAGGTAATTGAAAAACTCATTAAACGTGAAACTGTAACACCAACAAACGGTAACTCAGAAACAGTTGATCTTGTTGGTCTGCCAGGTGGTAATCCTGTCAGAACTGATATTGCAATAGAGGCTAGAAATTTGGCTTGGATTATTTCTGCAATTGCGGATGATGAGGATCCATCAAATATACCAGTGAGAGTTGATCCTATTATTACTTGGGTTGATTCACACTTTGTTGCCTCAAAAGATCTTATTGAGGATAATACAGGAACATTGGTAGAAGATATGATCAGATATATTTCTGATACATATAACGGCTTGAGTTTCCCAAGAGAGAAATGTCGCAGAGATATGGGTTATCTTGTTGATGCTGTGTCACACGACATTAACTATCAGACAAACCACGCATCAAGAATATCTGCTCAAATTTACTTTGAAAATGGTGTTAGTGTTCTACCAGTTGATACAAGAATCCAGACTGCTGAGGTATACCGTGAAATGGCTGACCTTATGTCTGATATTGTTCTTGAGGTTGATACATCTGCAAATACTGGTCTTACTCAAAACTTTGACTTTGAACCATCAGATGGCACAACCGCAGCAGAGGTTAAAAATCTAATTGGTATTGTTGAGGATGTAATTAGAGCAGACAGTACTGCTGTAATTCCGGAATTGATACAGCCAGACTTGACCTGGGTTAATGCAGATAAGATATGGGCAGCTGATACTATTGATGATAATGCTGATATGTTGGCTGATGATGTACAAGATTGGCTCAGAGAAGAATTTACTGTACTGGATTACAACAAAGCTAAGTGTCGCAGAGATGTTACACAATATATTATTCCTGCATTTAGCTTCGACCTAAACTACGGTGGTAATGCAGCAACAAGATGGAATGCTGATTTCTACTACTGGAACAATATTTTGAGACTTCCTGAAAACCAGAGAATTCCAACTGCAAAGGCATATCGTGAATTAGGCAATATTTGTAAGGATGTTATTCTAGGTAATGATCCAGAGGTTAATGCATTCGAAGAATTAGCAACAACAGTTGAAGGTGCTAAGGTTCAAGATCTTGCTAATATCTTGTATGAAACACTCCTAAATAATGATACAAAGAGATTACCTGCACTTGAATATCCAGACTTCAGCTATGCTACGGATCAGGTTTACTCATTTACAAGAGATGTTTTGGTTGCTAAGAGAAATGAATTGCAGTCAGAGATTGTAAGATTTGTTAATAAAGAATATAACTTTATTGATATAAATCTGACAAGACGTGATGCTCTAAATCTATTGTATACAATTGCTAATGATTTCAGATTCATTAATACTGCAATCACAAGTGCTCCAGGATATGGTGGTGTTGAAGGTAAAGGTTCATCCAAGGCAACAAGAACATTTGTTGCATCATTCTTTAATTATGATGGTACTCATGTATTCCCTGTATTTAATCCTGTAACGAGAGGATTGAACTTTAAGGGCACTACTACGGATATAAATAGTGTTGATACAACTGCAATCAAGAGGAATGATGCTTACATAGTACCGACGGATAATAATGGAAATAGATACTCAGGAACAGTATATTATTGGAACGGTACAATTTGGGTAAATGACGGTGCTAATAATGATCAACTCTTGTATGCATTCTATAAATCATGGGAAAGAATGAGAGATTATATTACAGGTAATTTGAACGGAGGAACGGACGAGAATAACATGATTAACGGTCTATTTAATGACATTATATTAGGAAATGTTTTGAGACCTGACACATTGGTATTCGGTTCGTTGGTTGAATCTATTGCTCACCAGTTTAACGGTGCTTCGGCTGGTGTAAATAGAACGGCTCTACCTCTGAACTTTAGAAACATTGGTCTTCCAATTTCGGCCTTGGCTTCTGTTTCCTCTGAAGAAGGTGGTAGGGTTCGTTGGTCAGGTGCTGACGAATTGAACAACCAATACTTTGCTAGAGGATTGAGAATTAATGGTAGAACAGGACGGATTGAAGGTAGACCGTTTACATCATCGGTGAGAAAACTCGCAAGAAGAGCATCTAACAGTAGGGCGATCGTATAATGGCAAATACAACTATTACAACTATTACAACGACACAGGCACCGGACGCAAAACCGGTTTATAAAAATTTAACGTTGTCTACAAACTGGCAAATAATCATCGAGGTCCCTAACTACGAAGTTCCTGAACTTGTATTTGGTGGATCAACTACGGTTGAACCAGGTGTTGGTGAAGTTATTTCACCATTGATTCTTTGTAACACAACAGCAAATACTGCTTATGTTGATCTTAAGGCATATAGATATGTCGAAAATGATTCCTGGTATATTTTAAGAAATTTACCAGTTCCTGCATATGACACAATTCCTATTCCTATTAACGGTCAATTCTTTAAGACTGGTGATACGCTAGAGGCTAAGGCAGATAAAGACTTACACGTAGATGCAACATTGTCATTTACCCTTGGCCAGGCGGAAGAGGATGATGTCTAATGGCAAGCAGATTTAAGTCACTACGCGGGAGAACACAAACGCTGGGGCATGGGATTCCCCAGCAGTTTCCTATTAATCTTGATCCCGTACCTTTTGAAGGTGCGGTTGTTTATGCTGAAAATGGCACACTAAAATACTCAAACGGTACTGCTTGGGTTGATCTAGGAACGGGGCCCCAAGGTACCACTGGTATCCAAGGAAATCAAGGTGTACAAGGTGTCCAGGGCGAATACGGCCCTGGTTTTACAATTATTGGTTCTGTCGCTGATGTTGATGCTGGTGGTGATCCACAAGCGACTTTAAATACTGCTTTTCCATCTGCAAATATTGGCGAAGGTGTTATTGATCAAGCAGATGATGAACTTTGGATCTATGATGGCACAAATTGGGTAAATATTGGTTCATTCCGTGGTGTTCAAGGTTTCCAAGGTGTGCAAGGTGTTCAAGGTTTCCAGGGCACAATCGGTGAAGAAGGTATTCAAGGTTCCAGAGGTTATCGTGGTAACCAAGGTGTGCAAGGCGCACAAG
>Ga0075477_10000277_pt1 | contig 21363 bp, 25 predicted proteins | sample DEB08_DNA_FD_76338 | JGI IMG/M metagenome (GOLD analysis project Ga0075477, IMG submission 76338) | Aqueous microbial communities from the Delaware River and Bay under freshwater to marine salinity gradient to study organic matter... | ecosystem: Environmental > Aquatic > Marine > Coastal ...
TGTTTTCTGTTAGTTGGATTATTGGTCGTTTTTGTAATTACAAATGTAGTTACTGTTGGCCGTATGCAAATACAGATAAACCAGATCACTATGATTTAGAAACTTATAAAAATACTATAGATGAAATCAAATATCAAGCAAGAGCAAACGGGTTTGATAGATTTCATTTTAGTTTTAGTGGAGGTGAACCTACAGCATATAAGGATCTATTAAAACTAATCGATCACTATGAAGATTTTGAAAGTCCATACCTAAGTATACACATGACAAGTAACTGTAGTCCTGCAAAGAACTGGTGGGATAAATGGTTAGATGTTACAAATGTAATGGATAGAAGAACTATTACTGCAAGTTTTCACGCAGAATTTGCAGATGAAAAGGAATTTGGTAACAAACTGTTGTACTTACAAGACAATGGCGTAGGTATTACAATTAATCAAGTTATGGTTCCGCAACTATGGGACGAGTATTATGAAAGAAGTCAAAGATTTATTAAAAGAGGATTGCACGTCACTCTTAAGCCGCAATCAGATCCTACTGCGTCATTTATTGTCGAAGGTTATACAGATGAGCAAAAACATATTTTACAAAATGACAGCGAACAAACAGAACACCAAGTAGTATTATTTGATAATAAAGGTCAGCAGTACAGCATTGATCAAGCAGAAAGGTTTAATGCGTTTGGATTTAACAAGTTTAAAGGTTGGAACTGTAATGCAGGATATCAAAGTTGTATTATTAGAGGTAACGAGGTAAAACGTAGTTATAGTTGTCATGATGTTCCTTTGGGAACTATTACAGATGGGTTTCAGTTGTTTGATACGCCTATGCCTTGTATTACACCAAGTTGTGTAAGCAGTGCAGATAGTAAAATACCGAAAGAAAAGAAATGAAAATAGAATTAGAAGATATTATGTTCTGGATGGATGCTATTCGCAACAGCGAGGATCGTGATCGTACACTTGAAAGTTTCTGGAAAGGACAGTTACGTAGTAAACAAGCATTAGTAAAAATGTTAGAATATAAATGCGATTATAAAAAAGATTATTCTATAGTAATTCACGGAGGCTGGAATGGTGTATTAGCAAGTTTACTTTTTAATAGTCATCTTAGTATTAAACACATTGAATCTGTAGACATTGATGCAAGTTGCGAAGAAACTGCAAGAACTATGAATAAGAATCAAGAAATGCAAGGCAAGTTTATTGCTCGTACAGCCGATATGTGTACCGATAAGTATAATGCAGACATTGTGATTAATACAAGTTGTGAGCATTTAACAAAAGAAGCCTTAAAACAATGGTTTGATAACATACCTACAGGTGCAATGTATGTTATGCAAAGCAATAACTATGCAGAACTTGAAGAACACATTAACTGTGTAAACAGTGCAGGTGAACTTGCCGAATCTGTTGGTGCAAAAGATTATGATGTAGAGGAGATTGTATTACCTAAGTATACAAGGTATATGATTAGTGGAATAAAATGAATTATCAAACATTAACACAATACGGAAGTTTTATTGAATTAGATGTAACAACTGATGCAGAACTATTAGTGTCTTGGGCAAATGACTTTGAATGGGTAAAGTACAATCCTCGAAAAGATGTTAACCGTTGGGGTTTAAGTATTACAAGTTTAGATGGCGGACTGTCAGGTGTTCCTGACTTAGATAGTTTGTATGAATATAATAAAGAAAACGGTACAGATTACAAAGAAGAAGATTTCAAAGTTCCAACACCTGTTCTCAATAAACAAATATATGATATACTAAAACCTTGGGACGGATATTATTATAGAACACATTTCTTAAAGTTTGGACCAGGAGGATTTTTCCCTCCACACAGAGATTGGAATTACATGACTGGTGTTCCTAAAGATTTTAGACTAATTATGCCATTACGTAATGTTAATCCTCCTTCATTTAATTTTGTCTATGAAGATAAAACACTACATTGGGAAACAGGAAGAATGTATTTCTTAGATACTCAACGTATGCATTATTTGTTTAATAGTAGTTTCACAGATAGTTATTGGATGGTAGTTAATGTAGCATTAAACACAGAAACTATTATGCGAACATTAGAAAGGTTAAATCAGAAGTAATGTATAATTATGAAGATATTAGATCAATACATTTAGAAATTACATCTAAATGTCAAGCACGTTGTCCAATGTGTCCAAGACGTATTCATGGTGGACCGTTATTAGACAGTATTGACTTAGAAGAAATAGATTTAGGAACCTTTGTAAATTGGTTTCCAAGAGACTTTGTTCGTCAGTTGCATTTCCTTAATATGTGCGGAAACTTAGGAGATCCTATTGTAGCAAAAGATACACTTGAAATTTTCAAATACTTACGTGAAACAAATCAAGGAATGACTTTGCAAATGCATACAAATGGAAGTGGACGGTCAAAAGAATGGTGGCAAGAACTTGCTCAGCAAAATGTAAAAGTTGTATTCGGTATTGACGGATTAAAAGATACTCATGCATTGTACAGAGTAAACACAGACTGGGACAAAATTATAAACAATGCTACACATTTTATTCATGCCGGCGGAGATGCACGTTGGGATATGTTAGTGTTCGAACACAATGAAGATCAAGTAGAAACTTGCGAACAAATGAGTAAAGAGTTAGGTTTCAAAGGCTTTAGTATCAAACATACAACAAGATTCAAAGATGGTAGATTTGATGTGTTAGATGATGATTATAATATTACACATACTCTATTTCCGTCTAAGAAAAGTCGCGATATGATTAAGCCAGCCAAAGAAGCACAAAAAGAAAAAATGCCAACAATTAGTTGTAAGGCAAAAAATGATAATCAAATGTATATTAGTGCAAACGGCAACGTAAGTCCTTGCTGTTGGTTAGACTTAGAATGGTTACCACAGCACAGTTACAGTAGATTAGATTACATGGTTAAAATTAAAAAATATCCTAATTTGCATAAGAATACTATGCAAGAAATATTTGATTCAAACTTTTTCCGTGACATTGAAAAGACATGGACTACTTGTGGTATGCTTGAATGTTCTAAGCAATGCGGAAGTTTTGACAAACTAAACAAACAGTTTGAAAGGATAGAGCATGAGTAAAACGTTTTGTCCTTTGCCTTGGATACACTTAGCAACCAGACCAAACGGTGACGTTCGTGTTTGCTGTACAGCAAATGCTTCTGGTGCAGGCAAAGAAGATGACAAAACAGCAGGACTTGTAAAGCAAGATGGTGTTGCTATGAACTTGCGTGATCATACTATTGAACAAGTATGGAACAGTGAACATATGCGTAGAACAAGACTACAAATGCTTAATGATGAAATACCAGAAAGTTGTCGTAAATGTTTTTACGAAGAATCAAAAGGTATTGTTAGTAAACGTCAATGGGAAACAGAAGTATGGAAACAAAGATTAGACATTGACAGCATTGTAGCAAAAACCGATGAGCAAGGAAACTTGCCTGTTGATATTCCATACTTTGATCTACGTTTAGGCAATATGTGTAATCTAAAATGTACAATGTGTTCGCCACATGATAGTTCAAGTTGGATTAAAGAATGGAAGTTACTGTATCCTAAATATACAAATGAAGATTTAAAACGTGATCAAAGTTGGGACGAAAACTTTGACTATACATGGTATAAAAAAGGTACATTCTTAGATAGTATGAAAGATCAAGCAAAGTATATTAAGGAATTATATTTTGCCGGCGGCGAACCTTTAATGATTCCTGAACACTATAATATTTTACAGTTTATGGTTGATGAAGGTTATGCAAAAGATTGCTGTGTAAGATACAATTCAAATGGAACTGTGTTAGAAGATAAACTGTTTGTACTATGGTCGCATTTTAAAGAAGTAACATTTAACTTTAGTATTGATGCATATAGTGAAAAGAATGAATATATCCGATACCCGAGCCAATGGAATACTATTGAAAAGAATTTAAAAATATTAGATGAAAGTGGAACTAACATAAGAATTAATATTGCCGCGGCAGTTCAGTTACTGAACGCACCTTATCTTGGAGAATTAGCCGAATGGAAAGCAAGTCAACATTTTCACAAAGTAAACAATATGCCTTTTGGTGGCGGACTTATTAGTACACACCTTGTTTATTTTCCAAGTTATCTAAATGTAAGAGTGTTGCCAAAAGAATTAAAAGAATTTACAAAATCACAAATAGAAACATTCGTTGAAAGACAAAAGTTTAATACTGATTGGAATAGAAGTCCAATGGGTAAAACAAGATGGTTAGGACTTGTAGATTATATGATGGCAGAGGATTGGACAGACAAATTGCCACAAACAGTAAACTACTTAGAAACACTGGACAAATCAAGAGGTACAGACTTTAGAAAAACTTTTCCTGAGTTAGGAGAATATATCTAATGTACAAAGGTTTAATATTAGGCAGACAACAAGACGTTAATGTTGATACTGAACATTGGAAATTTGGTATCGTTAGGAACAGTAAAAAGATTGTTGATACGATGTTACATTATACAGCATTTCCGTTAGCATATAATGATCACGGTATTATAGATGCTGTATGTGAAAATCTCAAAAAGTATAAACCAGAAACAGGTGATAATGCATTTAAAGCATTTGAACCAACACTTAATAGTCCGCATATAGAACTATCAAATAAACTTTATGAAATGAGTAACGGTTATAGATCTGTATATACATTATCGGGTAGTGATGGTATTGAAGTTGCTATAAAACTTGCGTTTGCTTATCATGAAAAAAAGCAAAACAATAAAAAGAAAATTGTAAGTTTTACAGATGCATATCATGGTGCAACACTATTATCTCTTTCTTGTGGAGATGTAGGATTAGAAAGAGCCTATCATGGAATGAATCCTTATCAAGATGTTATTAAAATATCTCCTGATATGCATGAAGAAGTAGACTGGAACGAAGTTGCGTGTATTGTTGTAGAAACTTGTCCTCATTACGAAACTGTAGAACCGTACGGTTATAATGTATGGGAAAAAATAAATCAGATTCAAAAAGATCATGATGTATTAGTAATCATAGATGATATTTTTATGGGTGGTGGCAAAACAGGAAACTTCTTTGGCTTTAGTAAATTGCCTGTAGTTCCGGATATCTTTGTAATGGGAAAATCTATCACTGGAGGATTTTTTCCTTTGAGTGTTAGTTTGTATAATCAAAAAGTAAATGAACAGTTATATGACAGTCTATGGTTGCATGGACATACATATAGTTTTTGTTTGTCAGGTATTTTAAGTATGCTTGAATATATTAAAGTACTTGAGGAAAACAAGTATATGGATAATGTTTATACTATAGTAGCAACAGCAAAAGATTATTTTACAGATGCAGGTTTTGAAATTGTTGGTAATTACGGTTTAGTATTTTTATTGGCTAAAAATACATTTAAATTTAGATTTGTATTACCTTTAAACGCAGACGAAGAATATTTTAAAGCAGTGCCTGAAACATTAAAACAGTTGGATGAACGATGGAGCCAATAAAACGTATACAAATTTTAGAGCCACACGGAGTAGTTACTGCATACAATGATGTATGGTTTAACATATATCCAGGACCTCTTGGGTTAATGTGTAGTGGAGGTGCAGATAGTGCATTAATGTTATACTTTACACTTTTACACAGTGACGATCCTATTCATGTTTTTACACTTGCAAATAACCCATTGGAACTAAAAAACGTTACAGCGGCTACTGCTGTTGTAAACAAATGTGTTCAACTTACAAACAAACACAATGTAGTTCATCATGTTGTACACATGGAAGGCAATAAGCCTGATGGTCCTGAAGTTTTTGCAAATATGATAAAACAAGTTGGTATAGATATAGCAGTGGCACAAGTTGGTGTTACAAGAAATCCACCAAAGGACATTTTAGATAAAATGAATCAAAGCACTGCTCCAAGAGACAAAAGTAGAGATAATCCAGAGCCTACAAAAGAGTTTACTGATGGGCGATTAAGGGGATATCCATATCATATATATTGTCCATGGACTATACACAATAAGCAGACTTTAGCAAATATATATAAAAAACATAATTTAATAAACACATTATTCCCTGTAACTTACAGTTGTGAATATTATCCATCAGATAATGATCTGCCTGATCCAGGTATGGATCACTGCGGTCAGTGTTGGTGGTGCGAGGAAAGACAATGGGCATTTGGCCGAATGAAATAGTGAATAGTTTTGTTGAACGTTTTGACGATGTTGAAAAAACATATAATCAACTTGTGAATAAAAGCAAACACTATCCAGACGGAAAAATATACAACGGCGACTGGCTACAAATAGGATTAAAAGCAACCTATGAACAAGACGGAAAAGTACATAGACAGTTAGGATTTGATACACCTATAAATGATTTACTTAATCAAGATATAGTTGTAAGTGCAATTTTTTCTATACTTAAACCGGGTGTAGAAATTACGCCACACAAGGGGCATAGAGGATTTGCAGAAAAAATTTACAAAGCACATATTTGTATTCACGAAGCAAAAGACAGTGCATTAATTGTAGGTGATAAAAAATACGAATGGAAAAGAGGACAAGGATTTTTATTTGACGACACTATTGAGCATACAGCATACAATAGAGGAAATGATACACGGGTAGTTTTGCTAATGGACATTGCAAGAGACCCAAATGATATTCCTGTGTTTAGTAAAAACATGGTAGAAGCATACTTATGAAATTAGATTATAAAAATAAACATATGAACGATTGGTTTCTTGTAAGTTGGACATTGTCTAACAAGTGTAACTATCGCTGTGAGTATTGTCCAGACATATTACATAACGGAAGCACAGGTCAACCTCGTTGGGAAACTGTTAAAAACTTTGTTGAAAATTTCAATGTGGATAAGACTATTTGTTATAGACTAAGTGGTGGCGAACCTACGTACTGGAAGCACTTTTTGGATCTTGCAAAACTTGTAAAAAAACAAGGACACTATTTTAGTTTTGTAACCAACGGAAGTCAACGTGTAAAATATTATAAAGAAATTAGCAATTACACAGATGGCTTCATAATTTCCTATCATCCTCAGTATGCAGATGTAGAACACTTTATTGATATTGCAAATGAAGTTGATTGTCCTGTCGCAGTAAACCTTATGCTTGTACCGGATAAATTTGACGAGATGTGTACAGTAGCAGAACGTTTATATAACGGTAGTGTGAACTTAACTGTAGAGCCTAAAATTGTTGTAGATAAAACAAGCACAGATTTTGTAACAAACGAAGTATCAACATATACTAAAGAACAAAAAGAAATTATTACTAATTGGAAATATCAACGTAAACTAAACTTTGATAATCTCCATAGAGGAGATATGATAATGGATAATGTAGAATATGAAGGTCATGAAATTATACTACAAGGCAAAAACAAGTTTTCAGGTTGGCGTTGTTGGGCAGGCCTTGATGGCGTAAATATTGATATGTGGGGTAACCTATATAGAGCAGATTGTCAGTATGGCGGAGCATTGGGCAATTTGGAGAGATATAAATTGCCAAGCACAGAAATTGTGTGTGGTAAAACAGTATGTAGTTGCTTGAGCGACATATACATAAGGAAAGAACAATGAAAATAGTAGTAACCGGAAACCCCAATTACCAAGGACTTTGCAAAGGAATCTATAAAACATTTGGTCCTGATGTTGAATTTATCGGTAGATGGAATGGTTGGGACGTAACAGATTTAGATGCTGTTGCAGATTATGTAAAAGATTTTGACGTATTTGTTAACAGTCAATATGGACCCAACGGAGAGCAAATAAAATTATTAGAAAAAGTATATCCTATTTTCAAAGGTGATCATATTGTTAATATTAGTAGCACAACATCTTGGTGGGATAAGATTTGGGATACTACAAAGCCTATAGATTTAATTGAAGGATTTCCAGAAGACGACCAAACAAGGTATTTTCAAAATAAAATGAATTTAGATATTATGGCAAGAAAACTGTCTAAGAATGTTTGTTGGGGAACTAATAAAATAAGAATCTCAAATATTGCCTTTGGTCAACTTGCTTCTAAATATAAAGTTCAAAAAGATAATGTAAACAAAATAAGCCTTACCCAAGCCGCTTCAATTGTCAAGTGGGTTATAGATAGTCCTACAAATATGAACGTGCATTATATTGCTGTTGATCCTATTCAAAGAGAGGATACAATTCAGGACAATACTCAAGAACATTAGTATCTCTAATACGATCTAAGTCTTTAGTAAAGTTAATAAACTTGTCAATGTGTTTACCTAAAAATTCATCTTGTGTGTAATTAACATTAGGTAGTTTATATTCAATGTTCTTTAATATATCATTAGGAAGTATTCTCGGATTCAAGTAAGGTGGTTGTGCCACAACATTATTAAAGTAAATGCTCCAATGATCTTGTTTAACACTGTCATACCAAGTTTGTATTTTACCCAAGTGTGCAATATTATATGCCATCACTGTTACAGCAATAATTACCCTGTCGAAGTTATAGTGTTTTAAATTTTCATTTAGTTGTGCAAACGTAAAGTTCTTGCCGCCTCTAATGTATTCGTACAATCCGTCTGTACCTTCTACACTCACAGTCCACTTAGTATGACCATATTGTTTTGCAAGTTCGTGTACTTCTTCATCTACAATAGTACCATTGGTTGTCCAATCAAGTGTAACGTTCTTAGCAATACCTAAGTCAATAAACTTTTTAAGGATAGTTTTGTTTGCAGGTTCCATGTAAGGTTCACCACCTTTGATGCTTAGGTAACGTAAATTCATAAAAGGTGTAGGATCTTCAAATAACCGTTCTATGATCTGTTCGCTCTTGTTAGTGTAACCAAATTCTGGATCATTGATTCTACGAAAATATGGATTACCGTTTTCTGCAAGTTTAAGATCGTCCTTTACCCAAGCACTTGAATTGATACCATCGCACATACGGCATTTCAAATTACATATATTGCTCATATTGAATTCCAAAAACATAATATCGTGGAAGTTTTTGGTATAGTCGTAATTGGTTCCTTCAAGCATTGGATTCAAAATATCACGGAAAAATAGACGCCTGCTATGCCCTACTGCGGCTTCTTTTAAGCGGCATTGTTCGCACTCGGGTGGCAACTGACCCTTACGTATAGAATCCTTTGTGTATGACGCTGTAAATGCGTTTAAGACGGTGTTTAAAGACGATTTAAGCACGTTGCCATAGCGTTTAGTGTACACTCCGTCGGGTACAATATCGCCATTAAAGCGTACCAAAATACTATGCCAAGGTGCGTAACATTTCATTACAAATTCTCAACTATTTTGGAAAATGGTTCTGTAAATCCACCGATTTGGAAATGCAGTCTTTGATACAGATTTTCTTCAGCACCGTGTTTAGTATTGGTATCAATTAGTGTAGGACCTTCATACAAATAACTGTCCAAAATATTATCATTTTCGTCATACCAAACTACAGGTGTGTCTACACCTCTAAGCGGGATAGTAAATGCCGCAGTTCGTTTATCTACGTGTGGTGATAAAGAACCTTCAATAATAAAATATTGTGCATATTCATAAACATCATTTATATCTCGTTTAAGAATTCTTGATAAGTCCCAAAAGATTTGCAGGTGTTTAAAATCTTCTGGCAAGTCTTTAAAGTATAAACTTCTTACACTATAACTATTTGCACCTAAGCGTTCTGCAACACTTTTGTATGTTACATAGTTTCCGTTATGATCTGTAAATCCGTCTTTGGCAAGATCCATATATTTGTCAGCAATCTCTATTAACTGCTTCTTGTTATATTCTAAATCAATTTTGTGATAGTACTTCATCAAATCTCTTTCCGAAGGCTGATCGCAAGTCACTGTGTAATTTATCGATTACAACAGTAGGTTGGTAAACTCCTACATTATCCCAGTCTACCATTTCCATGTTATCGCCGTCTATAATAATATTACTTAAAACCCAATCTCCATGTGCGTAAGGTTGCGTTTCTTCGATGTTTTCTAAACAAAAATTATATATCTTTGTTATAAATTCGTCAGTGTGTTCAAATGTATTTGCTGGTACTCCAGGAACTTCTTTTACATCAACAAACATTTTGCCATCAGAACAACCACTGTTTAATATATACCCTGGACGTATCTCTTCCATTATATCAATGTGTTCATCATAATAGTCTTTGTTTTCAAAAGACCATTCTTTCCTATAAAAGCCATTGCCTTTATATACACGTCTTTGTTTTTCTTTGTTTGTTTTAATTAATTCCATATGCTTCTGCTACTTCTGGTATGTAGTCTTGTATTTTACATCCACGTAATTTATCAAAGGTTTCTATCCATTTTAAAAATGCATTGTATTGTACTTCGTCTCGTTCTTGATCAACCCAGTATTTGAATTTTTCAGGTGCAAACTTTTTAATACTATCAGGAGCATTTTTACTATCGAAGTATGTAGGGTGAAACAGTAAATTATCAAATACACGGAAGTCGTTTGTTTTTGCCCAACTTACAATATTATCATAATCATGTAAGTTCATAATCTGTATTGTAGGACCTAAACTTTTGTATTTTACAAATTCTGCCCAACGTAACATATTTGTTTCCACAGTTTTCCAATCACTACCCCAACGTATGTAATCATTCACTTTGCCTATACCGTCAATTGAAAAACACATATTTACAGTATCAAAACGTTTTAGTTCTTCATATACATTGGGGTTAATAATTGTAGCATTGGTATTGAATCTTATTTCAACGCTATTATCTAATTTCTTAAGAAACTTATGTAAGCCTCTTACCATCATAGGTTCGCCACCTGTTAAATAAACTTCTCTTAGTTCGGGCAAACTTGCAAGGTAATCGCCACGTTCTTCTGTATACCAATCGTAATTTGGAAACTGTTCGTTGCCCCAAGGTGATTCTAAACCTTTCGCAAGTAATTCTTTATGATCTTGATTTACACCGCTTGATGTTGCAGGGTAGCACATAGTACATTTGAGATTACAATTACTACCAAAGCGTAAATCCAGATGACTTACGCCAGGACCATACTGTCGTGGCTTAGTACGTTGACTGCCTTGTCCGGATGCTTCTTGTATTTCACATTTTTTACAAGCATCAGGAAATTCGTTGTTATCAAATTTTTGTACTGCATCTTTGAATATTTTACTATTGCGCCATTCTTCTATTGTGTGTGTTTGAATGTTTTCTTTATTAGTTGGTTCCCTACTAATACAACACAAGCGAAACTCGCCAGATGTTCTAATACAAACTTGATGATCTAAATACTTACACTTCACCGCAAGTTACCTCACAAATTTTAAATCTATTTTCTTTAGGTTGTGTTAATATATCACTTTCAACTATTTCTTGTATACTCATGTCATTTACATTAGGCCACGTAATACTATTACATTCTTTTGCATAAGGACTATCTGGATTTTTCGCATAGCGATCGCTTAACAAATAGCAACAAGGAAATACTTCTCCTGTATGACTAATTTGTATTTTTTGTTTGCGTTGCCATTTGCAATTTATACAACCTTTTTCTAATCCTACTTCTAATACTTTTTCTAAACGTTCTACGTTATCTAAATGCTTCTTATCATATTTTACAGTACGTGCTTGTTCTTTCTTAGTTGCTTTAAACTTTTCTACTGCTTCACTTACAATACTATCCATTGCAGTAAATGTGTAACCACCATTAATATCAAATACTACAAATCCCATATCTTTAGATAGTTGTTCACATTCTTCTATTTGATGTTTGTTGTGATCAAACACAAGCATACGCCATCTTGCTAAACCGCCTGCGTCTATAAATGCTTTGGCATTTTCCATTACATTTTCCCATACAACGTGTCGTCTGTATAAATGATTAGTATCTTCTAATCCGTCAATACTAAATGTAATAACACCTTGTGGAAAGTTTCTTAAATCCTGTGCTATCATTCTATACAAATTGGGTTTACCAATACCGCCATTTGTGTGTATCATTATTTTACATTTTAGTTTTTGTGCATACTTCAATGCAAATGGTAAATTTGGATTCATTAACGGATCGCCATAAGCACCATTAAAAATAATTTCTTCAACACCTCTTGCATTATCAATAATATTCTTAAATGTTTCCATATCCATATGACCTAAAGGCATATTTGGATTCACAGTTACTCCGTCAATGTTACGTGAACAGTTGCCACACATAGCATTGCAGTGACTTGTAAAGTCAATAACAATCGTTTTTAGATCCTGTTTAGATAAGAAGTGCATACTGTATTTAACATCATTATCAGAGTACATAATGCCACCTGGCACATAAATATGAGTATGCAACAGTTAAGCGAATTTCATAAAGAATATGGTAAATTAATCCAAGAAAAATATCCAGATACATTTGATCCTAAGTGGTTAGTTATGGAAAGTGGTTGGGGTTATTTTCATATTAGTTCTTTAGACAACCAACCTTGGAAAGAAATGCATAAAGAAGCAGAAGCATTGATCAATAGATTTTATTCTCATAGAGAAGATAGTTATGGCAAAGGTTGGAAAAGTTTAACACTACACGGATTAAATGAAGACACACAAAGTTTAAGTCAATACGGTGAAAGAGACAAAGTACTTCAGCAGTTAGATTGGACTTCAATATCAGACGAATGTCCGATCACTAAAAAGTTTTTAACTGATGTATGGCCGGCAGAGTTTTTAAATCGTGTACGTTTTATGTTGCTTGAACCAGGCGGATATATTTTACCACATCAAGATAGGCCCGACGAAGAAAAGCGATTGAGTGTATGTAACATTAGTTTGAATAATCCAGAAGGATGTCAGTTTGTTTTTAAAGATAAAGGCATTGTACCTTTTAAAGATGAGGGTAGTGCATTCTTAATGGATATTAGTAATCCTCACAGTGTATGGAACCAAAGCGATAAACCAAGAATTCATATGATTATTCATTTTGAATTAGGTAGACGTACACGGGATATGTTTTATACGTTAAGAGAAAGTTTTTATACAAACAGGAGCAGACTAAATGAAAGATTGGAATAGTCTATCTGTTGATCGTTATTACGAAGATTTAAATGCAAACACAGATGTTGCTATAGGTATTCTTGATATTTCCAGAGACATTGATAACGAGTTTGTTACAAAACGCACATTTGACAAAACATATTTCTATGTAAATCGAATGTTAAAAATGAATCTTGCAAGTTACGTAGGATTCAAAAAAAGTGTAAAGTCGTTGTTGTTAGCATCTATTAAACAAAATAAAAAATATTGTATGATTGCTTGCCAAGGACTATTGTTGTATCGCGGTCCAAGTTTAGTTCAGAAAAGTATAGAGTATGCTGAAAAGAATCCGCAGTTCTTTGTAGTAGGGCATATCATGGATAAGAAGAGTCAGCATCACTATCTTACACAAGGTGCATATCCAGGACTGCATAGACAATATCTATTTGTAAATCTTGCCAAGTGGCAAGAACTTGGCGAGCCAGAATTTGATGAATTAGGTATCTTTACAGATAGACCAAGACAATATCGAAATGTAGAATTTAGTAAAGAGACTATTCATAGTGAGTATACGCCTAAATGGGTTAAAGGTGCAGAAGGATACAGTAAACATACTATTACTGCTGACGGAAGTAACTGGATTCATGTTGCCGCAGAAAACAATATTACAATAGATAATCTTGATAACGATATGCGTGAATGTAAAGTATTTTTATATCCTTACAACAAACCAGCCATACTTGAAAAGGTATGGTTAGACAAACGTAATGATGAACTTGTAGATCAATTAAATTATAGTCAAAAGGCTTGGATACGTAAGTTAGGATACCAAGAAGAAATTGAAAAAGATAGAGTTTATGCCTTTAACACAGAAAGATTATCAGGTGAAGGAATAAGAACAGATGGTAAACAGATTGATCATTTGTTTAGTGCCGCCGCAGGATTTAAACCACTTGCAATATTAAATGCAAATGGATTTCATAGAGGTACTACAGTACATTACTTCGATTGGTGTGAAGCAAGTTTAAATTACAAAAAACATTTATTAGAAACATGGAATGGTTACGATTTAGACGAATGGTTGCTTGAACATGATTTAGAATATAATTTTAGCAGTACCTATAGAGGCAATTATAAAAAGTTTTGGAAACAAGAATTAAAAGAGTTCGGCGGTAGTTTAGCATTTCAAAGATTATGGGATCGATATAAAGAACTAAAACACGAGTTTTATGTTATCGATATTGTGCAAGATAGTAGTAAACTATTCGACGAAATAAAAAAATATTACGGAACAAAAGTATTATGGACTACTAATATATGGTCCAGTGAAATGCTACAATGGAATATAGAGCCAGAAGTTTTAGAACAGTTGTATTTAAATTTTAAATCTCAGATACCTAAGGACTTAGTTTTATATGGGCACGATTATTGTGCTATAGATTTAAATGATAGTGTAAAAGGAAATTACACTCATGTGAGGTATAAAAATGAACATTAATATTAAAGATAATTGGGTAGTTGAGATTTCAGACTTTGATATCCGTACTGCTACAAAAGAAGAAGCATTAGCCATAGGAAAATATATTTTAAGTAATATGGTAGTTGTGTTAAAGAATCAAGATCTTGAACCAGAGGACGAAGTTGCTTTTTGTTCTAAGATTGGCAAGTGTCAATTTATTATAGACCCAACTAAACCTCGAGAAGGACAACGTACAGAACATCTTGCAGTTGGACATCACATATTACGTGTCACAGGACAAAAGAATGAAAAGGGTGAAGAAGGTTTATTTGGCCACACATCTGCACTTGACTGGCACGCCAACCAAGCAAGTAACTATGAACGTGAACCTCTAATATGGTTATACGGTGTTGAAGGTACTGCTGGTAGCAAAACAAGTTGGATTAATAACATTGAAAGTTATAATGCACTATCCGAAGAGTTTAAAAAAGAAATTCAAGACATACAGATTACTTTAGGATACAAGAGCGGATCGTATAGTCCGAGCAAGTTCTTTGTAGAACACCACAGCGATGATAAACCTTTTCGATTAGTTCATACTAATGATGCAGGCTATACAGGTTTGTACTTTCCTTTCTTACAAATTTTTGGAATGCCTGGAAAAACAGAAGAACAGTTTAAAGATATAATGAGCAGACTAATTGAACACGTTACACAACCTCAATTCTGTTATGATCATTATTGGGAAGATGGTGATGTTGTATTAAGCGAACAGTGGTTAAGCATACACAAACGATGGGCGTTTGATAAAATGGAAGAACGTATTCTTCACAGGATAGCATTTAATTATGAAAACTTATTATAAACTTTTGGAATATAGTCCAGACATGGATTTAACAGAGTTTTATAAACAAGCGGCCGAACAGGGTTACGTAAACAATTCAAATCAAAAAATTATGATTGATGCGTTTAAGAATGAAGAACGTGCCCAAGTATGGATCCTATTCAAAGAAGATAACGCCATGGGTGCAGTTGCCGCACATACATTTCCCGAGATGGGTGAAAACAGTTATCGTATATTAACAAGAACCTGTGCTGTAGGAGGCATGATGCATTCTGCAGGATCAATGGGCAAGATGAAACGTAATGAAGATGTTACATCACGTTTTTATGTACCTAAGATGATCGAATGGTGCGGTAAAAATAGTAATATGTATTGTACCACAAATGATTTAGAAGGTGGTTCACAACGAGCAGTACATAGAGTCTGGCTACCAATTATGGCCAAGCAAGGACTGTTTACTAAAATTAAAGAAATAGATTATAGAGGTGTAGTGCAAACTGTATGGAAATTAAATCCAGACAACTTCTTAGAACACCTTAAAAACAATCCGTGGGAAGATCATGTTTTATTATAAGCATATTGATATAGATAATAGTATCTGTGAAGAAATAAAAGAATGGGGTATTGACAATCTTCAATCAAGTAATGTTCCTTTTGTCAAATTAGATGTCAACGATTTTAAAAAGCAATGTCCTTTGTTTATGCAATGGGCAGATAAAGAACAATTAAAAATAATTCTTGCAGTAGGAATTAAAGTTACTGCTGATTATAAACAGCCTGAAGTAGCAATACCGCACGTTGATCTAATGGACGATAGTAGAAGTATTGCACTTAATTTTCCTATATCGGGTTGCGAAGGCACTTGTACTAAGATGTATAATTTAGTAAAAGGTGAACAAATTAATATCGATTTACCAGATGGAACAACCTACTCTAAGTTTAGTAACGATAGTGAGTTTGAAGAAGTAGCAAAGTTTTATCTAACCAAACCAACATTCTTTAATACAAGCGTACCTCATCAACTTTTTGGAGTTGAAAAGCAAGATCGTTTAGCGTTAAGTCTTAGATTTGAAAATAATCCAGTTTTGGATTAAACCATAGATTCCCAAGCACTACCGTTGTAGAATACTGGGTAAGGTGTTGAACCTGCCGAACTTGCAGGATCCCAATCTGTTTTATTAGCAACAGCAATCATACCAATAACTGGACTACTTGGAGCCGCCGCTTGTGGTTCTAATAGTGCAATACCACTTATATCAAGGGTTGCTCTTGCAGTTGTTCTATTAATAGCAAGTTGTCCTGCACTATCAAAGATCATACCTTTTAGGTCTGGTGCACTATTTGTACCTGCGTTTGTAAAGAATTCAATTTGTCCTGGTGCTTGATCGTTTGCAATAGTTCCGTTTGGATCTAATCTAAAAGCAATACCTGATGATACAACTTTTGTACCGCCACCAAAGTCTGGATCAAATGCAGTTGCAATTAATTCTGCAACATAAGAACCTGCTGTACCTTTGACTTCACTGCCACCAAGTGAACCATCAAGGTTTGGTAGTCCGCCATAGTAACCGTTGAATGCAATACCTGAAACTTGTCCTGAACCACTGCCATTTAAACTTTGAATTCTAATTGCACTGTTGTTATCCTGGTTCCATATATTCATTACAGTGTTTGTTGCTTCAGTAGGATTACTAATGTTAAACAATGCAGTTGTTGAAGTTACAGTATCATCAACGATATTAGTTACACCGTTGTTTAATAATACTTTAGAGTTTACACCATCAACAAGTAATGTTGAATCGTCACCAAATACTGAACCTGTTACATCTGCTGAAATAGATTGAATAGCACCACTTGCTAAATTAATATCGCCTGGTTTCCAATAACCATTTGCATCGTCCCATAATAGATATTGTCCGTCTGCTGGAACATTAAGTCCAGTCATTGCAAAGTCACCAAATACTCCTACACTTTTACCAGCAAGTGTAGCATCTAAATCAAACGATGAAAATGCTTCATCGCCAACTACCCAACCGCCTGTTGAGCCATCTGGATTATTAAGTACGGCATTATACTTTAAAATTTTTCCGTTAGCAACACCTGTTACATCAACGTTGTTTAAGTCTTGTATATCTTGTACAACAGATAACGTTACAGCGTCCCACTGTGAACCAGTCCATGTAAGTAACTGATTAGTTGCTGGGTTAATAGAAGAATTTACATCAGTTAAATTACCAATGCTTACATCTGGGTTAATTATAACACCGCCGGTTTGAACACCGTCACCAACATATAATTTGCCGGTATCTGTTACAAAAATAGGCTCACCCGCCGCAGGGTTTGCGCCTGTTAGGGCCGCTCTTTCCGCCTCTAATCCTCTTCTAATTTTAAGTGCCATACTTGTTAACTCCTGAAGTCTTTATGCTATATGTATTTATGCCTTTCAGACTTCTTTTAATAATATACATTATTTACGTATTTTGGCGTTTTTAAACACTCTTTGCGTACCTTTTTGTATATCTGATTTTAACCTTTGACTGTCTATAGCAAAGTCTACTTTGTTGATTTCAGGGCCGTACTGATCAAACAGATCTCTAATATCCTTCTCAAATTTAGCCTGAGAAGTATTAGGAACACACTCAATGATCCACTTTTTCCTGTTCTTAAACGTAACATCAATATGCTGAAGGTATTCAAGAGGTATAGATTTTACTTCTATATTCTTGAATACTTCAGGCCAATGTCTGATTACATCTTCAGGAAGTTTTAGTCTCCTGGCCCCCATCTAAGTTAAGCCTTTACAGACTTTTTCTTAGTAGGTACAAGTGCTTCTGCTTGACGTCTTAGTTCTGCCGCTTCTTTGCTTAATCTGTCTGCTTGTGAGCGATACGATTTAGCAAGGTCTTCATCACTTAAAACATCATCTGAAGTAGTAGCAACAGTCTCGTTTGATGGAGTTGTAGTTGGTACTTCTTGTGCAGTTGCTACTGGTTGAGAATCGTCTTTGATTGCAAGATCCTCAATTGATACACCTTTTTGCTCTGCGATGATTTTGTTTAGTTCATCTAATGCAATAGTTGTATTGTTATCAGGAGTCATAACAACTTCTGATGTAGGAACTTTAGTAAGTTTGCCTTGTGCATGAAAACGTGCTAACATTACACTACCGTCTGACAAACGTGTTCTTGCCATTGCTTCTGCTAACTCGTTTGCTGATTGTCCTGCAGGTGATTCAACCATCTGCATCATAATATCATGATCTGAATCAGTTAAGTTTTCAGTTGATACTACTAATGCACTATTCGCATCTCCTGGGATAGTTCTGTATGCTACAGCAACTTTTCTTTTATTAGATTTTAGTCTACCAATGTGTTTAATAGCCATTATTTTGTCTCCGGTGTAGGCTCGCCTGTTAATGCCGCTGAAGCGTCAGCACCACTTACAGGAGCCGAAGCAGGAGCAGTTGTTTCTGCTTCTTTTGCTTTTGCGGCATCCGCCTGTTGTTTTTGTACCTGCTGTAAAAAGGTATCTAACTTATTATAAGTTGTACCTACAGCGGCCAATTCGTTTGCTTTAAATGCGCCACGTTGAGTAGCAACATCGATAACAGTTCTTAGTGTGTTTAGATCTTGAACTGTTAGTTCAACTGATCCGCCCATTGCAGGTGCTTGACCTGGAGCAGGAGCAGTCGGGGTTGTATTGTTATCAGACATATGTCATTCTCCTTATTAAATTAGTTATATGCATACTTAATTACTTATTTGTATTTTAAAAGTGGACACGCCAAAGCGAAATATGAAAGTTCTTTTGGATTCTCAAATCCAATTTTAACTTTGTTTTGGACAGTGTTATTAGCATCAAGACTAACAATCCTACCAATAAAATATCTGCTTTTACAGTTATTTTCAACCCACGTAATAATCGCTTTATCCAAATTGTATCCTTGAGATAATTCCATATACTCTAAGTGTGGACTTGGATATTCTAATCTACGTATGTTAAAAAAATTAAGCGGATTTGGTTTCATTTTCATAGTGTGTTGTTACCCCAAACGGTGCTTGAAGATCTTTGTCTCTATTTGAATGAATTACAAATACTGTATCGCAATAGTCAGCATCGCCCCAACCATCCCAAGTATAACCGTCTGTAAACATGATAAACTTCTTAGGAACAATGTCATTGTCCTTCATGTACTTCCAGTTACACATAAAGTCAGTACCGCCACCACCTGTTACTTCGTAAGTAGTTAAGTCGTCGTTTGCGGCATCGAAATCTGCTTCGTTGTAAACTTCTGTATCAAAACACCATAATTTAATTTTATAATCTTGATACTGATCCATAATACCTTGTACTTCTGAAAGAAACACTTGTGCCTGTTCGTTTCCAATCGAACCCGACATATCAATTGCAATACAAATATCAATTGTTTCTTCAAAGTTCATACCTGGAAGAATAGCACCAGTGTGCCAACCTTTACGTGAAGGACGACTAAATGTAAAGTCATTCTTGATAGTACTTTGGATTTGTTGTTGAAGCAGTTGTCTCCAATCCATTTTAGGTTCAGTCAACTCTTTGATCATACGTTGTATCTCTGCAGGCAAGTTGCCAGCACCAGTTGACTGTGCAGATGAAATCATAGATTCTTTAATTTCATCACGTATCTTACGTAATTCGTCTTTAGAATAACTTGGCTTATCACCAGCATTCTTTTTGTTATCATTTTTACCAGGACCATTACCTTGTGAGTCTTTGTCCCAGTCAATATGCTCATCAAGAAGTTTACCTAATTGTTTAAGTTCTTCTTCGTCATACTTAGAATAAATTTCGTCATATACTTCTTCTGAAGTCCAGCCGTCATATTTAAAGTCTTGAAAGATTGGAATATCTTTTGGTTTGTCACCAATCTTATCACGTACAAGAATATTGTTTACAATATAATCAGCGGCAATGTTATGAATCTGCGGATCACGTTTTTCTCTACGATTCATATGATCGTAAACACAATGTAGGATCTCGTGTGCAATTACAAACTCAATTTCTTTGTTTGTCATATTAGCAAAGAACGGAACACTATAAAACAAATTACGACCGTCTGTAGCGGCAGTAGGACACCAGTCACTTGCTTCTTGAACTTTAAGTCGTGTTGCCATATTACCGAAAAACGGATGACGCATTAAAAGACCAACACGAGCGACAATAATCTTGTCTAATACTTCTCTACGAAGATCGTCTGTAACTTCTATTTCTGGGGTTTCAACTGCTTCTGTTGTTGCTACTGTCATTGTTAGTGCCTATTCCTTATTGTTTATACTTACAGTATACATTATTTAATATGTTTTGTCAACCAAAAAAGATTGGGTGGGACACCAAAATGCCCCACCCAAAATGTTATGATGCCTGTGCGGCAGTAACATATTTCCCGTAACGTTCATGGAATTCATCAAAACACTCAACTTCGTCTGGATCAATCGGAAGTTCGTATTGTGTAAGAGCAAGTTTAATGCCCATTACAACTAACTCAGTGTCAAAATTATCCATTGCAAAACGTAGGAAGTTGTTTACTTTCGTATCAAACTTCTTGTCGTTTTTATCACAGGATTCTTTAAGTTCATAGCAGAGTGAGACTGTCAAGGAATACATGGCACTGATTTCTTTAGTCTTTAACTCTTTTACCTTACCATCTAAAATTTCCGAAGGATTCGGAAGTTGTGATGCCATCTTTCGATGGGCCATGAACTTCACAGCAAGGCCTTCGCCTACTGCACCACTAACCAAATCGGTAGTGGTATTCTCGTCATCGTCGTCTTCGAGTAACTCGGAAACAAATGACCAAGAACGAGGTGTTGCAAAAGAACGACTTGGTGACTTAGGATCAAAGTCATATAAATCTTTCTTTGCAAATGTCAAGTAACCAACAACATCGGTGTGGATTTTGTTTTCAGTTGCCCAAGCAAACCAATCGTCAAAATCAACTTTAAGTTCTAAGTGAACAAAACGGTTAGCCAACGGAGCAGGCATTCTATAAGTAACACCTTTGTC
>Ga0075477_10000283_pt1 | contig 21208 bp, 20 predicted proteins | sample DEB08_DNA_FD_76338 | JGI IMG/M metagenome (GOLD analysis project Ga0075477, IMG submission 76338) | Aqueous microbial communities from the Delaware River and Bay under freshwater to marine salinity gradient to study organic matter... | ecosystem: Environmental > Aquatic > Marine > Coastal ...
GCGGAGATTCCGCCGTCGAGCCAAGGGCCCGAGTGGTCGGTGATGTGCCCAGCGACCACGACGTGGTCGCTGGGATCCTGAGACAGCGTCGTCAACAGCGACCGCGTCGCGAGACCCCGACGACCGGCGGGCATCGAGGCGAACCGGGTCTCGATCGTCGCGACGTCCGAATCCTCGATCACCAGCAGCGGGGCGAATCGCGACGACTCGAATCCGGTGTCACCCAGCACCCAGGCGAAGACCGACTCCTGCTCGGAGGAGGTCTCAACCGCGTTCGGCTGAGCGGGGAACAGGAGCGAAGCGAGGCAGAGCGAGGCAAGTGGGGTCCACATGACGACGAACTCCAGTGGCGGGATCGAACCGTAGCTTGACCGGGTGACCGCCTTCGAACGGAGGCTGCCGCCCAACGGGGTTGAGATCGGCTCGTCCCATCCGCCTGATGAGGGGATCCGCTCGGGAAACGACTCCTCCCGACCGGACCGCGTGATCCTTCGCAACCTGGCGGGACGAGTACGGGCCGGACGACCCGGCCTAGGACCGAGAATCGAATCGAACCACGTCGACGGGACCTTCCTTGTTCGCGAAGGGGGTCCCGATGACCGATCGAACCACCTCGCGTCCGAGATTCTGCAACCGACAGATCGTCCGCTCCACCTGCAAGTCGCCCTCACGGTCGCTCGCCGGCTCGTAGGATCCTCCTGTTCCCCAACCCCGGTGCAGGCGTCTCCCGACGCCACTCCGAAGTCCCTCCCGTCCAGCATGTCCCATCGCCAGCGAAGAGGCATCCTCGTTTCCGGCGGCTACTCCTGCGCCAATCGCGGCGACTGGGCGCTCGGGGCCTCGGCGGTGCAGGCGATCCAGCGCAGCGATCTCGAGTCCCCAACGCTTCTGCAGGTGTTCGAACCGACCGACGACGTGCCGATCGAGGAGCGGTGCGAGACCATCGCCATGTGGCCGTCGTGGCGCAAGCGGTGGCATCGCGTGGGCAGCCTGGGCAGCCGGAACCGGTACTACCGCCTTCAGATCGCCGACATGCGCCGGCATCTAGACGACGCTCGGCGTCGCCTCGAGGGGAAGGGCGCGCAGGGCACCCCGATCCTCTGGATCTGCGGCGGCGGCGTCATGAACGACGTGGCGAGTCACGGTCCCTTCACGGCGCGCCTTGGAACGATCGCGGCCGAGGAGGGCTGGGAGGTCCTGATGACCGGTCAGACCATCGGCCCGGTCCGCACCCCGAGGTTTCGCGAAGGCCTCGAGGCGTTCCTGCGAAGCTGCCGGTGGATCGGCGTTCGCGATGTCGACAGTCTCGAGCAGCTGCAGGCCATGGACGGGCTGAGCGCCGAGCCGGTCCGCAGGCTCGACGACGTGTTCTACATGCGTCCAATCGCCTCGGGATTCGCCGATCCGGACCGCTATCAGCGGTCGACCGGCATGCCGCCTCCCGCCACGCCCTTCGTGCTGCTGACCCTGCACGCGCAAGGCGGAACTTCGGCGCCGATCGGCTGGCCCGAGGTCTCCCGAACCATCGAGGAGATCGAACGAACCGGGCGGCGCGTGGTGCTGGTCAACTTCGCCGGCCACGCCACGCCCGAGGATCGCGACATGGCCGCGCTGCGATCGGCGCATCCAGACGTCGCCCTGCTGCCGTGGAGCACCGACGTGCCGTCGCTGCGCGAACTGGCGGCCAGTGCCGATCTGGTCGTCTCCACCCGCTTCCACGGACTCGTCTTCGCCCTGCACGCCGGCACGCCCGCGGTCACCACCCACGCCGGCAGCTACTACCGAACCAAGACATGGCGTCTGATGGAGGAGTGGGGTCTGGAGCGGTTCGCCGCCGACGTCTCCGAGGGATGGTCCGAGGTGCCGGGCCTGGTGCGAGAGGCGCTGGGCTCGCTCGAGGAGATGCGCGAGGTCGTCCGACTTCGCCGCCCCGACGAGATCGGCACGCTCCAACCGATGCTCGTCGCACATCTCCACGCCGCCGAACGCGAGGATCCGATCGTCCCGACGGGAGGCTCGACGTGAGGATCGGACTGCTGCTCCCCGCCGCCATGGCCGTCGACGGCCGCGGCAACGGCATCCGCGCCCAGGCGATCCACCAGATGGAGGCCCTGCGCCGACTCGGGCACGACGTCGTCCCGATGCAGCCCTGGGAGGAGTACGACTCGGCGTCCTTCGACGTGGTGCACTTCCTCCTCGGCGGTCCTTCCGTGCACGGCCTCGCCGCCCGCCGCAGGATCAGTCTGCGGATGCTCTCCTTCGCGCCGATCATCGACACCAACGAGTCCTTCTCGCGCTACCGCCTGGCCGCGCGACTCGGCGGCCTGACCCCGAAGGTCTTCACGATTCCGGGCATGTACCGCGAGCAGGCCATGGCAAGCGACCTCGTGGTCTGCCGAAGTCGTCACGAGCGCGACCGGATGGTGAAGGGCCTCGGCATCGACGACGCGAAGTGCCGCATCGTGCTCAACGGCGTCGACCCGCCACCACCGGCGGACGGCGATCGAGCTCGACGCAAGTTCGGACTCGACGGGGACTTCCTTCTGCACGTCGGTGCGTTCACGCAGGCTCGGAAGAACGCGGTGCGCCTGGCCGAGGCGGCGATCGCGGCGGAGCGCCCGCTGGTCATCGCCGGCCGCAGCGATCCGGGCGCAACCAGAAGCCGCCTCGACGAACTCGCCGCACGATCCGGTGGCCTGATTCGAATCCTGGAGTTCCTCGAGCGCCGGGACCTCGAGGACCTCTACGCGGCGTGCCGGGTGTTCTGCCTGCCCAGCGTGCACGAGGGCACCGGGCTCGTCGCCCTCGAGGCGGCCGCCCACGGCGCGGGCGTCGTCGTGACCCGCCACGGCGGGCCGCCCGACTACTTCGGCGAGGACGCTCGATACGTCGATCCCGCCAGTCGCGAGGACATCGCCAGGGCGATCTCGGAGGCATGGGAAGATCCCCGCGGAGACCGCCTCCGCCAACACGTCGCCGGCCTCACCTGGGAGGCTTCGGCGCGATCGCTGGTCGAGGCGTTCGAATCGCGGCGACCGAGCTGACGTCGTCGACCGACGCCGCGTCGAGCGGTGCTACTGGTCGTGGCCGAGCGTGGCCGGAAGATCGTGCCCGGCATCGCGAAGGACCTTCTCGCGCTCGGCGAGTTCGAGGTCGTGCTCGACCATCATGCTGGCGAGTTCCTCCACGCTGGTGCGAGGCTCCCAGCCGAGCTTCTCCTTCGCCTTGGTCGCGTCTCCAAGCAGCTGATCCACCTCGGCGGGTCGGAAGTACTTCTCGTCGATGGTGACCCACTCGTCGAAGTCGAGATCGAGGTGGGCGAAGGCCATCTTCCCGAACTCCTTCACCGAGATCATGCGGCCGGTCGCGATGACGTAGTCGTCCGCCTCGGGCTGCTGCAGCATCAGCCACATCGCCTCGACGTAGTCCCGCGCGAAGCCCCAGTCGCGCTGCGCGTCGCAGTTGCCCAGATACAGCCGCTTCTGCAGTCCCAGCTTGATGCGGCCGGCGGCGCGGGTGATCTTCCGCGTGACGAAGGTCTCGCCGCGTCGCGGACTCTCATGGTTGAAGAGGATGCCACTGGAGGCGTGCATCCCGTAGCTCTCGCGGTAGTTGACGGTGATCCAGTGCCCGAAGACCTTCGCGGCGCCGTATGGCGAACGGGGGTGGAAGGGCGTGGTCTCGCGCTGCGGAACCTCGCGGACCTTCCCGAACATCTCCGAACTCGAGGCCTGGTAGTAGCGGACCTGCTTTCCGCTCCAGTCCTGGAAGGTCCGGACCGCCTCGAGCATGCGAAGGGTGCCGAGGCCGTCCACGTCCGAAGTGAAGATCGGCTGGTCGAACGAGACCCGGACGTGGCTCTGGGCGCCGAGGTTGTAGACCTCGTCGGGCTTCACCTCCTGCAGGAGCTGCGACAGGTTGTTGCCGTCGGTGAGGTCGCCGTAGTGCAGGAAGAGCCGGGTGCCCTGCTCGTGCGGATCCCGGTAGAGGTGGTCGATCCGACTGGTGTTGAAGGTCGCCGATCGGCGGATCACGCCGTGGACCTCGTAGCCCTTCTCCAGCAGCAGCTCCGCGAGGTAGCTGCCGTCCTGTCCGGTGATGCCGGTGATGATGGCGCGTCGGCTGGATCGTTGCATCGGTGGTGTTCCGCAGGTGGCGGTGGGGTCGTCCTACAGCGTAGATCTCCCCGGGGCGTCGATCGCGTCTATCGGCCATCGCCCGCGGTTTCGCCGATCCGATCGCCGGTTCGAGGGCGATCCGACCATCGATCCGCGAATCGAATCGATCCCGGCGGCGTTCTCGCAGATCAGGATGAACCCGACGGCACCGGTCGCCGATAATCCCCATCCGGGATTCGGACCCTTCGCCCATGCACCTCGATCTCGCCTCCTGCAGAGTCGCCGTGACCGGCGGCGCCGGCTTCCTCGGACACGCCGTGCTCGAGCGTCTCGCCGCGCGGGGAGTCGCGGACGTGACGGTTCCGAGGCGACGCGACTACGACCTGACCCGCGAGGGCGACGCCGCGCGGATGTACGAGGACCTGGCCCCGGACGTGGTGCTGCATCTCGCCGCCGAGGTCGGCGGCATCGGCGCCAACCGGGACAATCCCGGCCGCTACTTCTTCGCCAACATGGCGATGGCGCTCAACCTGATCGAGCAGGCCCGCATCCGCGGCCTCCGCAAGTTCGTGCAGGTCGGGACGATCTGCGCCTACCCGAAGTTCGCGCCCGTCCCCTTCCGCGAAGACGACCTCTGGAACGGCTACCCGGAGGAGACCAACGCCCCCTACGGCGTCGCCAAGAAGGCGGCGATGGTCATGCTCGACGGATACCACCGGCAGTACGGCCTCGCCAGCGCCTATCTCCTTCCGGTCAACCTCTACGGGCCGAGGGACAACTTCGACCTGCACACCTCCCACGTCATTCCGGCCCTGATCCGCAAGTGCGAGACCGCGCGCGTCGAGGGCCGCGACCACATCGAGTGCTGGGGCACCGGTTCGGCGAGCCGCGAGTTCCTCTACGTCGACGACGCCGCCGAGGGCATCGTGCGCGCCGCCGAGCTGATGGAGGAGCCCGAACCGATCAACCTCGGGACGAACATGGAGATCTCGATCCGGGACCTCGTGACGCTGATCGCGGACCTCGTCGGCTTCGAGGGCGAGATCCGCTGGGATCCCTCCAAGCCCGACGGACAGCCGCGACGCTGTCTCGACGTCACCCGGGCGAAGGAGCGCCTGGACTGGTCCGCGGAGGTCGCCTTCGAAGAGGGGCTTCGACGAACCATCGCGTGGTGGCGCGAGCATGGCGAGGTGCCGACGTGAGCCGCACCGGGAGCCGACGCGATCGATCGAACTCCGGGGCTCCGATCGAGATCATCAACCAGTACTACGTGCCCGACGTCGCTTCGACCGGCCACCTTCTGCACGAACTGGCGACCGAACTCGCCAAGGACGGCCGGGACGTCCATGTGCTGACCTGCTTCCCCTCCTACGGCCCGCCCGACACCTGGCTGCCCTGCCCGCGAAGGGAGACGGTCGCCGGCGTGCGGGTCCGACGCCTTCGCACCACTCGCTTCAGCAAGGACAACCTGCTGGGACGCCTGGTCAATTCGGTGACGTTCCTGTTGCCGCTGGCCCTGCGGCAGTTCGTTCGACGAGGGCCCGACGCGGTCCTGCTCTACACCAGCAACCCGCCGTATCTGGGCATCATCGGCGCGCTGGTCTCGCTGATCCGTCGCCATCCCTACTGCGTGCTGCTTCACGACGCCTATCCGCAGCTGGCGATCTGGGTGGGAAAGGTCCGGGGCGGCGGACTCATCGAGCGGATCTGGCATCGGATGAACCGACTCATGTACGGCCGGGCCCTCGGCACCATCGTGCTTTGCGACAAGGCGCGAGATCTCGTGTGCGACACCTACGGCATCGATCGCGACCGCGTCCATGTGGTGCCGAACTGGGCCGACCCCGACGTGCTGACTCCCGTCGCGAAGTCCGAGACCGCCTTCGCACGCACGCACGACCTGCTCGAGGACTTCACGGTGATGTACTCGGGCAACCTCGGCCTCTACTACGACTTCGACACCGTGCTCGACGCGGCGGACCGCCTTCGAGACGAGCGGGTGCGCTTCGTGCTGGTCGGCTCGGGCGGCCAGAGGGGACGCCTCGAGCGCGAGATCAAGGCCCGCGACCTCGCCAACGTGATCATGCTGCCCTACCAGCCCTTCGAGACGCTCAACGACAGCCTGAACGCCTGCGACGCCTCGCTGGTCTCGATCGCCGAAGGCATCGAGGGAATCTCGTTCCCGTCGAAGTTCTACTCCTCGCTTGCGGTGGCCAAGCCGATCGTGGCGATCAGCGAGGAGGACTCCGAGCTTCGGCGCGCCGTCGAATCCAGCGACTGCGGGGTCTGGGCCAGATCCGGCGACGGGGTCGGTCTCGCCCAGGCGATCCTCGCCCTCGCGCGGGATCCGGAACGCTGCGCCGCCTCGGGACGCCGGGCCCGCGAACTCATGGAGCGGGAGTACACCGTCACCGCCTGCGCCGCCCGGTACGCGGAGATCCTCGACGCCTGCGCGATGGAGTCGCGATGAAACGGCCTCTGCGGACCCTCGTGATCACCGAGAGCGATCCGCTCTACGTGATCCGCTTCTTCGAGGTCTTCTTCGAGGTGCTCCCGAAGGATCGAATCGAACTTCTCGGGGTGACCGTGTCCAAGGCGTTCCACGAGCCGATCCACCGCACGGCGCGCCGGATCCTGCGCTTCTACGGACCGGTCGACTTCACGCGCCTCTTGTGCCGATGGGGCGCCGCCAAGGTCGCGGGCCGCTCCATCGAGTCGCTCGCCTCGCGCCACGGCCATCGCCTGATCCCCGCCGAGAGCGTCAACGCGGAGTCCTATCTCGAACAGGTGCGGGCGCTCGAGCCGGACGTGATCGTCTCGGTCGCGGCGCCCGAGATCTTCAAGGCGCCGCTGCTCGGCATCCCGCGTCTGGGTTGCGTGAACATCCACTCCGGGCGTCTGCCCGCCTACCGCGGCATGATGCCGACGTTCTGGCAGATGCTGCAGGGGGAGTCGGACGTGACCGTCACCATCCATCGCATGGTGGAACGGCTCGACGCCGGCGAGATCCTCGCCGAGGAGCGCTTCCCGCTGAGATCGTCCGATCGTCTCGACCGCGTGATCACCGGAACCAAGCGACTCGGAGGGCGTCTCATGATCGACACCCTGCTCGACCTCGAGGCTCGTCTCGAAGCGGGGCGACTGCCCGAGGGCGAACCGGGCTACTTCCGGTTTCCGGCACCCGGCGACGTGCGGCGCTTCCGCGCGAAGGGACACCGGATGCTGTGAACACCGCGCCTCCGATGGCGATGTCGATCGACGTGGAGGACTGGTTCCACGTGCAGAACCTGCGCGCCGGCATCTCCCGCGACAGCTGGGACGACCGCGAGCGCCGGGTGGTCGCCAACACCGACCGCATGCTCGAGGCCCTCGACGAGACGGGCGTGCGATGCACCTGCTTCGTGCTGGGCTGGGTCGCCGATCGGGAGCCGGATCTCGTCCGCCGCATCGCGGAGGCCGGACACGAGATCGCCTCGCACGGGCAGGGGCACGACCTCGTCTACGACCTCGGGCCCGACGCGTTCCGCGAGGACGTGCGCCGCGCGAAGCGGACCCTCGAGGATCTCTCGGGCCGAGCGGTCGTGGGCTACCGCGCGCCGAACTTCTCGATCACGGACTGGGCGATCGACATCCTTCGCGAGGAGGGGCATCGCTGGGACTCCTCTTCCTTCCCGGTGGTCGCCCACGACCGATACGGCCGCCTGTCCGGAGCTCCGGCCGGCGCGGACGTCTATCCGATCGGAGACGCGTTCCACGAGGTCTGCGTGTCCTCGCTCGAGACCCTCGGCACGCGGATTCCCTGGGGAGGCGGCGGGTACTTCCGCCTGCTGCCATACGCCGTGTTTCGCCGCGGCGTCCGTTCGATCGTCTCGAAGGGTCGGCCCTTCGTCTTCTACATCCATCCGTGGGAGATCGATCCGGGGCAGCCGCGCGTCGGGGGACTGTCTCGCTCCCACGCGTTTCGCCACTACGTCAACCTCGGCCGATGCGAGGGCCGCTGGCGACGACTGCTGTCGGAGTTCCCCTGGACCACGATCGGAGATCTGCTCGACCGCGGAGTCGCGGCCGGTCAGTAGCGCTGGATGTCGCGGGGTGGAATCCGCCAGATCGGCTTCCGATGCCGGCCGGTCTCCAGATACCAGCGGGTCATGCGGGCGATCCCCTCGGGAATCGAGACCTCCGAGACGAAGCCGGCGTCGCGCAGCTTCGAGGCCTCGAACTTGGTCTCGAGTTCGAACAGCTTTCGAACCCGCATCGAGGAGATCGGCAGGTTCCATCCGGTCAGTGCGATGACCGCGTCGAACGGCTTGGCGCCGAGCAGGACCAGTCCCATCGGCAGGCGCACCCCAGGACGCGATCGCCCCAGCGCGTCGGCGACCGCCTGCGCGATCGCGGAACTTCGCAGATCGGGCTTCTCGACGAAGTTGAAGGTGTCGATCCCCTCGCCGTGCCGCTCCCAGAGATGCATGGTGGCGTCGACGAGGTTCTCGACGTACGCGAGGCTCTTGACGTTGCGTCCCTCGCCAGCGACCACGAACCGGCGGCGCTGCACCTGCCGAATCAGCGAGTACATGTTCGCGTAGTTGCCGGGCCCGAAGCAGATCGTGGGCCGGATCACCAGGCACGAACGCCCGTCGCCGCGATCCGCCCAGCGGCGGAAGACCGCCTCGCCGGCGAGCTTCGAGGCGCCGTAGTCGTGCTCGGGCTGCGGTGTGGCGGACTCCTCGCGCGGCTCGGGGCACGCGCCGTAGACCGCGCAGGAGGAGAACCAGCAGACCCGTCGAATGCCGCAACGGTCCAGCGCCTCGCACGTCGCCTCGGATCCACCCTCGTTGACCCCGAAGTAGGTCTCGTGGTCGATGCCGAAGTCGTGGTGCGCCGCCGCCAGCGCCAGCACCGCATCGCATCCCTCGAAGGCACGGACCAGCGCGTCCACGTCGCGGACGTCGCCCCGATGGAACGCCTCCAGCGGGAGGTCGCCTTCCGGTTCGACCAGATCGAGCGCCACGACGGCGTGGCCCTGTGCGGCCAGACGCCGCACGAACCAGCTGCCGATGAACCCGGTGCCTCCGGTGACGCAGATCCTCATGAGCGGTCCGGCTCCTTCTGGAGCAGTTCGACCATCTTGAGGCCGATCAGCAGTTCATATGCGGAGATGAAGAGACAGAATCGAAGTCCCGCCAGGCCGTCCAGCACCCCGAGTCTCAGAACGTACATGAAGAGGAATCGGAAGAGCCAGCGCGCGGGCAATCGTGGGTAGATCCGATTCTTGAACCAGCGACGGAGGGCCAGCGGTCCTCCCACCGACGACGCCGCGGCGTCGGAGTCGCCGCGGCGGATCGACACCAGTTCCCGAGCCTCGAGCGTCGAGTAGCGGTTGTGCTTGGCCATGTAGGCCTCGAGGCCACGGCGATCGTGGTGCTCGAGATGGCCCCGCAGGCGTCCGACCGGCCCGTCCACCAGCATGTGCTCGTGGACCTCCCGCTCCTCGTAGCGGGCGAACCCCCGCCGAAACAGGCGGAGGTTCCACGAGGGGTAGTAGCCGCAATGGCGGATGCGACGGCCCAGGAAGACGAAGTACCGGTTGATCCAGAACCCGCGCTCGGAGACCTCGTCCACCGGGCGGGCGGCGATGGCCAGCAGCTCCTCGCGCAGATCGGGCTCCACGGACTCGTCGGCGTCGAGGATCAGGATCCAGTCGGCGGCGAAGTCGATCGTCTCGAGGGCATGGTTCTTCTGTCGGGCGTATCCGAGCCACGACTGGTGGACCACGTTGGCCCCGAAGGACCTCGCGATCTCGACGGTGCGATCGGTCGATCCGGAATCCACCACGTGCACCCGATCGACCCACGCGGCGACGCTGGCGAGCGAGTGGGGCAGGTTGGCCTCCTCGTCCCGCACGATCATCAGCACCTCGATGTTCGATCGAGGCGTCGCGGCGGGGCCGTCGGAGAGTGCGGGCGCAGGATCGCTCATCGCCGGGGGCTCTATCGACCGAATGCGCGGCCGCACGCGGAAGGAAACGGCCTCGGACTCAATCCTCGTCGCGGAATCGCCGGGTTCCCACGGGCCGCGCCGGACTTCCCGCGACCACGGTCCAAGGCGGAACGTCCCGGGTGACCACCGCCGCGGCGCCGGCGACGCCGCCCTCGCCGATCGAGACGCCGGGCATCACCACCGCCCGCACCCCGACGAAGGCGTCGGCGCCGATCTCGACCGGCCCGACCAGCAGAGGCAGCGTCCGCAGTCCGAAGTCGTGGGAACCCCCGCAGAGATAGGCCTGCTGGGCGACCGTGCACCGCTCGCCGAGGACGCAGCGGTCGAGGTTGTAGACCTCGCTCTCCGGACCAAGACAGCTGCGATGGCGAAGCTCCAGGAGCCACGGCGTGCGGATGCGGCAGGTGCGGGCGACGTAGGGCCGGCCCTCGATCCGGCATCCGAAGATCCGCAGGACCAGCAGACGCCACGCGTTCAGCGGCCCCGGCGTCCACCGACATGCGAGGTTCCACGTCAGTGCGAACAGCGCCATGCCCAGACGCTCGCGCAGCGGCCACGGACTCGTGTAGGCGTCGGCCTGCCGGGGATCCTTCAGGCGGAGACGACCGCTGCCGGAAGGCGTCGGTGCGGAGTCGTTCATGGCACGGGCTCGAGACGGTGGCTCGCGACGCCGCGATCCGAGGAACTTCCAGACCACGCCGCAAGATGCTGCGCCGCGATCGACGCGACACCAAGTCGATCGGCATCGGCCGCGGCGCCGCGATCGAGATCGATGCGTCGCTCACGATCCTCGAGCAGGCCCCGCAGGGTCGACGTCAGGCCCTCGAGTTCGCCGTCGAAGACGCTCGCGTTGCGTCCGTGCTCGAGCACCCCGCGGTACTGCGGCAGGTCCGCGACGATCGGCGCGAGTCCGCATGCCATCGCCTCCAGCGGAGCGATCGGCAGCGCTTCGCCCTTCGCGGCGGTCGAGGGATAGCAGTAGAGGTCGGCGTCGCGAAGTTCCGCGGCCAGCCGAGCCGGATCGGCGACGGGGCCGGGCAGTTCGAACGCGTGTTCGCCCGCCAGACGTCGCAACACCTCGACGTGTCGCCGTCCGCCGCCGCCCGCGGCGGTCTCCCACGGACCGACGATCCGAAGCCGCAGGGGAGTTCCGGATTCGACCACCCGACGCCACGCGGACACGAGGAGATCCAGGCGCTTCTCGGGGTGGACCCTTCCGGTGTAGGTCAGGAGCGCCGGCGGCGAGGACTCGCGACGTCGCAGGCAGGTCTCGTCCGCGCGAAACACCTCGAGATCGACGGGGTTGGGCACCACACGGATGCGATCGGCAAGACGGGGCCGTTCGCTCGCGATCGCCTCGGCGATCGCCGCCGAGACCGTCGAGATCGAGTCCGCCCCCGAATGGAGGAACATCTGTCCCTTCGGAAACCGCTGCACATGGACCTCGAGGCGCCCCAGTTCGCGACGGGTTCGCGATCCCGGACCGCCGAGCAGTCTCGGCAGCCAGAAGGTGTTGGTCACGGTCACGTCCGCCGGCGGGAGCAGCGACTTCGCCCTGCGGGACCATCCGAAGTCCCGCAGCACGTCGATCCAGGTTCGCCCCGAACGATCGATGAGCGGAAGGCGCCGGTAGGCGATGCCGTCCCATCCCTCCCCTCGCGGCAGATCGACGTGATCGGGACCGACCACGGTCACCGCATGGCCCGCCGCCGCGAACGCCTGCGCGAGCGACCACCACGCCTTCTCGACGGCTCCGCTCGGAGCTGGCGGCGGCGGCTTGAATGGACCGAGAACGATGGTGATCCGCATGGCTTCCAGAGTTCATCGGACACGCGACGCCTCGGATCGAAACCCGAGCCGGTCTTACGATACGAACGGCCCCAGGCCCCAGACACCCATGACGCCGGTTCTCCGCCTCCACAACTCCCTGACCCGCTCGACCGAGCCGTTCGAGCCGATCGCCGGTCCCGGCGGGGACGTGACCTTCTACACCTGCGGGCCGACGGTCTACGACGACGCCCACATCGGCAACTTCCGCGCCTTCCTCGCGGCGGACCTGCTCCGTCGCACCCTCGAACTGCTCGGTCATCGCACCACCCATGTGATGAACATCACCGACGTGGGCCACATGACCGAGGACGACCGCGCCGATGGGGGAGGCGAGGACAAGATGGCCCTCGCAGGTCGTCGCCTGCTCGAGGCCAAGAAGTCAGGCGCCCTTCCCGAGGGCGTCGAGGTCGATCCGGGCGACCCCTACGCGATCGCGGACTTCTACGCGGGCCGCTTCCTCGAGGACGCCCGCCATCTGGGACTGCGAGTCGCGGAGGAGGTCCTCGACGATCCCACGTTGATGCCCCGGCCCACCGGCTTCGTGCCGCAGATGATCGAACTGGTCGAGCGCCTGATCGCCGCCGACTGCGCCTACGTCGCCGACGACGGCGCCGTCTACTTCGACGTGCGATCCTTCCCGGCATACGGACGGCTGTCCGGCAACACCCTCGACGCCCTCCGCTCGGGCGAGGGGGGGCGGGTGAACGAGACCAACCAGTCCGTGAAGCGCCATCCGGCGGACTTCCTTCTATGGAAGCCCGACCCGAACCATCTCATGCGCTGGCCAAGCCCGTGGGGCGAGGGCTATCCCGGATGGCATCTCGAGTGCTCGGCGATGGCGGCGGCGCGGCTCGGACCGGAGATCGACCTGCACTCCGGCGGCGAGGACAACGTCTTCCCGCACCACGAGTGCGAGATCGCCCAGAGCTGTTGTGGATACGGGGTCGAACGTCTCGCTCGGCACTGGTTCCACGTGCGGCACCTCTTCGTCGAAGGCGCGAAGATGAGCAAGAGCCGGGGAAACTTCTTCACCGCGCGGGATCTCTTCGCCAAGGGCGCCACGCCGGCGGCGCTGCGCCTGGAACTCCTTCGGACGCACTACCGAACCAACGCGAACTTCACTCTTCAGGGGCTCGAGGACTGCCGCCGGCAGGTCGACCGATGGTGCCGCCTCGCCGCGCGACTCGACGCCGAGTCCGGGGATGGCGGGCCCGACGACGCGGCGGCGCCGGGCCCGCTCGAACGGGCCCTCGAGACCTTCACGGCGAGTCTCTGCGACGACCTGAACGTCGCCGGCGCCGTCGCTGCGCTCAACACCGCCGTCTCGGAGTCCCGGGCCGGGGCCGCCTGCCCGGTGCGCGAACGACGCGCGCTGGAACGCATGGACTCGGTGCTGGGGGTGCTCGATCGCAACGAGGCGATCGCCGAGGGCGACGAGGCCGCGGCGCTCGAGTCGAAGGTGACGCCGCTCCTCGAGGCCCGCGCCGAGGCGCGACGCCGCAAGGACTTCGCCGAGAGCGACCGCATCCGCGACGAACTGCTGGCGATGGGCGTCGAGATCAAGGACGGGCCGGAAGGCACCACCTGGACCCGCCGCGTGAACGCCGATGCCTGAACCCGCCGCGACGCCGCAACGCCGCCCGCCCGTCATCGGCCTTGCGGGCGCGATCGGCGCGGGGAAGAGCACCGTCGCGAGCATCCTCGCGGCCGCGGGCTGTCTGGTGAGCGACGCCGATCGCCTCGCCCGCGACATCCTCGCGGACCCGGCGGTCGTCGCCGAACTGGTCTCCTGGTGGGGGAAGGGAGTGACCGACGCCGAGGGTCGCCCCGACCGAAAGGCGATCGCGGAGATCGTCTTCGCCGATCCGGAGGCTCGACGTCGTCTCGAGGCATTGATCCATCCAAGGGTGCATCGGGCGCGAGAGGCGGCGTTCGACGCCGCGCCGCCGGGGACGCCGGCACTCGTCGTCGACGCCCCTCTGCTCTTCGAGGCCGGCCTCGCGCAGGAGTGCGACGCCGTCATCTTCGTGGATGCGGACCGGGCGACGAGGGTCGAGCGGGTCGCCAACCGCGGGTGGGCCGCGGATGAACTCGACCGGCGCGAGGCGGCCCAGTGGCCCCTTGACCGGAAGCGGGCCTCGGCGGATCATGTCGTCCGCAACGACGCGGATCTCGCGTCGCTCCGAACTCAGGTGCTCGAACGACTGGGGAGGATCGTGTCGGATCGCGACGAGCGCCCGACCGACTCGGCCTGAACCTCGCCCGGCACCGACTTCCCGCCGATTTCCCGCCGATCCGATTCGGACTCGCACACCGGCCGCCCGGCCGCTCCGAGGACGCCCGTTGGAGAGGTGTTCAGAGGAAAGTCGCCCGTCGGTCCGTCTTCAACCGGTTCCGGCGAGAACCTCCGACCCACGCTTCGATCACAGGTTCATCACCCCGGCTTGAGCCGGACCTCCCCACATGGGGTTCCCCACCGGGACCCCACGCCGCCGGTGAACGCCGGTCGCATCGAGTCGAGACTTCGATCCCATGAGCAGCAAGAGCAGTCGACGCAGGCGCCGCAAGAGCGGTGGTTCCGGACCCGTGGTGCCCAGCGCCGCCACCATGACCCTCGCCCCCGGTTCGGTGCCGAGCGACGAGCAGCTCGAGGCCGAAGCCAAGGCCCTCGAGGAGTCGGGCAAGAAGTACGACGTCGCCAAGAAGGACGCGCTCGACCTGGCCAGTCTCCAGCGGATGAGCAACGACGAGCTGGCGAAGATCGCCCGCAAGGAGAAGCTCGAGGACGCGGCGTCGCTTCCGAGGCAGCAACTGGTCTTCGAGATCCTGAAGGCCCGCGCCCAGAAGCAGGGCCTGATGATGGCCGAAGGCACGCTCGAGCTGATGCCCGACGGGTTCGGCTTCCTCCGAAGCCCCGAGTACAGCTACGTCGCCTCGGCCGACGACGTCTACGTCAGCCCGTCGCAGGTGCGTCGCTTCGGACTGCGGCGAGGGCAGGTCGTCAAGGGCCTCATCCGCCCGCCGCAGGAGGCCGAGACCTACTTCGCGATGCTGCGGGTCGAGGAGGTCAATGGACGCGACCCGAAGATCCTCCACAACCTTCCGACCTTCGAGAACCTCACGCCCCTGCACCCCAACCGTCGCATCCAGCTCGAGATGCTCGGTCAGCCCGAGAAGCTCGAGACCCGCGTGATCGACATGGTCACGCCGCTGGGATTCGGACAGCGGGCCCTCATCGTCGCGCCCCCGCGCACCGGCAAGACCGTGATCCTCCAGCAGATCACCAACGCCATCGCGAAGAACCACGACGACGTCCACGTCATCGTGCTGCTGATCGACGAGCGTCCCGAAGAGGTCACCGACTTCCGCCGCAACACCCCCGATCACGTCGAGGTGGTGGCGAGCACCTTCGACGAGGAGGCCATCCGCCACATCCAGGTGGCGGAGATGGTCATGGAGAAGGCCCGCCGCATGGTGGAGTTCGGCGAGCACGTGGTCATCCTGCTCGACTCCATCACCCGCCTCGCCCGCGGCTACAACAACGCCCTGCCCAACTCCGGCAAGATCGGCTCCGGCGGCGTCGACAACGCGGCGCTCATCAAGCCGAAGAAGTTCTTCGGATCGGCCCGGAACATCGAGGACGGCGGTTCGCTGACGATCCTCGGCACGGCGCTCGTCGACACGGGAAGCCGCGCCGACGAGGTGATCTTCGAGGAGTTCAAGGGCACCGGCAACGCCGAACTGCATCTCGACCGCAAGCTGGTCGAGAAGCGGATCTGGCCCGCGATCGACATCGCCGCGAGCGGCACCCGCCGCGAGGAGCTGCTGCTCGATCCGAAGGAGCACGACCTCATCACCCGCCTCCGCAAGGTGGTCTCGGACATGAACGTGGTCGAGGCGATGGAGCTGCTGCGAAGCCGTCTCTCCAAGACCAAGAGCAACGCCGAGTTCCTCATGACCATGAGCATGTCCTGAACCGGCCCGGAACCGGTTCCGCCGCCGAGGGGTACTCTCCACAGGCGGAACCGCCGCCATGCCCCCGGAAGCCATGCCCCCGGAAGCCCCGCCCCATGCCGACCCGAACGACCGACCTGCCGGACCGCCGCCGCGGCATCACCATCGTCGAGATCATGACGGTGATCGGGATCATCATCCTGCTGCTCGCGATCCTGCTGCCGTCGCTCGGGGTGCTGCGAGGCAACGCGGTGTTTGCGCGGAGCCAGGGCAACCTCCGGCAGATCGCCACGTGGCTCAAGGCCTACTCGACCGAGAATCGCGAGTTCATCGTGCCGGCCGCGTTCGACTATCGGAACGCGTCCTCTCCCGGAAAGGTCCGGACGATCTCCCCGCCCGGCGCGACCATGCCGATCGAACCGGCGAGCTACGGATCCTGGTCGGACATCGTCTGGACCGACGCGGGTCTCGGCCCGGTCGTCGTGGGGCCCGAACTCGGCGGCTACGACTACCGCTTCGACTCGCCGGACTTCGACTTCTTCAACGCCCAGCCCGAATACCAGACGCCGATCCGGTCGGACGCGGAGAACACCCGGAGCATGAACGGCGACAACGCCTTCCCGTTCGGAACCGGATCCCGCGACGTCGAACAGGGGCAGTACGGGTTCTTCGCCGCCAACGGCTTCTTCGACGCGCGGCCGGAGAACAACGGCCGCTGGTTCACCACCGCGCAGATCAAGCGACCCTTCCAGTCCCTGTACCTGGTGGACTCCTACGCGGGCGAGGTGATCGCGCCGGAGTGCGAACCGTTCGGCTGCACCGAGAACGACGACGCCTCCGACGCGGCCATGCAGGTGGACTTCCGATACGTCGGCGAGTTCGCCCTGATCCTCACCCTCGACGGAGCGGTCAAGGGCGAGGCCCGGTGGGAGACCCTCGACGAGCTCGAAGGGGACCGCGGAATCCGGGTCCGCAATCTCGACTTCTGATCCCCCGACTTCCCCGCGGGGATCGCCGCCGAGCCGGACCGACCCGGACCGACCCGGGCCGGAAGCGGAACGACTTCGCCGGGCCAGATGCTGTCTGCGGGGTCCCGAAGGGGGCCAACGGCCCGGACCGGCAGCTCTCCTCCCCGTCGGGTCGGAGGGGCGGGGACCTCGACCGCGACCCGGCGGGTCGACGCCAAGACGGGATTCGCAAGAACTCCTCGTGCTGCCTCTTGCCCGGGGAATCCTGCTCGCTACACTTCGCGGACCGTCCCGACCCCGGGGCGGTTTTTCATCGGTCCCGGTTCGTCCGGTGCCGATCTCGCAGCAGGCCGACGGCTGCCGCGAGGCGAGGAGTCCGTCGGCGACACCCGGTCGGCGAAGCCGTTCGGGTCGGAATCGGTCCTGCCACCGTAGCTCAGTGGTAGAGCACACCCTTGGTAAGGGTGAGGTCGTGGGTTCAAGTCCCATCGGTGGCTCTCGTCGGACCGAGCGTTCGGTCCGTCGCCTCGGGTCCTCCCGGGCAACGTGAACGTCGGTTCCCGCGACGGTGCGGGTACCGCGGAATTCGAGGTCACGCCCATCGGAGCGGCGAACCGCCTCCAGTCGGGCCCTTCTTTCGGAGAACCGTCGTCATGGCCAAGGAAGCATTCAACCGCACCAAGCCGCACGTGAACGTGGGCACGATCGGTCACGTCGACCACGGCAAGACCACGCTCACCGCGGCGCTCACCGCCGTCCAGTCCGCCAAGGGCCTCGCGGCACCGATCTCCTACGACCAGGTCGCCAAGGCCTCGGAGAGCGAAGGTCGCCGCGACCCCACCAAGATCCTCACCATCGCCACCAGCCACGTGGAGTACGAGTCGGAAGGCCGTCACTACGCCCACGTCGACTGCCCCGGCCACGCCGACTACGTCAAGAACATGATCACCGGTGCCGCCCAGATGGACGGTGCGATCCTCGTGGTCTCCGCCGCCGACGGCCCCATGCCGCAGACTCGCGAGCACATCCTGCTCGCCCGTCAGGTGGGCCTGGAGCACATCGTGGTGTTCCTCAACAAGGTGGACCTCGTCGACGACGAGGAGCTCCTCGACCTGATCGAGATGGAGGTCCGCGAGCTGCTCAGCAAGTACGACTTCCCCGGCGACGACACCCCGATCATCCGCGGCGCGGCCTTCCCCGCCCTGCAGAACCCCTCCGACGAGACCGCCAACAAGTGCATCGGCGAGCTCATGGACGCCCTCGACTCGTTCATCCCCGAGCCGGAGCGCGAGACCGACAAGCCGTTCCTGATGTCGATCGAGGACGTCTTCTCGATCAAGGGCCGCGGCACCGTCGCGACCGGCCGCATCGAGCGCGGCATCGTCAAGGTCGGCGACGAGGTCGAGATCGTGGGTCTCCGCTCGGAGAGCAGCAAGACCACCGTCACCGGCGTCGAGATGTTCCAGAAGACGCTCGACCAGGGTCAGGCCGGCGACAACGTCGGTTGCCTCCTCCGTGGCGTCGAAAAGGACGACATCGAGCGTGGGCAGGTCCTCTGCAAGCCCGGCAGCATCAAGCCCCACACGAAGTTCGAGGGCGAGGTCTACGTGCTGACCAAGGAGGAAGGTGGACGGCACACCCCGTTCTTCAGCGGGTACAAGCCGCAGTTCTACTTCCGCACCACCGACATCACCGGCAAGATCGAGCTCAAGGGCGCCGAGATGTGCATGCCCGGCGACAACGTCACCGTCACCGTCGACCTCGAAGGCAAGGGCGTCGCGATGGAGAAGGGCGTCCGCTTCGCGGTCCGCGAGGGCGGCCGCACCGTCGGCTCGGGCGTCGTCACCGAGATCGTCGAGTGATCCGCGGGGTCGCGCAAGGCGGCCCCGATCGCTCTCGTCGATCCTGAACCGTCCGGCATCGCCGGGCCATCTGGAGTGCTTAGACATGGCCAAGAGGGCCCAGGACCGCGAATTCGTCTGGCTGCAGTGCAGCGAATCCGGCGACCTCAACTACCGCACCAACGTGCGGGTCAAGGGAGGCATGCCGGAGCGGGTGAAGGAGGGCTTCATGAAGTACAGCCCCCGTCTCCGCAAGCACACCCTGCACAAGGTCAAGCGCAAGTGAACGGACGCCGGAGTCGTCGCCCGACGGCTCCGGCGTTCTCCATACGCCAGTAGCTCAATTGGCAGAGCAGCGGATTCCAAATCCGCAGGTTGAGTGTTCGAGTCACTCCTGGCGTGCTCGGCGTCGACCGTCGACGGAACAGTCCGTCGCGAACGGCGACGTCCCGTACCCCATCACGGAGGCCGTTTCATGGCCGTGACGATCTACAAGCGAGGGCAGGGCTACACCACCCGGGTCATGACGGCGATCTTCGTCGGACTCGTCGTGCTGCTCGGCGCGTACTGGATGTGGGAGGAGTTCGCCGGAGCCACGTGGTTCGACCTGCCGTCGATCTACATCTCCGCAGGCGTCGCCACGCTGTTCGCGGCGGTCGCGGCGGGCCTCTCCTACTGGCTGATCGCGGTCAAGCACCGCACCGTCGACTTTCTCATCGCCACGGACTCGGAGATGAAGAAGGTCAACTGGTCCACCCGGCGCGAGGTGATCGGCTCGACCACCGTCGTGATCGGGCTGTCGTTGATCGTGGCGCTCTACTGCTTCGGCTTCGACCGGGTGTTCTTCCTGATCTTCGCGTGGCTGGGCGTGCTCGAGACCGGAGCCTGATCCGTCCGCCATGCCCGGGAGTCCGAACGACATGACCGAACTCAACAACGAGGAACGACCGGCCGAGACGACCTCGAACGCCTTCGAAGGCGACTCGGGTGCCGCATCCTCCGCGCCGGAAGACGCCGTCTCCGACACGTCCCCCGAGTCGACTCCGGCCGACGGCGATGCCGCCGAGGTCGAGGCCCCGGCCGCCAAGCGCCTGCTGTCCGGCCGTGCGGCCGCCGCGAAGCTGGCCGTCAACCTCTCGCCGGTGGGCGTGGCGACCACGCGACTCACCGAGAGCCCCACCCGCCGCAAGACCGAGGTCGAGGAGGTCGTCGACGAGGACGATCTGCCCATGTACCGCGAGGGCATGGACTGGTTCGTGCTGCGGGTCGCGAGCAACAAGGAGTCGAGCGTTCGCGAGACCCTGCTGCGGAAGGTCGCCATCGAAGGCATGCCGGACCTCGTCGGCCGGATCATGGTGCCGACCGAGAAGATCAAGACCTTCAAGGCCGGCAAGCAGAAGGTCACCGAGACCAAGCTGTATCCGGGCTACGTCTTCGTCGAGATGCGCCTCGAGCCCGACGGCCGCATCCCCCAGGACGTCTTCTTCCTCATCAAGGAGACCACCGGCGTCGGCGACTTCGTCGGCACCGCCGGACGGCCCACGCCGATGGCGCCGCACGAGGTCCAGAAGATGCTCTTCGACTCGAAGAAGCCCGACGAGACCCCCGAGGTCCGCTTCGAGTTCACCAAGGGCGACCCCGTCACCATCAAGGAAGGTCCCTTCGAGAACTACGAAGGCACCGTGGACGAGGTGCTCAAGGACAAGGGTCTCGTCCGCGTGCTGGTCACCATCTTCGGCCGCCAGGCTCCGATCGAACTGGAGTACTGGCAGATCTCGAAGGTGGTGTCCTGACCGGCGGGACGCCTGCGACCGGCAGGTTCGGATCTGCACCCAGGATGACCGCGAACATGACCACGAAGATTCGACGACTGACCGCAGGCGGCCTGGTCGCCGTGGCGGCGTTGGCTCTTGGAGCCTGCGCCTCCTGGTCGACCTTTCCGCCGACCGGTGGCGGCTCCTCGCTGTCGCCGGGCCTCTTCCCCGCACCGCAGGTGATGTCGGCGGCGCTCGCCTACTGCCACCAGCGAACCGATCCCTCGTCGCCGCTGGTCTACAACCTCCCTGCGGGGGTCAGCGAGGGTTCGTGGGAGCGCATCGGCCTGCTGCTTGGAGAAGGCGCTCGACCGATGACGGCGGACGACCGGAACGTGTGGTCGATCGAGCAGATTCGGATTCGCGGCAACGCCGCCCAGGTCGATGTCGTCTACCTCGACCGTGGCGTCTATCAACTCGCAACGGTGCATCTGGAAAAGCCGTCGCTGAGGCCCTGGCGAGCCGACTACCTGCAGCGGTGGTGGATTCCCGTCGCGACGCCAGTGGCGAACGACCCGACCGCCATGTCAGACCAGTCCGACCAGTCCGACCAGTCAGACCAGTCAGACCAGTCAGACACGTCAGACACGTCAGACACGTCAGACCAGTCCGACACGTCCGACCCGTCCGACACGTCCGACGGACCCGACGCATGAGTCTGCCGCTCGTCGTCGGCGTCACCGGCG
>Ga0075477_10000289_pt1 | contig 21051 bp, 27 predicted proteins | sample DEB08_DNA_FD_76338 | JGI IMG/M metagenome (GOLD analysis project Ga0075477, IMG submission 76338) | Aqueous microbial communities from the Delaware River and Bay under freshwater to marine salinity gradient to study organic matter... | ecosystem: Environmental > Aquatic > Marine > Coastal ...
TTGTACAATTGTTGTTTAGTTGTTGTTACTTGTCTTGTTATTACCGCTCCTTTTCTTAGAACGGTCCTGAGAACGAGTACGTCCTTCAGTGCTGGTTGACCTACCTGTATCCCGCTGTCGTGTAGGTCTAATTACGTTAGGTCTGTCCCCTTTATTATTTTCTATCCTAGTTGTGCTTCTTGTTCTATCAGGTCTATTACTTTTCGTACCGGTTACTACACTTCTAGGTCTACGGTTAACGTATACTTGTCTATCGTTATCCTTTTTAACTGTATTATAAATATACACAGGTGTAACAGTTGTATACCGTCTTGTGTAAAAGGTTGTACGGTACTTAAAGTAATCGTTTATACAACCTCTATATGAGATCGGATACATTCGGTAGATATTACAATCATCCAGAGTAGAAGGTACTACCGTGATGCCGATCAAGGTACTTACCGGCTCGGTTCGAATTACGGTACCTTCGGGGGATACTAGCGCTAAATTAGTATAGCATCCGGAAAGTAGAATGAGAGAGACTAGAGCAAATATATAAGTTAACTTTTTACGCATGAAATGTATAATCATTTTTCTTCCAGCTTGGGTTTAAGGATAATGCAACCTGAAAGACTTCCCCTTCTGTATTTTCGTTATCATGGTACCATCTTACAATAGCTTCATCTAATAGATTGGTTTCTGTACTGTAATATAGTTCTGAGCCTGATAATACATTATCTGTTCGTACATGATCTGTATAATAGTAATTTACTTCGTATCTCCACGGCAGTAATTTTTCTACACCTCCGGAGAGATCTTCTTTCGTAAATAGTTTTTCGAAAGCAGCCTTATTACCATCGTACGCAGTCATTCATCTTCTTTAATATAAATATTTACATCATCATCTTCTAATAGATCGATGGTGGTATCATCTACATCAATTGTGTTACTGCCTCCATGACGGGTTAGTTCACGCAAGACTCTATGTTCATCATGTCTACGCTTTCGCTTATACCCCGTCGGAAACTTCTTTTTGGAATTACCCTCAGGAGTCTTTCGATAGCTCTTACTCATCGCTAGTGTTAAGGTCCTCTTTGTGGTTAGTGATATAATAGGTTAGGAAATGTCTTGATAAAAGGCAACTATTTAGATAGTTCTCCTTGAATATATTTTAGAATATTGTTCAGAGCAGTATCCGATAAAGGCTCATAACTAGTAGGAGTATCGCTGTGATCATAGTAAACATCAATACGAGTAATACGCCTTCCCTGGCTCCTTCTAAGCTTTCTCTTCTGCTCTTCTTCACGTGCCCTAGCTTCCGCCTGTTCACGCTTCTTACGCATATAGTAACTTTCTTTCTTAGCCATAACATTAATAAGTATGTTAAAAATGTGCTCCCGGTAGGACTTGAACCTACATATCTTCGGTATATAAGACCGCTGCCTTCACCATTTAGCTACGGGAGCATTGTGATCCCAGCAGGGTTCGAACCTGCGACCCTCTGATTAAAAGTCAGATGCTCTACCAACTGAGCTATGAGATCTACTTGCACACCCGAAAGGATTCGAACCTTTGACCCTCAGATTAGAAGTCTGATGCTCTATCCAGCTGAGCTACGGGTGCATTGTACTCCTGACAGGAATCGAACCTGCACGGCCTGAACGGCCAACGGATTTTAAGTCCGTTGTGTCTACCTATTCCACCACAGGAGCATATTGTGACCTTGAGGGGAGTTGAACCCCTATCTTTTCGGCGGTACCAACTCCGAATGCTTTACCTAATATTTAAGCTACAAGGTCTGATTTCTTGGGAAGCTTGTATAGCCCGTAGCATATAGCGATAAGTGTTAGAAGTGTAAGCATTTACGTATAACCGTTTGTTTTTGATTGATTGCAAGCCAATAATAACTACTATACTTGAAAGGTCCAACTTGTTTGGGAAAAAAATACTTTTATATTTATATACATGAAGAAACTTGATCCTAAAAACGTATTTAGTCTGTTCGAAGCCTCCGATGAAGAGATATTTAAGCAGGAAGGTCAGGCCGAGCTCCTTAAGGATGACGGTGTTCTGTTAGGTATGGCTGTCAATGGTATGGAGAATTATGCCTTTCTAGACGAGATTTACACGGCTAAGTACGGCGATGCTTACTTGGATCATGCAGATAGAATCCAGTATCGTTATTTTTGTAAGCTTTTCAATTATTTAGAGCGCATTAAGTTCAGTAAGTTAGAACCTTTGATGAACCTAGTTGATGTTATGGGAGAAGGTTCTATATTCTATTCTTTAGAAGAGTTATTAGAGTACTTTGTTGAAGAAGAAGAGTATGAAAAATGTGCCCGTATAAAACATTGTATGGATGTTATAGAAAGTCTCCGCGTACTAGACTAAAAAAAAATAACTTTTTTTCAAAAAACAGTTGCCTTTAAGGCTAGAATACCTTAAATTTACTTTTAGGTACTAAAGAGGTACCCAATATATTTATATATATTATATATTAATTATATTAATTATATTAATTATATTATTTTATATATAGATTATATTACTATAATTACATATATTAATCTTATGAGAAATAAAGAAGTTTTTGAAAGACGGTTAGAACGATTTGAAGCAGGTCTCAAATCCGTAGGGTACCATATCCATAGAGAAGAATTGGATGAAGCGTACAAGCTTATCGGTTCCTTGCTAGAAAAATTAGAAGATTTACAAACGCTACTCAATACAGAAGAACAAGACTAATGCAGTTATCCTCCGAGCAGATACTAGAGAACTGGAATAAGCATCTAAAAATCATAGACACCTATATCCAATCACCTAGAAAAGAACTACTTTTAGAACTGTTTAATGATCTGGAAGATAAAATGGTAATGGCTCCTGCTTCTGGTAAGAGCCACTTCCACAATGCTATGCCTGGAGGATATATTGATCATGTTAATAGAGTAGTTGAGGGAGCTATAAGAGTAAAGGCTCTCTGGGAGCAGATGGGTGCTGATATTGATTTCACTGAGGAGGAGCTAGTCTTTTCGGCTATTTGCCACGATCTCGGGAAGATAGGGGACGGTAAGCATGAATGCTATGTCCCTCAGACTAATAACTGGAGAAGAGATAATCTAAATGAGCAATATACTCATAACAAGGAACTACCTTTCATGCTTATTCCGGATAGATCCCTCTATATACTTCAGTCACGTCAGATACCTCTGACACATAATGAATACTTAGCGATCAGAATTCACGATGGAGTATACGATGATGCCAATAAGGCTTACTTTTTCTCCTCGTATCCTGAATCTAAGCTCCGAACGAACATTGCGTATATTCTACATCAGGCTGATATGATGGCTGCTAAGGTAGAATACGATAAGTGGAGGTTCGGAAGCGATGATAAACCTAAAAAAGAAAGTACTAAGAAGTCTAAAGGAAAGAAAGAACTTCCTGGATCAGAAGGCTTACTTGGTTTGGTCAAAAATTTATAGTTATGATAAGTTACATCCTGGGAGTTATTTGTATAGTACTGGCTTTTGCCGTTTATAATCTACTGCAGAAAGTAGAGAAGCTAGAAGACGTTGCTCTCGATCAACAAAAATACATGCAGCAACTCTCAGATGTCATTAATGAATCCAATACACTCATAGAAACAGTTGACGAAAGAGGTACATTCAAGTCGGATGATGAGGTAGGGGCATTTTTTAATTACTTACAACTGATCCAGGAAACTTTAAATTCATATAGTTTACCTAGGATAGATGGGAAGAAAGAAGAGTAAAGCTAATTACTTTACAAAAGACACAGAAAATGCAATAGTAAGGTACAATTCTTTAGAGGATCCTGAGCTTAGAGCCAAGATCTTCTCTGATGAGATATATTACCCTTTTTACAAGCTAGCAGAAAATATCATCCATACGTTCAAGTTCTACTATACTGACGTAGATGATATTGAGGATCTTAAGCATAAGATCATAACTCTCTTATTAGAAGAGAAGATTCATAAGTTCGATCCTACTAGAGGTGCCAAAGCATACTCTTATTTCGGTACTATTGTCAAACGCTGGCTTATAAACTACAATAATAAAAACTATAAGCAGCTCAAAAGACGAGGTACCTTTGAAGAGTATGAAGCTGGATTCGATGATCCGGATAATTTTACGGAGGAAGGTTCTCTAAGCCTATCAGAGCTAATAGATTACTTCATACAGGATTGCTACGATAACTTAGAAAGTCTGTTCGAAAAAGAAAATGATAAAAAGATAGCAGATGCGGTACTTACTGTTTTTAAGACTCGTAGCGATATAGATATATTCAAAAAGAAAGCCCTTTATATTTACATAAGAGAAATCACTGACTGTAAGACTCCCCACCTGACATCGGTTATAAACGTACTTAAGGAGAGATTTTATGAGATATATACTGAGAAGTATGAACTCGGTTTATTAGAGTTACGATAATTACACCGTAATACTATTTATAAACAAAAAAACTATGTCTCTAGATAAGAAAATCTTTAAAGACAAAACTCTCTCAGACATCTTCAGCGAGATATACGAGAATTCACGCACTAAAGATCGTCAAATCAGTGCACTCGTAGCGGAATTAAAGACTCTTATAGAAGGTATCGACGACGCAACACTCGTTGTGCCTATGATAAAAGAGTACTTAGAAATCGGCGTCAAGAACGACGAACATCTGATCAAAATGGCTGCTATCATTCAGAGACTTGAAACCTCAGGAGGTGGTGCAAGCGAGGATATGTTTGATCCATCTGAGATTCAAGCTATTCTTGATGAACTGGATGAACCGCTACCTGATCCCCCAGAAGACTATGATGAGGACGACGAAGATTCTGAGGATGACGATTAATAATGTCTACATATTCCTACGGACATAGAAAGCCTACAAGTGTCTCTGCAACCTCCCCGGGAAGTGCAGCTACCTCTCGTTCCGTTCTAGCAAGAGTAGTAGATATAGTTTTAAACTCCTCTCATAAAGATTACCAAACTTTCGGTAAAGATAAATCTATAAACGGAATTAGATACCGTCTACTTACCTCTACCGTTATTCAAGGTGATGAGCAATTCGTAAGAGACCAGCTACCCTTCGCGTACCAGGAAGATACTAACATAAAACGTATACCACTGATCGGGGAAATAGTAGAAATAAGACCGCAGACCTTCTCTGATAAACCTTTCTACAGTTTTCCTAAAAACGCCAATAATAGTACTCTAGCAAATATCAATCCTGATCTCTCTAATGAAGAGTATATTGAGATAGCCGAGAATGAGATTGAAGGAGTGAGAAAAGCTAACCAGTTAGAATCAATAAAAGGTGATGTGATTCTGGAAGGACGCAGCGGTCAATCTCTTAGATTTTCTAGCTTTAAGACACCAAGGTGGGACTATATTGACCCCACCGCCTCAGGCTCACCCATAACAGTACTCCGAAATGGTCAAGGCGCAGAGCCTGTTGGTTCTACCGTCTTTGAAGATATTAATAAGGACGACTCCTCGGTATATCTAACATCTAACCACGTACTACCTATCACCCCAGGCTCAAGAAAAAGAAAATCTTATCTTGAAAAACCTACCGAGGTTGATACCTTCAGGGGAAAACAAGCCGTTGTTAACGCTGATAGAGTTGTAATAAACAGTAGAGAGGATAGCACACTTCTCTCAGGGAAAAAATCAGTTGGATTATCTGCCGAGAGTGTTAACCTAGACGGTTCGGTATATGTAGGTATAGATGCTCCTAAAGTGTATCTAGGAGAAGTAGCCTCTGATGAAGGACAGCCGGCCGTAAGAGGAGAAGCACTTACAGCCGTACTAAACGATTTAGTCTCTACCCTTACTCAAGCATCCGCTCTTCTCAAGACTGCAGCTCCCAACCCGGTAGCAATTACACTAGCCCTACAGAACGTAGCCGGAGTCTTTGACTCACACGCCAATACCCTAAAAGCACTTATTCCGGACACTAAATCTAAGAAGGTGTTTGTAGAATGAGTAGACTTCTTAACGTCCCTAAAATACAATTAGCAGTACTTATTGCCCCGGCTATTATTAAGCTTAGGATAGAATTAGAAAATAAAGTACTGAAAGAGTTAGAAAGTATAGCAGCTGATCTTACTGGTGAATGCCCAGATCTATCCGTCCTAGAGACTTATAATAAAAAAATAAACAACATTAAGAGCTTCTTGACTAAGATCGAAAGAAGGGGTAATAGTATTAAAAAAACCCTGGACCCACTGATCAAAGCCGAGAGGGCTATCCTCGCCGCAGTAACAATTTTAGAAGTATTACCTGCACCAAATACCTTTACAACAGTAGGTGTAACTAATAAGGCTGCACAGCTTCTAGCAGAAATAAAGCAGTTTGCAAAAGATATACATGATGAAGTATTTCTAGTATCAGGACTCATAGAAGGTTCCTTAGGACTTCTAACTATAGTAAACCTCTTGAACGATAGACTACAGACCATAGATATTCAGCTACAAAGCTGCATTGAAAACGGAATCTTAGATGAGGCAGCAGTAGAAGCCATTGAAGAGGGTAGAGAAACAGAAAATACAACAATCAGCTATACTAGCCCTAATACAGGACAGATCTTCGACATTAGAGTAGTCCTTGTAAGCGATGAAAAGATAGCACCACTACGCCAAGCTATAGCCTACGATAATCTTGGAATAGCTAGATTTAAAAGTGATCAATCATTTAGCTCATCAACTAAAGTTCTAGTCGATGAAGTTAAATTAAGAATCGATAATAATATTATCGTTTAATATTTATACTTATGAAAACACAATTACTGAAAAATATAATCAAAGAAGCAGTTAGAGAAGCTATAAAGGAAGAGCTTCGAGAGATACTTACGGAAGCAGTAACTCCGGTCAAGACTACTAGCTACGGAGCAAAACCTCCTGTAGTAGAAAAAGCCGTAAAGACAGACGTTACTCCTACCCAAAAGAAATCCGGTGATCCAATTATGGAGATGCTGAACATGACTCAACAGTCAATGACCAGGGACGACTTTCGTAATGTAATGCAATCAGAAATGCAACCAGGTATGAACGAGGTATCACTGACTTCAAATAACATACCCGCTCATCTACCAGCAGGCCCTCAACCTGGATTAGATATCTCTAAACTCGACTTCGTAAAAAACGCAGCAGCAGTCTACAATAAAGCTAAAGAAAAAGACAATTTTAGAGTAGGTGGATAATGCCGTTAGAAATCCAGAAAATAGATCCATTAGATAGACAAGGAAGAAAAATAGTAGGAGTTGATTTACCCTTCTCCGGAAACGCCGTTTTTAATCCTACCTATCAAACTAAGGACGCTATAAAGGCAAACTTAATCAATTTTCTACTTACTGGAAATGGAGAGAGATTCTTAAATCCAAACTTCGGTGTCGATCTAAGAGCACTCCTATTTGATAACATAACTCAAGCTCAAATCGAAAGTGTAAAGAGCATAGTAACAGAAAGAATAAGAGACTTCTTTCCAAGAATAATTATAAACGATTTAACTATTGAAGCATATCCTGACTCTAATGTACTGTATTTTACATTGAAGTACTCAATTAGAGATACGAATATTCAAGAAGAAGAAATCAATATTGAAATAACAACATAATGGCTGAAAATAGAGACATAAAATATACCGGTCGCAATTTCGATAACCTCAGAGGACAGCTAATCGAATTTGCTAAAAACTATTTTCCGGATTCATATAATGATTTCTCTCCCACCTCACCGGGGATGATGTTTATTGAGATGGCATCATATGTAGGAGACGTCCTCTCTTTTTATCAAGATTCCCAAATACAAGAATCATTCATACAGTACGCTAAAAATCCTGGTAACCTCTACAACTTAGCGTATATGTTTGGATACAGACCAAAAGTGGTTACCCCAGCCGAGGTGACCCTAGACGTAACGCAGGAAGTAGATGCAGTTGCAACATCACCCTACGAACCAGATTTTACACAAGCCCTGGTAATCTCAGAAAACTCTATAGTTTCAAGTACCTCCGCCGGACAGGTTCCCTTTCTTTTATACGATAAAGTAGATTTTGGCTTCTCAAGCTCTCTAGATCCAACAAAAGTTGATATACTAACTACCTCAGGAGGCAACCCAGCCACATACAAGCTTACGAAACAAGTAAAAGCTAGATCCGGAGAGGTTAAGACAATAACGAGAACTTTCAATGCTGCAGAGAAGTACGCTACTGTTACGATAGACGATACTAATATAGTAGGCGTAGTGAGCATCACTGATAACGGAGGCGGAGACAGTACCTGGTACGAAGTGCCATTCCTAGGTCAAGAAACAGTTTTTGTAGAAGAGAGAAATACTAATTCTGATCTAGGAACGGTCTATAACTCTCTTACCCTCAAAAAAACTCCTAAGAGATTTGTAACGAGATTCAACTCGGCTGGGCAGCTGACGATTCAATTTGGAGCAGGAACACAGCAGGGAAGCGACGATACCTTTGTACCTAGTATAGAGAATGTAGGATTAGGAACCAATACAGGTGTAAGTAGATTGGACTATGCCTACGATCCTTCTAACTTTTTATATACTAGATCCTACGGGTTAGCTCCTTCCAATACTACACTCACCATTCAGTATCTAGTAAGTCCCGGGGTCTCAGCTAATGCTCCTGCCAACTCTATTACTACTAACACCGGCATTACCAACACAGGAGATTCTACTCAAATAGCTACCCTAGCATTCAATAACCCCCAAGCTGCTAGTGGAGGCTCCGACGGAGACACCGTAGAGGAATTAAGACAAAATGCATTAAGAGCCTTTAACGAACAAGGTAGAGCGGTAACTACGTCCGATTATACTGTACGAGCTCTTTCATTACCGAAGACCCTGGGCAACATCGCTAAAGTATACGTACAACAAGATCAATTGATTGGTAAGTCGACAACGGATAGTATAATAGATTCTAATCCACTTGCCCTTTCAATGTACGTTCTAGCTTACGATTCTAACGGATACCTTATTCCAGCTTCCTCTACCCTCAAAGACAACCTGAAAAAATACCTATCTCAGTATATGATGATAACAGATTCTATCAATATACGAGACGCTTTTGTTATAAACATAGGAATTGATTACGAGATAGTAACATATCCCAATGCAACTTCGAGAGAAGTACTACTTGCTTGTAATAGTGCAATTACAAACTACCTAGCAGTAGAAAACCGGAATATTAACAGTACTATAAACTTATCTGAATTGAGTCTCATTTTGGATAAAGTGAAAGGGGTACAGACAGTTAAGGGAATAAAAGTAACGAATAAAGCAGGAGGAAACTATTCTGCTTACTCATACGATATTGCTGGAGCTACTAGAAACGGGATAGTTTATCCTTCTATGGATATAAGTATTTTTGAAATAAAGTTTCCTAACACAGACATTAAAGGAAGAATAACCACACCATAATGGCAATCTATAGAATATATCCAGAATCGGACGCTTTTTTAGCAAGCGAGATCACTAAAGCTAATACGGGAAAAGATGAAATTGTAGAATTAGGAGGCTACGAAGATATCTCTGGCACTACTAGAACTAATAGAACGGTAGTAAAATTTAATCAAACAGAAATACTTGATGTAGTAGATAATAAAATTGGGGCGAATGCTATTAGCGCTAGCTTAAACTACTACTTAGCCGAGGCTTCTGAGCTACCGGTTTCCTACTTAGTATACAGCTACCCCTTGGCACAAGATTGGGACAATGGAAGAGGAAAGTTTGGGGATATACCAACCGATACTACAGGCGTAAGTTGGGAATATACTCGAGCAGGAGAGGTGACACCATGGACAACATCAGGATGGGGAGCAAATATAACCGGCTCTTATACGGGCAGCCAAGCCGGCGGTGGATCATGGTACACGGGATCAGGAGGAGTAAATTTAGAAACCTCTCAAAGCTTCGTTATCAACTCTGATAAAGATATAACATTAGATGTTAGTAATGCAATAAGATTGTTTTACAGCGGATCTATTTCAAATTATGGACATATTCTCAAATTAGAAAATCAGTATGAATTCAACGAGAATACTAACATAAGATTAAGGTTCTTTAGCAATAACACTAATACAATCTACCCTCCATACCTTGAGTTCAAATGGGATGATACGAGTTACTTAACAGGAAGCCTAAGCGTACTCTCAACAGATATCAGTACTGTCGGAATAAAGAATAATAAAGAACGATACGAAAGCTCAGGTAAGGTACGCTTCAAAGTTAATGCTAGACCTAAATACCCGGTTAGAACATTCACAACTTCTTCAGTATACCTTACTAACTACGCTCTCCCGGAAAATTCTTTCTGGGGGGTTAAGGATGAGTACACTGAAGAAATGGTCATAGATTTCGATCAATATACTAAGATAAGCTGTGATTCTTCTGGTCCCTACTTTGATGTATATATGGATTCTTTTCAGCCAGAAAGATACTATAGGATGATGGTGAAAACAACTATCGATGGGGCTCAAGTAATATTCGCTGATAAAAATACGTTTAAGGTAGTACGAAATGTCTGAGATAGAAATCAAAAGAACTGTTGCAAGTAGGAGTGAACTATCGAAAGTAGTCAGCACAGAGTTTACTACTTTTCTAGATCAACCTACACAGACCTTATTATCGGTTGAAGACTTTTTTGCAGAATACGAAAGACTTTTCTTCGAAATACCTTCGGAAGGACCTACTAACTCACATGAGTATTTGGGTAGAAGAAGTGGAGAGCAGGCAAACCTAAATAATATATCACAAGAAATTCAGCCTTTATTGGATGAAATAGCTAACTTGAGAGAGCAGTTAATCGAAGCAAACGTAACAATAGCATCTTTACAGGGTACAAGTTAATGGCAATACAAGAAATATTTTCAGTATCAGCTCCATCTACAGGTAGTATTTTAAATGCTAGAGATGAAAATCTTGTAAAAACGTACCAGCTAAACTCTTCCTTCAATACGGTAGAGGATAGAGCCGAGATTCATATATACACCCTTACGAATACACTCCTTTTTTCCGATACCGACTATAGATTATACAGAGTTAGTCCAAATCGATTCACAGAGGGATCTAATATAGATGCTGTTGAGATAGATCCGGTTAGTGATGCAAAAGCATACGGCTACTCCTCAGGAGATGTACGAATAGATTATTTATTTCTCAGGCAAATTGGGACAGATAATAAAAAAGAGCCTGAGTTTTTTATAAAGAATATTTCTCCTGATAGATCCGAATTACTTTTAGATTCGATCGAGCTTGAAACTAATCAGATAGAGGAAATAGCGCAGAACATCTCGGAACTTATTTCTGATGAAGCCCTAGTTCAGTCAATAGTTTTAAACTTTAAGGATAATAATTTTGCCACTATTGTTAATTCTAAAAGATTTGATAATGGTTTAGCTATAAAGCTATATAGCCCTCTACCGCAGTTTATAGAGTTAAAGGATACTCTAACTATAAATAATATAGTAGGGGATCCGGTAAGCTTTACTGTTACCAAGGAAGTGATAGAGACACCTGATAAGCTACCTGCCTTGAAGGGTCCTAATTTCTCTATTGACCTAAACGATACAAGTAATCCCACCGAGTATCTAACATCTCTTCAACTCTTACAGACGATTACCTCATCCGTCTACGAACCTTATTCCCTAGCTAACAGATTAGGTATAGACCTAAGTATAGACTATTCGGACTACACAAACTTTATTCATTTCTCTTCAGTAGAAGAGAGGCTTAGAAATTTTAAATATAAGCTAGATACTCTAGCAGGATACCATACTAGTAGATCGCTTGCGGAAAATATATTCCCTACATCTCAAGCTTCTTCAAGCATGGATAGGTATGATGCCCTAATAGCGGGCATAGTAAATAATTTTGACCACTACGATAGACATCTCTACTTTCAAAGCGGAAGCACGAGCTGGCCTAAATCGAATACAACAAAACCCTATAACAACCTACCTAGCTCTCATGCCTCCGCATCTGCATTTTTCAATGATCAAATAAACTCCGCTTCTCTTTTTGATGAAAAGAATGAACATAGGTTGATAAATTCTATTCCATCCTTCCTTAAAGAAGATAGTAACAATACTCCCTACAATCTTTTTGTGGATATGATTGGACAGCATTTTGATAACTTATGGATATATTCAAAAGCCATCGGAGATAGGTACGATGCAGATAATAGATTAGATAGAGGTATCTCTAAAGAGTTAGTAGGAGAAGCTCTAAGGAGCTTTGGTACAAAAATATACAGTAATAATTCATCGTTTGATTCACTGTTTTCGATGTTTGTTGGAGAGTTCTACCAAACAGGAAGCGAAACAGTAAATACTTTTGTAACTGCATCAAACAATCCTACAAACATATCAGACTATCAAAAAGGAGTTTATAAGCGTTTATACCATAATACTCCGCTTCTGTTAAAATCTAAAGGAACAGAGAGAGGTATAAAAGCCCTCTTTACATCTTTTGGTATACCTACTGACCTACTTTCTATAAAGTATACCGGAGGAATCAAAGACGACACCCAGCTCTACTACGGACCTGGAAACCTCTATACTAGCTCATTAAGTAGGATCAGACTTGATAATACCGGTAGTATTGTTTCTGGAAGTACTCTATCGTACAATACATCAGTAGTAAGGGAGAATAGTAATTATACCCAAGACCTCCATACCGTTCAGGTAGGATTTTCTCCTGCAGATTACATCAATGAGTATATCATCTCCCAATCTTTAATGCCTGGAAGCTTTAATGTAGATAATTACATTGGGGATCCTCGTGCAGCATATAGCAGCAGCTATCAGTTGATGAATAAAGTAGTAGAGGATAACATAGGAGGAAGTTTTGATCAATATGATATCAAGGATTTAGTTAGACTGGTAAAATTTTACGATAACTCTTTCTTCAAAATGTTGAAAGATTTCCTACCCGCTAGAACTAATCTCACCTCGGGTATTGTAGTAAAGCCCACTATCTTCCACAGAAGTAAAGTAAAACAGGTAAGACCTACAACCACCGAACACTACTACTCAGGCTCAACCCCTACTGTCAGTATTTCTGGAAACCATGGACGTAGCTTTAAGAACTATAATACGGCATTTAGCTACTTAGTACCTTTACCATCGGGCAGCTTTGGACTTAAACAATCGTTCAATGAAGCAAGATTTACAGGAGAGCTTTCGGGATCAGAATTAACAGTTGTAACTGGAGAATTAAATTCCGATAATACATTTAAGAAACCTAACACTGATGTATTTAATTTTCATATTAGACCCCTCTTACTCACGACTTCAAATTCACTACCCGATAACGTATTTGGATTAACAATCTCAGTAACAGGATATACACCGTAATTATGCCTACTAAGACAATAACGATACAGCCAAGCGGACTAGGAATAGGTACAGATCTAGATACATTTAGCCTGTATCATACATCGGCAATTCCCGCTAATCTTATCACTAGCAGCATTACAAGAGCAGATTTAGTTGCTGGATTTAGCTACGATGTAGATCCGAGCTATTTTACATTTGTAGTACAGGATGAAACATACGGCGGACAACAAACACTTAATCTACCCGCACCGACTATTACTTCCTTTACCCCTACCTCTGGGGAATCAGGATCCATCATAGATATAGTAGGTTCCGGCTTTGCCGGAGCAACAGCAGTAAGTTTTGGAGGAACAGCTGCTACTAGCTTTAGCGTACTTAATAATACCTTTCTTTCTGCCTCAGTAGGAGCAGGTTCGACAGGAGAGGTAGCAGTGACTAATCCAAAAGGTTCAGATAATGCACCCGGATTCAGCTTCCAAACAACTGCTACAGACACTACCTACCTTTTAGGACGGTTTGGGTACGATAAAAGTAGCCCCACCGGACTTTGCTCCTCACCGAACTCCTACCCCAACTACTATCTATACGCTGAAAACTACAATAGCCTACTTTCCGCACAAGCCGCCACTGCAACCGTGTACACTGATAGTAGCTTAACATTGGAAGCACCTTACGGATGGTATGTACTTAGACTTGATTCTACCGGACAACCAACAACCGACGATGTAGATTCTGCATATGAAATAAGCGGTCAGGGGATACCAATAACAAGGATAGAGTGCGGTGATCCTGTTGGAGCAGGCGAATAAATAATATTTATAAGTAACTATGGCAATTTACCTACCTTCTACAGACAAGACTGTTTTTGCTCCTTTATTCCCTCAAAACAATAATGAGGCAGGAGATACTATAAACCTTTGGCTAGGTTCCTACTGGGTTGGTAGAGATTACTACCCCATTACTATTGCCAAAGGTATGACCATCCCAAGCACGGGTTTAAATGGAGATCTAAAAAGTAGATTAGCTTCCTTAGAGAGAGTCGGATTTAAGTACAATACAAGATCGGAAGGACTAGAGGAAGGTAAGCTTTACTATGTAGCCGATGTTATTAATCCAAACGGTGCAAGAGACGCATGTATTACAAGTGGTGGAGCTAACCCTCCCGCTTCATATGTGACTGAATCTGCATTCTTTAATAGCTATGAACCCCAGTTCAGCGACTTCATATACGAGGATGCAGCAGGAACTACTCTGTTCGGCAGTGGACCTGGTTGGTTCGGAATAAGTGGAAGTAGAGGATACGTGCTAGAAATTGGAGGTAACGGCAACGTCACCGCCTACTGTACTTGTTCATCCTACAATGATAGCTATCCGGAAAGCAATCCAGAACCTCATAGCACCGGATTCTTTTTTGCAGACATAGATGAAATAATATCATATCCTACACATTACTTTTTCTCTTTTAAGGAAGAGTTAACTATCCCCAAACTACTTACACCTAATAGTTCATCTCTTTTAGAAGATGTAATTTTTATCCCTGGAGTAGGGAAAGAATTTTTACTGTCAGACTATTTCCCAACAGTAAACAATAATGAGGATAATAGATCTTCAGAAATTTACCTAACTGTAGATCGACTTGGATCTGACGCACAGCCTACAAACATTGCTTACATATCTGAAAGTCTCGTACCTAACCTGAGATTTAGCAAACCTGAAGATGTCTTCGCTAACATACAGGATAGTAATTACGAAACGTCGGCGTGGTCTATACCTCGATACGAAGGAGCAAAAAGTACAGCCCTTACAGGAGAATTACCATCAGCTATAACTTTTATACAATTTTCCGGATCTGTATACCCAAAATCTGCTACCTCACAATCTATAGAAAACGAAGACAGCTTTGAGGGAAGAAGAGTAGAGACCTTATACTTCTATAAAGAATATGATCCAAACGCTACATACACCGGAGGAGGTTCAGGAGGCACTACTACCTATATAAGAGTTATTGATGAATCTATAGGATCAACATCCAGTCCTTCCGGCTGTACTGAACCCGCTCTTTTAAGAAGAACAAAAGCTATAATGATAGACGGTACAGGAGCAATAACTACTAATACCTCCGGCAACACTTTAGAGGTAAGCGTTAAATACCTTTTGAATCACGCTTTCGGAACAGGTGAAATTAATCCGGATATAGTGATCGGAACAAGTGTTCAGTCCGGCTCCTATGAGTACACTAGCTCCTACCAGACAATACCGTTTGGAGAAACTCAGTGTAGAGACATTAATACAAAGTACGGTGAGCCAAACGTTACCTCCGTAGTAGGAGATGATGGTAAAACCTATAGAGTCGTTAATGCCTCCTTTGTGCCTCCTTCTGAGTTCATAACTGTAGGGTCTGGTATTAACTACATATTGAAGAATAGAACTAAGGGATCCGAACTAAACATCATTCAGGGCGCTTTTGTTCTTAATACGGCTAAAAAAGAAATCTACGAGATCAATGAAGACGGTCTTATTATTAGAACTAAACAGCTATAACCTGATTAAGAAACTAAATAAGAATATATTTATAAAATAAACACACTACACGATGGGCTACTTAAATAATTCCGTAGTAACAGTTGATGCCATTCTAACCAAGAAAGGACGAGAATTACTCGCCCGTGGAGATGGCTCTTTTAAAATTACACAATTTGCTTTAGCTGATGATGAAGTAGATTACACACTTTACAACACGAACCATCCTTCGGGATCAGCATACTACGGAGAGGCTATTGAGAATATGCCCGTCCTTGAGGCATTTCCCGATGAAACTCAGGCCATGAAGTATAAGCTTCTTACGCTGCCAAGAGGTACTGCACGACTTCCGGTACTAAGCGTAGGTACTACAAGCCTGAGCTTACGGCAAGGAGCTTCTAATGAAGTAAGACCTCAGACACTTAACTACCTAGGTCAAGGCGCTGTTTACGAACCAGGAGGATATACCGCTACAGTTGCCGATGTACGGCTATTTAGCAATTTTGTAGGAATAGGAATTAATACAGAAGAAGCAGATAGACTGAATGCCACTACAAGCTTAGGTACGAACGTGAGTAAAACTGTAATAGGTACTAATATCAGCCTTACAGCTACAGCAGTAAATACCTTATTTGGTTCACGTACTCAGCTCAGCACTACTATTACGTTTATAGGAAGAGATAGCGGAGCAAGAATCACCATTCCGGTAACCGTAACTAAACCAAGCAATAACTAAACGACATGTCATTTAAAAGATTAGATCCCGAAGATATTTCAATAAGTGCTGAGTCAGTTACTGCACCGGTATGGACTGGTAACGTAACTACCCTCACATCTTTTTTCACTAGCTCAACACAGGCTAACGGCACAACTGGAGATTTCTACCTTAACGTATACCAGACTGGCTCCACAGAAGATACCGCAGCTATTCAATTCGCCGTAGCTTTTTGCGATAAGTACGGATCCGGCAGCGTAGACTTTACTCCTGGTGTCTCTGGATTTTCGCCCTCTAGAGCAAATTATGGAACGTATAAGAATCAGGTATTAGGGGACGAAGTTGGAGAGTTGAAATTTGGTGCTAATGAAGTTACTTCTTCGTATTTCTATGCTATTAACTTTGAACGGTCTAGATTTAAAGAAAAACTTCTTCCGGGAACATTAGAGTTGAAACTGAAAAACGGAGCTACAACACTTACTCTTACCGAGATTATTCCTCAGACAGTTACATATACTGACGCCGGAAGGAAGTACGAACTCAAAAGCAACGCAGCAGAAGAAGGTTCAAACTTGTTCTTAAACTCTGGAAGCTACGGACATAGTTACCCTGACATTGGTTTGATCATTCTCAACGGACAAGCTCTTGATGCTCCTACTAGCGCCGGAGGTCTAGCACTGGCAACAGGTCCTTACAACTCTAATAGGTTGAAAGCAAACACAGACACTTCTGGAAGCCAGGCTCTTTATGATGCTATCGTAGACGCTGCCTCTTTCAAACAAAATGCCGAAGAAACATTATCTTCAAACTATATATTTGTCCGAGCCAGAAATCAAGATTTCAACTACTCATCGAATCCGTCGTATATATCGGCTTCCGGAGAACTGACGCACACTCTTATGATTGAAGACCCAAGATCTTATATTACATCTGTGGGACTTTACAACGACAATAATGACTTACTAGCAGTTTCTAAATTATCTAGACCCCTTCTTAAAGATAGTAGAAGAGAAGCACTTTTAAGAATAAAGCTTGACTTTTAATGAATGAGTGCTTACAAAAAGTTAAATCGTCAGGATGTTTACGTAACATCGTATACTGCTAAAAAGGATCAAGAGGTATCTGCTGGAACTACTCCCGGTGCCTTTAGTGCTGGATTTTCTAGCGGTTTTGACATTTACATTTTTGAGGGAATAAGTTCTGTAACTTTAGATCTATTTGGATTAACTAGAAAAGATACTACCTCAACAGATCTAATAACGTACGGACAGACTGATCACTATTACAAAAGTGTACAGCAGCTTTATTACTCCAACTTCACCAGCTCCATAATAACAGGTTCTTACGAAAACTTCATACAGAGTTCATTTGAAACAGGTTCTAGACAATTAGGAACTTCCGGATCTTTAATGACTATTGGAAGAGGGTATGTAGGAAACTACATAGTACCCTCCTCAGTAAATTTTTCTATTACTTCAGGATCAACCTCAGGCTCTATCTTGGACGATGGAGAAGGTAAACTCTATTTATCCGGAAGCAATTCAGGGGCAGATGGAACAAATGTAGGAGACATAATTTATCCTCACGGTAATTTCATATTAACGGATACATCCGCTGCAGACCTGCTTTTAAACTATTCTGGATTGACCGGAACTTGGCAATCGGCACAGACAGTACTAGAAGCTAATTACTACTGCAAAGTAAGCGACTATGAGTTTAACTATACTCATAATCCATCCGCAAAAGTATCAGGATCTAACGGAAGACTTGCCGATAATGTAACCGGTAGTTACTTTACACCTTATGTAACTTCAATTGGACTTTATAATGATGCTAACGAGTTGATAGCTGTAGCCAAGCTTGGTCAACCGGTTCCAAAATCACCCGACACCGAAATGACATTCGCAATCAGACTTGACCTATGATAAAACTAACTGAGATATTATTAGATGAAATTTACCTTATTACTAACGACGGAAAGGAAGTTGTAGTTAAGGATCCTAAAGAAGTAAAAAAGTATAAAAAAGGAGAAAATGCTGTCGGACTAAACGATGACGGTGATGAAGTTGAAGTTAGCAAAGAATCTACCGATCATATAATAGCGGAAGAAAAAGCTACCTGCTGCGGTAGATGTGGAAGAGTTCATAAAAAAAGCAGCGGATGTAGTAAACCTTACTTAAAAAAATCAGATCCAAAGCACTGTCAGAATAAATAATGTGGCTATATAAAGATACGGTTATAAACAGTATAGAAGATATGCCCGAAGGTAGTTATGGATTTATCTATGAAGTAACTCATCTTCCTACCAGTCGAAAATATATTGGAAAGAAAGTTCTTTACTTTGAACGTAATGTTAAGTTAGGGAAAAGAGAACTACAGGCATTAAAAGAAGAAAGGAAAGCCAAAGGTATCGGAGGTAGAGCTCCTTCAAAAAAGAAAGTAGTAAAAGAATCCGATTGGCAAACATACTACGGATCTCAGACCGAAATAAAAGAGCTTGTTAATAAGGGAAAAGAATCTGATTTTAAAAGAGAGATTCTCATGTTTGTGGATAATAAAAAACACCTTACCTACTACGAGGCTAAATTCCTATTTATTAAAGAAGTATTAGAAAAAAACGACGAGTATATAAACGATAATATTCTCGCTAAATTTTACTCAAGAGATTTCAAATGATAAAATTAATTGAAGTAGTTGACTCGATCCCCGGTATTCAATATCACATTGATAACGGACTTTCTTTACATGAGAACATTTATCGGTACTCATCAGATTCTTTCGTAGAACTATTTGCTGAAGCCAGAAGACTTTATAGAGAAGGTAAGATTGATCTTATTGAAGCAGATATTAAACTTATTTCTGAAACTGATATCGGTGAGTATGGTATCTACGAAGGTGAAAAGGTTCCTTTAGATCTTCCTATGGTAGATGAAGCAGAATATAGAGGAAGAGAAGTTCCTTTGAACAAACCAAAAAGAGGCGGCCCTAAGAAGTTCTACGTTTACGTAAAGAACAAAAAAGGAAACGTAGTAAAAGTTAATTTTGGAGACTCCGGTAACCTTTCTGTTAAGATTAAAGAACCGGGAGCAAGAGCTTCTTTTGCAGCACGTCATAACTGCGATCAGAAAAAAGATAAAACGAAACCGGGATATTGGTCCTGCAATATTGGACGGTATTGGAAATCTCTAGGCGGCAGTAGAAACTTCTCAGGCTACTGGTAATATGCTTCCTTACTTAGAAAAAACTATAGATAAAATATCTATAAGATCATTTGATGAGAGTGTTTCTGAAGAAGAGCTAGTATGGCATAGAGATAGAGAAGATCGTCTTGTAGAAGCCTTAGAGGAAACAGACTGGATGGTTCAGATAGATAATGAGGTACCTAAAAAGTTAGATAAGATATTTATTTCTAAAGGGACCTATCATAGAGTGGTAAAAGGAACAGGGACCTTAAAAGTTAAAATAACGAGATTTGAATAATGCCGGACGTAACACCTACACCATCTACATCCTATACAGAGCCGATAGAAATTATGGCTGAAGAAGAAGAACCGGTAGGGTCGCCATCGGTTACTCCTACTCCTTCCGAATCAGCAGACGTATTACCTTCTGTTACACCCACTCCATCCCCATCCCCCGTATCCGCAACTCCCACCCCAACGCCAACTCCTTCACCGGACGTTGATAACCTCGTCGCAATAAACGTTAACGGATCCGTAACAGCAAGTATTGCCTGGAACGAAGGATCTGGAACTCTTAATATTACTACTACACCGGCAGGGCTAACTTGGCAAGCTACTTCTGATGCTTTTTGGTTAGATTTTTCTAACGGTACCGGAACTCTCAACGGAACAGGAAGCGGCACAGACACTTTAGTATTTCAAGATGGAGACGTAGCCGAAAGAGAAGGAACTATTACTATTCAAGGAACCGGAGAATATACCGGGGTATCCGACACGGCATTAGTCATACAAGCAGCACCACCATCGCCAACTCCATCTCCTACGGTAACTCCAACTAGGACTCTAACACCAACTCCAACTCCGTCACCGGATGTAGATTTCCTACTTGTACCTAAGGTTAATACTTTAGTAACAGCTAGTATAGCATGGAATGAAGGTAACGGTACTTTTAGTTTGGTAGCATCCGATCCTAACATTACTTGGGAAGCAACTTCGGATGCTTTTTGGATGGACTTTTCTAACGGAACTAGTACTTTAACCGGAACCGGTAGTCTTGGTTCGGATACTTTAAGTTTTCAAGATGGAGACGTAGCCGGACGAACCGGATCAATTTCGGTAGTAGGTACCGGAGTATACACTAACGCTTCGGGAAGTGCCTTAGTACTTCAAGCACCACCTCCATCGGTAACTCCGACTCCAACGGTAACTCCAACTAGAACTCCTTCCTTAACTCCAACTCCGTCACCCGACTTTGATGGATTACTAAATGCCAACGTTAACGGATCC
>Ga0075477_10000317_pt1 | contig 20172 bp, 18 predicted proteins | sample DEB08_DNA_FD_76338 | JGI IMG/M metagenome (GOLD analysis project Ga0075477, IMG submission 76338) | Aqueous microbial communities from the Delaware River and Bay under freshwater to marine salinity gradient to study organic matter... | ecosystem: Environmental > Aquatic > Marine > Coastal ...
ACGCACCGCGTGCACATGATGCAGCGATCGGAGTACAGCAGGATGTGCGGCCCGACGTCCTTCTTGGGCTGCTTGATCTTGTTCTCGGCGAAGCGGCTCTGACCTCGGCCGTACTGGTAGGAGTAGTCCTGCAGGTGGCACTCGCCGGCCTTGTCGCAGACCGGGCAGTCCACCGGATGATTGATCAGCAGGTATTCCATCACCGACTTCTGGTTGGCGATCGCCTTGGGCGTGTCGGTGTGCACGACCATGCCCTCGGCGGCCGGCTGCTGGCAGGTCGGGACCAGCTTCGGGATCTTCTGAAGATCGCCGGTCTTGGGGTTCTTCTGCCAGACCTCGGCCAGGCAGATCCGGCAACTCGCCACCACCGACAGGCCGGGGTGGTAGCAGTAGTGCGGGATCTCGAACTCCGCGTCGAGGGCGGCCTGAAGAATGTTCTGGCCGGGGGTGAACGGCACTTCCTTGCCGTTGATGGTCAGGGTGGGCATGGCGTCGGCGGGGTGGGGCGTGGTGGGAGGTCGGACCATGAGTCGCCGACGGAGAGGGCGATCGCCCCAACCGCTCCGGCGTGAGCAGTGTAGTGGGTACGACTGAGCCGCCATCGGCGACGGGACCCCAGTCGCACGGCGCGGGGGGGCACCGGCAGGGCGACTCTGCCGACCCGAGGCCCCGAGCGAACGACCGCGGGCAAACGGGCCCCGGAAAGAGCGGCCCTGTGACAGGACTCTTCCCCTTTGGCCACCCAACACCGCAGATTGCTGAACCCGCCTCCGCGTCTCTCCGATCTCCCGATTGGCCGGAACGACTTCGGGCGGAACTTCAGCGACTCGAGGCGACGATCGTCGAATTCGAGCAGGCGCAGGGACTGACGCCGCTCACGACCGACTGGGAGGAACCGGCGAGCTTGGTCCATCCGTCCACGGCGAACGGGTGAGTCGACCGACGACCCCGGTCTCCGTTCTCGACGCCCACGACAGTCGATCCGCGTGCGCAGCACCCCGACGCGACGAGGCCTTCCCGCATCGACCGGTAGGGAGCGGTTCCAGGCGACGGCGAGATGCATCGCGATCCGCTCCACATGCCGATCTCCGACCGACGCCCGGGCCGAGGCGCCTGCGCTCAGGTCGCGTCGATCGGCTGCGCGATGCCGGGATCGAGAAACAGCAGCACCGTCTCGACCGTCCCAGACTCGAGACCGAACTGCTTCGAGACCTCCTTGCGGTAGTCGCCCAATTGACGCCGGTACTCCTCGACCTTCGCTGCGACGGCGTCCTCGACGGGTGTCGCGTGATCGAAGGCGTCGGTCTTGAAGTCGAGGATCTTCGCACGCCGCCAGGCGCCCGGCTCTCCCACCACGACGAGGCGATCGATCACCCCCTGCCGGACCGCGCCCCCGTCGACGGCGACGAATCGACGTTCACGCCACACTCGCGCAGGTCCCTCCGTGGGACGCGCGAGCGCGGCGGCGACCGCGGGCACCGAGAGCATGGCCCGAAACTCGTCGACTCGCTCGCCTCGCCAGGACGCGGGACGCCGCGGCAGCGCGCGGCGGAGCACGCCGTCGAGCAACGCGTTCTCGGGCGCTTCGCCCTCGAAGAACTCGATCTGCTCGAACATCGCATGGATCGCCGTTCCGCGATCGGCCGCGTCGGAGGACCTCGCATCGACTCGAAGCAGCGAGGCGAGCGAGTCCGTCGCATGCCGCGATGGCGGAGGTGCCGGCCGGGTTCGGCCGCCATCTCCGGAGAACGCGAAGCAGCGTCGCCTCGGTGCCCGAGGCGTCGACGGCTTCTCCGGCCCCTTCGTCGCCCCCTCCGGCTCGAACTCGCCGGCGCTCCATGCGACTCCGGCCCCGGTCGCGTCCGGCGCGATCGCGCTTCGGACGATGCCCGCCGCCGTCATCGGAATGGACTTCTCGGTCGCCTTCGGTGCGTCCACCACCATGAACAGCCGATCACGCGCCCGGGTCAGCGCCACGTAGAGCCCGCACAGCGTCTCTCGAACCTGCATGGCGTCCGCCTCGTCCCGCACCTCGGCGAGGGGCGGCAGGTGATCGAGTCCCTTCATGCGCCGAACGATCCGCAGGATGCCCCCGTCGTCGTCCCTCGACACCAGCACGTCCGCACGGGGCTTCAGATCGAATTCGAGGTCGGGGCAGATCACCGACTCGAACTCGAGTCCCTTGGACTGATGGATGTTGAGCACGGTGACCGGGGCGTTGGATCCGTCCCCGATGCGCACCGCCTCGACCGCCTCCACGAACGCCAGCGGCCGCGGCACCACGTCGCGATCGAGTCGCTCGGCCTCGTCGAGCAGGCGTCGCCAGCGGCGACGATCGCCCTCGGAACAGTCCGCAGCGATGGCGCGCCCCAGCGACTCGAGCACCGCCGCGAATCCGCGGGTGGCCAGTCGAGCCCGCCAGCGTGCCGCCACGATCTCGCGCTGCTGGATCGAAGCGGGCCAGGAAAGTCCGACCACCGGGCCGAGCGGACTCTTCGCGACATGGAATGCGGCGATGGTGTGGTCGGGCTGATCGCAGAACCGAAGGAACTCCAGGACCGCATTGACCGCGGCGGAGTCCCGCAACGAACCCCCACCCCAGCCCGACGCCGAAATGCCGTGGGAGCGCAACGCCGCCAGCAGCTCCGCGACCTTCCGATTGCGGCGAACCACGATGCCGACCCGACCCTCGGGGTGCCGGTTTCGCAGTTCCACCACGAGGTCGACGACCGCCCGGGCCTTCGCCGAGATGCCGACGGCGACCGAGGCATCGGCATCGCCCTCGGTCGAGTCGCCCGTTTCCGTCTCCGATTCGTCCGGCTCGACGAGGATCAACGCGGCCTGTCCGGAGTCCTTGCGGTGGGCACGATGCGCACCGAACACCCGCCCCCACCACTCCGCCGCCGCCGCGGACGCGCGACCGAGGACCTCGTTGCCGCCGATCGAGCCGAACACGCGGTTGACCGCGTCGAGCACCTCCTGGGTCGAGCGGCGAGAGAGATCGAGATGCTCTTCCTTGAACTCGACGCCGCCACGGCCGGCGTCGAACCGGTCGCCGAGATGCTCCAGAATCTCGGGATCGCCGCCCCGCCATCCGTAGATCGACTGCTTCAAGTCTCCCACCGCGAAGAACCGCCTCGTGCCGTCGCCACAGGCGGCGACCTCCGAGGCGAGAGGGCGCAAGGCCGACCACTGCCCATGGCTGGTGTCCTGAAACTCGTCGAGCAGCAGGTGCTCCACCCGGGCATCGACTCGCCGCAGGAGTTCGCCCAGCGGGTGAGCGGCGAGATGCGCCCCCACCACCGCCGTCACCGAGTCGTAGGTGACCGCGCCATGGCGGGCCATGATCGCCCGACGTGCGGCATCGAGATGATGCGCCAGCCCCGCGGCGGCCCGCGTGCGGAAGACCGCGATCTTCGACAGCCGCCATCGCGCCCTGGCTCCAACAGGGCCGAGCAGGGCGACGAGTTCCTCCGCCAACGGCTTGTTGCGGTAGACGCCACCCTTGCTGGCCACCGCGCCGGCCGCACCCTTGTCGAGGAGTTCGACCCACGCGTCGAGCGGGATCTCGTGTTCGGCAACGCCCGCAAGCGTCCGCAGACGCGCGACGTCGCTCCGCACCGCGTTGCGAACGTGCCCGTCGCCGAGACGACGGTCGTCCTCCAGCCGTCGAAGGAAGCCCTCGAGCGACGCGACCACCGCCCCGACGTCGATCGGCGGAGGCTCCTCTCCGAGAAGTTCATCCCCCCAGTTCCAGGCGGACTCCGGCGCCTCCGGCACGAGCGCGACCAGATCCTTGCAGGATCGCTCGACGAGATCCGCCACGCTGCGGCCGGGATACCCATCCGTCAGCGCGTCGAGCACCGCGAGAAGGCCTTCGGGATCGCCGGTCCCGAACGACTCGATGGCTTCGTCGATCGCCTCGCGAACAAGACGACTGGTCCCATGTTCGTCCAGAGGTTCGATCGGCAGCGGAAGCGCAAGCTCGAATGCGCTGCCGGTGGCGAGCGAGAAGAAGAAGCTGTCGAGCGTCCGGATCTGCAGTCGATCGAGGCGATCGATCAGCCGCCGCAGCGTGCCGCCACAGATCTCCGCCGAGATCGGCGGCAGGTCCATGCCCTCGACGCCGCCGATGTCCCGGCGTTCCGCCTCGCCGGCTTCGCCGCGCAAGGCCGCGATCGCGAGACGTCTCAGGATCCGCTCACGGATCTCCCCCGCCGCGGCACGGGTGAAGGTGGTCGCCAGAATCGACTCCGGCCGCTGCTCGGGACTCCGCAGCAGCAGCGCGAGCCACTGCGTGGTCAACTGCCAGGTCTTGCCGGTACCTGCGGACGCGAGGATGCGGCGGTGCGGAGAAGCGTTCACGCATCCCCCCCGTCGCCGGCGGCACCACCCTCGGCAAGCACCGGTTCGCCGCAGAGATTCGAGAACTCGTCGGGATACCGGCCCGGTCCCGGCGACTCGAACTTCCGAGCGCGGATCGAACGAACGACCTCGCGGGCCTTGTCGATCGCCCCGGAATGGTCGCCCTCGTCCCAATTCGAGAGCATGCGGAAGTCGACGCCACGCGCCCCCGTGGCCAACGTCACGTAGCCGACGTCGATCTCGCGCTCGTCGAGACCATGCTGCACGGCATGGAGGTGCCGATAGAGCGGCAACTGCAGATCGATCCATCGGTGGTTCGGCGCACGACCGACACGATGCGCCTTCGCCGGATCCGTCGCGCGATCGCCGGTCTTGTAGTCGAGGATGCGGAGGCGTCCGGTCTCGAGATTCCGGTCGATTCGATCGATCCGTCCCGTGAACGCCTGCGGCGCCTCGCCGGGGCCGAGATCGAGCGCCGCGTCGATCCGCGCCTCTACCGACTCGGTCCGCCATCCGGCGGCTCTCGAGGCCGCCTCGCGCACCGCGAGTTGGTCGAACCGACGTCGGAGGCTCCGCATCTGAAGGCGAAAGCCCACGGAACACGCGCCTCCGAACCACGACTCCGCCGTCGCGTCGAGACTCGCCTCGAGCACTCCGCCGAGATCCTCCGCGGTCGTTGCCTGCTTCCAGTCCTCGCTGCGCGCCGCCGCCTCGACCACCGCATGGGCGAACGTTCCGAACGCGCGGGCATCGAGTTCCCGTCCGCCCTCGGTCGCCTCCTCGAGGCGCTCGACATGCTTGAGGTGGAAGCGGTAGGGATCGGCGAGATAGGTGCGAATGGCGGTGATGGAGAGGCGATCCGGAAGCGGCACGGTCGGATCGGGCAGCGGCGGCGCGAACCCGCTGGAGGGCGCTTCGACTTCCGGCGGGACGCTGGCGGTCTCGCCTCCGGTCTCGCCTCCGGTCTCGCCTCCAGTCAAGGCCAGCACTCGGCGGGCCAGCGACTCGCCCTCGCCGCCGAGCAGCAGTCGACTCGGAAGCAGAGGAGTGCCGTCGGCGGCCCGCTGCGGGATCACGATGCGCAGCGACGCGGTCCGCGCCGCCAAGCCCGCGAGGATCGCCGCATCGCGGGCGAGTCGGCGCCTCTGCGAGGGCAGGCCGAGTCGTTCTCTCGCAGACTCCGCCAGCAGCGGATCCGCTCCCACGCCTCCCGGAATCGCGGCATCGTGCAGGCCCAGGACGATCAGATGAGGCGCCGGATCCGCAGCCAACTCGAGCCACCCCACCGCTTCGACCTCGTCGCCCCTCGTGGGAGGATCGCCGCGCCGACCGGCGGCGATCCGGTCGAGCACGCGCTCGAGGAAGACCAGGCCCGAGACGGGCGAATCGAGCGCCTCGGGCAATCTCGCGAACTCGCGGATCACCTCGGCCACCGCCGCGAGATCGTCGCGAAGGATCTCTCGATCGTCGTCTTCGATGTCGATCGCCTCATGGACCTCCGCCAGCCACGAGGCGAGTTCCAAGGCCCACTCGACGACGAGACGCGGCTCCGATGCCCAGATTCCGCGTCGGCTCGCCATCCGTTCGACGACCTGCTTCAAGACCTGTCGGTCGTCGGCGACTCGGTCCCGATCACGGCGTCGCCCTTGGCGGGGCGTCCGATCGCATGCCGCGGCCAGTCCGGCGAGATCACGCGGCAGCGCCTCGGCGAGAAGGGCCGTGCAAGTCGACGCGAGACCGGTTGCATCGCTGCCGCCGAGCCACTGCGCCAGATGGGGATGCCTCAGGAGGGCGGCCACGACCTCGGCGGAGTCCTGCTCGACGAGGTTCCGGAGAGCCTCGACCGCACGCCCCGGGGCCGACGCGGTCAACGGTTCGATCGGCGCGGCATGAATGGCGAGTTCCGCCGCATGCGCAGCGCGGAGCATCGAGGGGAGCAGGGCGTCGTCGGCGACGCCGATCGTGACCGACGAGACCCTCTCGCCGTCGGCGCGGCGATCGACCTCGTCGAGCACCAGTTCGGTCGCCTCGTGCACCGTCGCGGCCGTCTTCACCGACTCGTCGTCGAGATCGAGGGGGCGCCCGATCCAGGCTTCTGGAACGACGGCACCGCAGGCATCGAAGGCATCGGCCAAGTCCCGCGGCGCGGCGACCAGCACGCTCGCCCCGAGTGCCGACAGCAGTCGCCGCTGCCAGCCGCTCCACTCGAGCACGCCGACGGCGATCACCCGTCGGCCTTCGCACCCCGACGCCGCCGCGATCACGGTCTCCCGCCACTCGCTCGGCTCGAGCAGTCCCGCCGATGCAAGGCGTCTTCGAACGTCGCCTTCGACCTCGGCGACGACGCGCCATCGCTCGCGGTCCTCGCTGCCGACGCCGTCGGCGAACATCTCCGGTGAGATCCCCTCGCCGCGGAGTTCGTCTGCAGCGGCCATCAATCTCCCCGCCAACGCCCAGGCGGACCGCGGCGTCGCCCGATCTCGATCGAGAAGCGGCCCCATCGCGTCGCGATTCGCCGCGTCGAGCACCGCGTCGGCCCAAGCGGCAAGGCGATCGATCTCGCTCGCCGTCGTCTGCTCGACCGCCAGGACACCCGCGGCGTGGACGTCGAAGCGGCCGGGCGTCGAAACCAGCGGCGGCACCAGTGCCAACCTGCGGGCGGTGGCCGCCTCCCGGATCCGGCGAAGGAACTCCCGCGAGGATCGGCTGCCGCTGAAGATCCAGAGGTCCTCGGAGGCGTCGATGCCGCCGTCTCGGACTTCGGCATGTTCGAGGAACCACTCCGCCGCCGACTCGAGCATCGGACGGTCCCATCCGAGAAAGTCCCGACGCAACGCCGGACCGTGCGACGGCAAGTCGCCTCCGGCACCTGTCCCGGATGGATCGTCCTCGCGTCTGGCTCGTTCCGTCGAACCCGTCACGTCGGGAACCTACCGCGCCGCCGGCGAACCGGTTCGGCATGCACCGACGATGTCGTCTCGCGCCGGACCTAGTCGCCCGGCGCCGTCACGAGCTCGAGCACGGCTTCCCCGTCGCCGATCTCGCCGCCGAGCACCGAGACCACCCGACCGTCGGGAAGGCCGATGGCTCCGGGCACCGAGACGCCGTCGAGCAGCGCTTCGAGGTCGGCCAGTTCGCCGCCGCCGAGACGGCCGAGGATCGCCGCCCGAACCCGGCGCTCGGGCCAGGGAATCCTCAGGCGCCCGATGCCCGCCGCGGTCCATCTGAGGGCGATCGATCCATCTTCGCCCTCCTCGGGCACACCTTCGAGAAAGGCCACGGTGTCGAGGTCCCGAAGCTCGACGCCAAGCACCACCGTGTCCGGCGAGAGATGGACCTGAACGTCGCCCAACTGCTCCGGCCATGACCCCCGATGCTCGGCCCACGGTCTCAGGCGATCCGCCAGCCAGGTGTTGAGATCGGACTCCCGAACCCGAAGGGCCCAAAGGGGTGCTTCCGCTCTGACCTTCGAGAACTCTTCCGCGAACCGCTGCTCGACCTGCCACGCCCGCTCGCGGCGGGCTTCGGTCGCCTCGGGCGGAGTGAACCACGCCGGCACGCTTCGAGTGGTCCACCACAGATAGCTGACCACGCCGACGACGATCAGAAGGACGATCGTCGGCACACGTCGTCGAAGCCGCTTCACGAGCCCTCCGCCGCGGCATCGGGGGCAAGTCGCCGCAACGCGGCCTTGGCCATCGAACCGATCACCGCGACGACGACCACCATCGAGACGACGCCGCCAGCGACGAGCCACACGCCCCGTTCGCTGGCGAAGGCCTGGATGTCCTCGGCGCCGGTCGCGGCCGCCGCGGCGGCGAGCCACACCGCGATGGCGGTCCGGGGGAGCATCCCGATCGCCGTGCCGAGGAGAAACGGTCCGAGGCGCACCCCGGCCACCGACATCGCGAGGTTGGTCAGGGCGAACGGCGAGTTGGGCGGCATCCGCAACAGGGCGACGACCAGGACCGTCTTCCAGAATCCGTGACCGACGAGGGCCTCCCGAACGACGGCGGCCTTCGGCTTTCGGGCGATCCAACTCTCCACGCTGCCACGAGCGACCAGTCGCGCCACGACGTAGCCGATCGAACTGCCGCCGACGAATCCGGCGAGCGCCGCGACCAGGCCGATCACCGGCCCGAACACCCACCCGCCGAGAATCGCCTGGGCGTAGGTCGGCAGCAGTCCCAGTCCCGAACTCACCGCGAACAGCCCGGCGTAGATCCAGATCGCCTCCCCGGGCCTGGCTTCGAGCCAGTCCCCGATCGCGCCGAGTTCGGCCAGAAGCCAGAAGCCCAGCAGCGCCGGAAGCCCCGTCCAGGCGGCACCAAGCACGCCGGTGGCGATCAGTCCCGCCCTCTCGAGCGTGGTCGGGCTTGGCAGCACCGGCTCGCGATCGGCCGGGCCTTCGTGGGAATCGGATCGGCTCACACCCGCCTCCGGGGCGGCGTGGGTCGCGACATCACTCGAGCGCCGACGCGCCGCCGACGATCTCGGTGAGTTCGGTGGTGATCTTGGTCTGGCGGGCCCGGTTGAACTCGCGATTCAGGCTTCGGCCGAGACCGGCGGCGTTGTCGGTCGCGGCCTTCATCGCCACCATCCGCATCACCTGCTCGCTGACCACGGCGTCGTTGAACGCCTGGAACAGCGAGACCGACACGGTCTTGGGAAGCAGCGACTCGAGAAGGCTCGCCGCATCCGGGCTGAACTCGTAGACCTTGCGGTCGAGCGACGCGGTCGTCCCGGCGCCCTCCTCCGCGGCGGGCGGCTCGAGCGGGAGCAGCGTCATCACCTCGGGCACCTGGCGACTGTTGGAGACGAACCGCATGTAGACCACGCGGACCGCGTCGCACTTGCCCTCGGCGAACTCCCGCATGTAGTCGTTCGCGATCTTGTCGATCGTCGAGTACTTCGGCTTGTCACCGATCTCGTGCTTCGCCGCGACGTCGAGCTTGGCGAACTTGAAGAAGAGCGTCGCCTTGCGTCCGGCCGTCTCGAGTCGGATGTCGTTTCCGGCGTCCTTGGAGCGGCGGATCGACTGGAGCGCGGTCTTGAGCACGTTGCCGTTGTAGGCCCCGCAGAGACCGCGGTCGGAGGAGATCACCAGGTACAGCTCGCGCTTCTTCCCCTCGGGTTCCGGCCGCATCAGAGGATGCGCGAAGTCCCCGGCGGCCGAGGCCAGTTGCCCGCTGAGGCCCCGAATCCGGTCGGTGTAGGGCCGGGAGGCCTTGGCTCGCTGCAGCGCCGCGGTGAAGCGGGCGGTGGCAATCATCTGCATGGTGCGGGTGATCCGCTGAATCGTGCGGACCGCCACCATGCGCTTCTTGATCGTGCGAATCTGACCCATGGGGCGGGGAGTGTAGCAGCCCCCGGCGGTGCCGACCGGGCGTCAGACCAGCCGAAGTCCATCGTGGCCCGGCGCCATGCCGGGCGGCATCCGCTCCTCCAGTTCGGCGTGCCCGACGTCGTGGGTCATGTGGATGAACACGGTCCGCCCCGCCCCGATCCGTGTGGCGGTCTCGATGGCCTCGTCGGTCGAGAAGTGGGTGGGATGGCGTCGATGCCGCAGCAGATCGAGCACCAGGGTGTCGAGGCCCTCGAGCAAGGGCCAACTTGCGGGCGGAATGGCGTTGCAATCGGTGCAGTAGGCCAGCGGAAGCGGCCCGGGCTGTTCGGCCGACGGACGCCCATCGGGGCCCAACGCCTCGATCCGGAACCCGAGGATCGGCAGGCGACCGTGCAGCAGTCGGATCGGCGTGAACCGCAGACCGAACAGGTCGATCGGACGGTCGGAATCGATCTCGCGGGGAACGAGGTCCGCCACGAAGGAGCGATTCACGTTGGAGCCTCGATCGAAGACGTGCCGGTAGACCCGACGAAGGCTGTCCAGGACCGGCGCCTCCGCGAAGACGTCGATCGGAACCCCCATCAGGGCGTTGTAGCGCCGAACCTCGTCGAGACCGAAGGTGTGGTCGACGTGGTCGTGGGTGAACAGGATGCCGTCGCAGCGATCGAGGCCATGGCGCAGCGACTGTTCCCGGTGATCGGGTGGAACGTCGATGAGGATCGTCCGGGCGGCACCTCCCGCGTCCCGGAACCGCAGGCAAGCACCGCATCGAAGTCGCCGGTCTCGCTCATCGACGCTCCGGCAGACCCGGCACGCGCATCCGATGACGGGGATGCCCGCGGAGGTGCCGGTGCCCAGCAGCAGGAACTCCAGATTCGAGACGCCGCCTGCGCCGCCATCACGGGTGGGCCCGCTCACGATCCGGATCCCGCGGCGGGAACCCCCTCGAAGGCGAGCCGCAACCGCTCGACGACGCCGCGAGGGTCCTCCGCGGCCGTGATCGCCCGACCGACCGCGACGCCTTGCGCGCCGACATCGACCAGATCACCGACGTTCGCGGGCTCGATCCCCCCGATCGCGAGATGCCGCACGCCCGGAATCGCCGCGAGGACCGCCTCCAGCGTCCGGGGGCCGGCCGCCGCGAGATCCGGCCGCGTCGTCGACGCGAACATGCATCCGATGCCGATGAGGTCGGCCCCCGCTTCGATCGCGGCGCACGCCTCGGCCACGTCGTGGCTGCTCGCTCCGATCAGCAGGTCTCCGCCGGCGATGGCGCGTGCTCGTGCGACCGGCAGGTCGTCACGACCGAGATGCGCACCGTCGGCATCGGCGGCGAGCGCGAGATCCACCCGATCGTTGACCACGACCGCTGCCCCCTCGGGCCGGGCGATCTCGATCACCCGCCGAACGTGTTCGACGCGTTCGCGATCGCTTCCCGACTTCTCTCGAACCTGCACGGCGTCCACCCCGCCTTCGAGGGCCGAGTGCAGGATCGACTCCCAGTCGCGACGGCAATCGGCGATCGTCAGCAGCAGACAGCAGCGCCACTGTCGCGGGCGTCGCGCTCGAAGGGCCCGCTCGACGATCGGAGCGATCTCGTAGGACTCGTAGCGAAGACGCTCGATGGCCGAGGCCGACGCGCCGCCGGCGAGACCGGCGATCGACTCGATCTTCAAGGCCTCCTCGATGCTGCGCAAGGCCTCGGCGAGCCGACCACCCGCCACCGCGGCGACCGCGGCGTCGTCGGCGCGTCGGCCTTCGCGTTCGGTGGAGACCTCGCGCCCCGGGTCGCCCTCCACATCGCGGGCCGCGGCGAGCGTGGCCTGGGGGATCCGCTCGACGACCTCCTGCAGGCGATGCCTCATCGACTTGAGGCGTGCGGCCACCGGGCCGAGTCCGCCGCAGAACCGGGCCGAGTCCTCCAGCACCCGCAGCGCCTCACGGGCGCGGTTGGCGTTGGCATCGATCACCCGAAGCATTCGTCGCACGCCCGGATCATACGGACCGGGTCGCGACCGCCCGATACACTCGGTTCATCGCGGACACGTCGCATCGCCGCAGGAGGAGGTGGCGAAGCACGCTGCCGTCGCCGGACGAACCGCCGGCCCTCCCCCGCTCACCAAACCCCACGGGAACTTCGACCCATGCCATTCACGCTGCCGGATCTGCCCTACGCCAACGACGCGCTCGAGCCGACCATCGACGCCCGCACGATGGAGATCCACCGCACCAAGCACCATCAGGCCTACGTCGACAAGCTCAATGCCGCCCTCGAAGGGCACGCCGATCTCGCGGAGTGCTCCATCGAGGACCTGTGCCGCCGGATCTCCTCGCTGCCGGAGTCGATTCGCGGGGCGGTCCGCAACAACGGCGGCGGGCACTTCAACCACTCGTTGTTCTGGAAGGTGATGGCGCCCGCCGGCAGCGGAGGCTCGCCGAGTCCCGAACTCGCCGCCGCCATCGACAAGGCGTTCGGTTCGATGGACGGGTTCAAGGAGAAGTTCGCCGCCGCCGCCGCGACTCGGTTCGGCTCGGGATGGGCGTGGCTCGGCGTCAAGGCCGACGGCGGCCTCGCGGTCTGTTCGACGCCCAATCAGGACAATCCCCTGATGAGCGACCTCGCCGACTGCGGCTGCATGCCGATCCTCGGACTGGACGTCTGGGAGCACGCCTACTACCTCGCCTACCAGAACCGGCGTCCCGACTACGTCGCGGCCTGGTGGAACGTCGTCGACTGGAACGAGGTCAGCCGACGATTCGCCGCCGCGAGCTGACGCTGCCGCGACACCGTCGCCGATCCACCGTGGCCGATCCACGAAGGAGGACGCCCGAGCTTCACTCGCTCGCGGCGTCCTCTTCTTCGTCGCCGGCCTCGGCACCCGGCTCGTCGCCGGGCAACGCGTGGTTGATGGGGCGCAGGTTCTCGAGCATGTCCAGGAACGCGCCACGATTCGCGTCGACGGTGCCTGCCGGCCCGGTCAGACGCACGAAGAGGCGACGCCCCGGCGCCTGCACGATGCCCACGATCTGGGCGTAGTCGGCCCGCGGCGCCGCGGCCCCCATCGCCAGGTAGCGGCCCCGGTGCTCGACGAGATTGACCGGCATCTCGAAGTCGACCCAGTCGTTCTGCAACGGCGCGGTGCCTTGGCCGTTCTCGTCGAGGAACTGGTTTCCCCAGCGATCGACGTTCAACGCCATCGGTCCGCCGTCGTCGCCTATGAAGAGACTGAAGATCAGATCGGCCGCCTCCGCCCCATCCCTTCCGGGCACGGTGAACTGCAAGGTCCGGAACTGCACGGTTGGTCGTTGCCAGGTCCACGAGGCCGGCTTGAGGCTGTGAAGACCGCCGACCTCGACCCGACGCGGATCGTCGCCGGGCCCGGTGGTCCGCCAGTTCTGCGGATCGGTGGGGTCGTCCGACACCGGTGGCAGGCCCAGCTGGACACTGATGGGCCGCTCCGCCGCCGGTCTCAGGTCCTCGGATCCAAGACTGATGGCACCGCTCGGCGCACGGGCGTCTGACTCGATCGGCGTGGGCGGCACCGGCCCGTTTCCATCGTCCTCCCCACCACATCCCGACCACAGCGGCAGGACCAGAACCATCGCGAGCGTCGCAGGGACGACGGAGCCGCACCCTCGTTCACGAAGACGAGTCGAGAGGGTCGGCGAGATCGGAGCATCGGTCATCTGAAGTCCCTTGGGTCTGCCAGTCCGCGTTCCGGCGGAGTGCTTCGTCCGACGCGCCACCGCGGCCGGACGGCGTGGATCGTCGTCACCATTCCTACGATACGCGTCTCGCATGACGACGACGCCGCCACCGCTCTCGCTCTCCGCCCCCATCTGGACCGGCGACGCGTCCCGCCCCCGTGCCGCAAGGATCGAGTTGGCCGAGGGGAGGGTCCGGCATGTCGACGACGCCCCCGATCGGCGACGCGGGGATCACGACCTGCGCGACGCCTTCTGCCTTCCCGCGTTCGTGGATGCGCATCTCCACATGGTGATGGGCGGTCTGGGTCTCGCACGCCTCGACCTCTCGCAGACGACCAGTCGGGCCGCCTTCGAGTCGTCGATCGCCGACGCGGCCGCCGACCTGGACCGTCGCGATCCGCACCGAATCCGATGGCTGGAGGCGTGGGGATGGTCCGCGGAGCGTTGGCGGCACGGTGGGCACGGCGATCCGGATCGGTCGTGGCTCGCCGCCGCCGGAGATCGGCCCGCGATCGCATGGCGCATGGACCGGCACGCCTGCCTGTTGAACGACCCGGCGTTGGCGATCGTCGAACGCGCCCATCCAGGTCTGCCCGATCTGCCCGGCGGCGAGGTCGTGCGCGACGGCCGAGGCGTTCCGACCGGAATCCTCGTCGAGGCGAACGCATGGCGGCAGGCGATTCCGCTGGTTCCCGAAGCCGACGAGGCCACCCGCCGGCACGCCACGCGGGCCGCAGCGGCTCATCTCGTGCGTCACGGCATCGTCGCCGTCGGCGCCATGGAGTACGCGAACGAACTCAGGGACGCGGCGATTCCGGAACTCGGCTCGATTCCGGTGCGCATCGCCGCCACCCTGCTCGATCGGGAGTGGCCGCTCGACGTCGGACTCGCCGAGGCGGTTCGCGCAGAGATTCCGATGGATCTCCGCGATCGTCTTCGGGTGATCGGCTTCAAGGCGTTCGCCGACGGCACCTTCGGCCTGCGCACGGCCCGAATGCTCGAGCCCTACGCGGATCGTCCGGACTCGCAGGGCATGCTGGTCGAACTGGCGCTCGACGGGCATCTCGAGTCGTGGGCGACGGGGGTGCGACGGGCCGGTCTCTCGCCGTCCATCCACGCGATCGGCGACGGCGCCCTCCGCCTTGCGATCGACGCATTCGAGGCGGCGGAACGGGCGGTCCCCAACGGCCCGGGCCTCCCGCCACGCCTCGAGCACGCGCAGACCGTGCACCCCGAGGATCTTCCGAGGTTGAAGGGTCGGATGGTCTCGGTGCAACCGGCGCATCGTGCCGACGACGCCCTGGTCGCCGAGCGAGCCCTCGGCACCGCACGACTCGACCGGTTCTTTCCACTGCGATCGATGCAGGAAGCCGGAGCCGTACTCGCCTTCGGCTCGGACTGGCCGGTGGTCGCCCCCGATCCGATCGCCGCGATCCAGAGCGCCGTCACCGGCGCCACGGTGGCCGGCGAGGTGTTCCGCCCCGACGAGACCTTGTCGATCACCGCCGCACTGATCGCCGCCACCACGCAGGCGGCGGCATGTCTGGGATTCGACGACGCCGGCGTGCTGGCGCCGATGCGACGCGCCGATCTCGTCGTGCTCGATCGCGATCCGTTCGAGGCGAACTGGCTCGAGGCGCCCCCGGAGATCGTCGCCACCATCGCCGGAGGCGAGATCGTCTTCGATCGGGACGGGAGATTCGGCGACTCCTGAGACCACGACGATCCGACGTTGCGTTGCGACGTCCCTACCATGCCGCCGAGGCGGAGACCTCGCGGGCGACTCGATGGTCCACGCACTGGAGCAGATCGCGTGAGCGGATGGTGGGTCCACAACCTCTACGAGCAGGGCGGCGCGGCGCTGGTGGCGTCGTGGGTGATCTGGGTGATCGGCTCGATCGTCCTGCACGAACTCGCCCACGGATGGGCGGCACTCTGGCAGGGTGACGAGACGCCCCGGGAGCTCGACCGCATGACCATCAACCCGATGGTCCACATGGGGACGTGGGCGTTGCTGATGTTCGCGCTGATCGGCATCACCTGGGGGATGATGCCGACCGACCCGAGTCGCTATCGCTGGGGACGCCGGGGCCGGGTGGTCGTGGCGGCCGCCGGCCCGGCGATGAACCTCCTGCTGGCCTTCGTCGCCCTGACCGCACTGGGGATCAGCGGACTCTCCCTCGCCGAGGGCGAGACCGCCGAGCGTCTTGCCCAGTTCCTGATGATCGGAGGGTTCCTGAACATCGCCTTGGCGATGTTCAACCTGCTGCCGGTGCCGCCGCTGGACGGTTCGGGGATCCTCGCGGGCCTGTCCTGGAAGTGGTACCAGTGGAGCCAGGACCCCCGCATCGCGATGTACTCGCTGCTGGCGCTGATGGTCTTGTTCTTCATGGGAGGCCTTGGGGGGGTCCTCTTCGGAACCGCGATGACGGTCTCGGGGGCCTACAGCGGCATGCTGACCCGCCTGATCTGGGGCGGCAGCGGCGCGGAGATCCCCTCGGACAGCCTCTGAGTCGGGTGCTGGGATCGCCGCAGGCCCCGCCGATCCCACCTCTTGATCGGGTCCGGGGTCTCGGTACACTCCTCGATTCGCATCCGCCGCCCGAAGGGGACGGTCGCACGGAACCGGAACGGCCGAACAGGTCTCTCCGAGTTCTCCACGATCCCCCCGAGACGACGATGTCGGGTCCTCCGCCGCGGAGGACCGGTCTCGAGGACGGCGCTACGAGGATTCAAGCCATGGTGGTTCTGCGTCTGAAGCGGATGGGTCGCGCCCACAAGCCGTTCTATCGCCTTGGAGCGATGGACAAGCGTTCGCCCCGCGATGGTCGAGTCATCGAGCATCTCGGCTGGTTCGATCCCACCGCACCCGACGGCCGGCAGCATGAGATCAAGCTCGATCGGGTTCGATACTGGTTGAGCGTCGGTGCCCAGCCGAGCCGCACCGTCAACGACCTGCTGCGTCGCCTCGGCTGCGAGGCGAAGCCGGGGACGCCCTTCGAGGCTTCCAGCGTGTCCGCTTCCGCTCCGGAAGGCACGGCCGCCGCGGAGTGAGTTCGATTCGGCGACGCACGGCGTTTCGGCGTCTGCGTTCCGGTCCCGACCCATGCGCATCGATCTGCTGACCATCTTCCCGGAGATGTTCCCGCCCGTGCTCGGCGCGGGCGTGATCGGTCGCGCCATCGATCGGGGCGTTGCCCAGACGCGTGTCCACGACCTCCGGCGGTTCAGTTTCGATCCCCACGGTCGCGTGGACGATCGCCCCTTCGGCGGCGGTCCGGGCATGGTGATGTCCGCCCAGCCGATCGTGGACGCCGTCGAGGAGGTCGAATCCCTCGACGATCGTCCGGCCACCCGCATCGTGACGAGTCCTCAAGGCGTTCCGCTGACGCAGGATCTTGCGGCGAATCTCGCTGCCCGGCCTCGCCTTCTCGTCGTCGCGGGACGCTACGAGGGCATCGACGAACGGGCCATGGACGTCCTGCAGCCGCTCGAGGTCTCCGTCGGGGACGTCGTCGTGAGCGGTGGCGAGATTCCCGCCATGCTGCTCGTCGATGCCGTGATCCGACTTCTGCCCGGGGCCCTCGGCGACGAGACCTCGGCGGAGGAGGACTCGTTCTCGGTGCGCGACGAGGCTGGACGTCCCCTGCTCGACTGCCCGCACTACACCCGACCCCGTCGTTGGCGGGGTCGTCTCGTTCCAAAGGCCCTTCTCGACGGCGACCACGCGGCGATCGACCGCTGGCGCGGCGAGCAGCGCCTTCTTCGCACCCGCGATCGCCGGCCGGATCTCCTGGCCGCCCGAACCTGATCGCTCCATCGACCACCTTCCGGCCTTCGAGGCCACGAGAGTCCATCCATGAGCCGTACCAACCGAGCCCTGACCGTCGAGAGCGTCGTCGCCGACCAGTTGAAGGCCGACGATGCCTATCCCGTGCTGTCGATCGGCGACACCATCGATGTGCACTACCGCATCATCGAAGGCGACAAGGAGCGAGTGCAGGTCTTCCAAGGCGTGTACATCGCCCGCCGGGGACGCGGCATCAACGAGATGATCACGGTCCGCCGAATCGTCGCCAACGAGGGTGTCGAGCGGGTGTTCCCGCTGCACAGCCCCCGCATCGCGAAGATCGATGTGGTCCGCCACGGCGACGCACGTCGGGCGAAGCTCTACTACCTCCGCGACCGGATCGGCAAGAGCCGTCGTCTCCGCGATCGCCGCCGCGGCCTCAAGCACGTCGGCGCCGGGAACGGGTCCGGATCGTGAGCGACGGAGGCGCTCCCATTCGGGTCCGCCTCGCGAAGACGTTCTCCTTCGAGGCCGCACACTTCCTGCCCACCTTTCCGGAGGGGCACAAGTGCCGGAGGCTGCACGGCCATTCGTTCCGCCTGGAGGTTCTCGTCGCCGGCGAGGTGGATCCCGCGAAGGGCTACCTGATCGACTACGGCGACCTGAAGCGCCTGGTCGGGCCGATCGTCGATGAACTCGATCATCGCTGCCTGAACGACCTCGACGGCCTCGAGAATCCCACCAGCGAGATGATCGCCGCCTGGATCTGGCGCCGCATCGAGTCGCTCGTGCCCAACCTCGACACGATCGTGGTGCACGAGACCTGCACCGCCCGCTGCGAGTTCCGGGGCTGAGGCGCCTGCGGCGACTCCGATGCAGCGGCTTCGCGAAGGCGATCTCGTGACTGCAGACCCACATTCGACCGAAGTGCCCCCCCGGGGGCGTGCCCCCGCCGAGTGGCGAATGCTGACCCGCCTCGGGAATGCGGTGCCTGCGGCGCACCTCTGGACCGGCAATCCGGCGTTCGAGGCCTTGCCCGACATCTCGGCGTGGCCCGAGGGCCGTGCCGTGGTGTGGAGCGGATCGTTGGCCGAGGGCGATCCCTTCGCGGAGGAACTCCGCAACTGGATGTCCGCGGGGCGAGAGGCCCTCGAGTCGTGGTGCGACCGCCTCGTCGGCCCACTCGCCTCGACGGGCCGCACGTTGCTGATCCGGCCGCACGCGAGGCAACTCCTCAACGACGTCGCCGGCGTGGTGCGGTTTCTTCGGCGCCACCGGGGCGAACGGTTCGGCATGGCGATCGCACCCATCGACCTGCTGACGGAGGAGATGCGGGACGATGCCGCGGAGCATCTGCGGCGGTCCTTCGAAGTGCTCGGACCGATCCTCGTGCCGGACCGGGACCTGCTGATCGCTCCCGCCGAGACGTCCTGCGGCGACGCCGCCCAACGCAGTCGCGACGCATGCTTCGCCGCTGCGAATGCGCACGGCCTCGAGGTGGCGACCGACGCCTGAGCCGGCCGCTCCCGGCCCCTTCCGCAGGGCGGCAACTCGCGATCCGCACACACACCCTTGAAGATCGGAGAGCCCCGACGCCGGCAACGCGGTTAGGATTCTCTCTCGATGGAATCCGACAGGACGCGCCAGGGATCGAAGGCGAGTCCGGCGGAAGATGCCGGCGGACGTCGCAGCGCATTCGTGTCGGCCGCATCGGAGACCGAGGCGTCATGACCGCCCTCGCGACCGGCCTCGGCCCCATCGACAACGCCCTCGATGCGAAGGTGCTGGTGCTCAATCGCCTCTACGCGGTGATTCGAGTGGTCGATGCCCGCCGCGCGTTCGCCCTGCTCGCCAAGCAGGCGGCCGAGGTCATCGCCCTCGAGAACGGGACCTACCGAAACTACGACTTCGAGACCTGGGCGGATCTGGGATCGCTGCAGCAGGAGTTCGAGGCCGACGACCACGACTGGGTCCGCACCACTCGCGTGGTGATCGCGGTGCCGAAGATCATCCGAGTGCTCGGCTACGACCGCCTTCCGCGGGAGGTCGTCAAGCTCAACCGCAGGAACATCTACGCCCGCGACGGCAGTCGCTGCCAGTACTGCGGCAAGCCGTTCCCGACCCGCGAGTTGACCCTCGATCATGTGGTTCCGCGGGTGCAGGGAGGCGAGAACTCCTGGACCAACCTCGTGTGCGCGTGTGTCCGCTGCAATGCCCGCAAGGGCGGCCGCACCCCGGCGCAGGCGAGCATGAAGCTGATTCGGGCTCCGAAGCGTCCCCGACGCAATCCCGCCATCGCGCTGCGACTCGGCAGTCCTCGCTACCAGTCGTGGAAGGCCTTTCTCGACGAGGCCTACTGGACCGTCGAACTCACCTGAAGAAGGACGGGAGACGCGTGGTCCTGGGCCGGGGGCGGGCCATGGCTGCCCAACCGGCAGACCGCAAGTCGGTCACGTTGGGCGATCCGAATCAGCCGAGGCCGATCGTCGTCGCCGGCCCGCCGGCATCGGAAGTCGGTTCGGGCGTCGCGGAAGGACGCTCGCGTTCGATCGGCGGCGCGGATTCCACCTCCGCGTCGGGCACGACGTCCGGATCCACCTCCGCAGCGTCGGGCTCGATCGAGATCGTGGTGGTGCGACTCCGTCCGTCCGACCACTGCTCCTCGCCATCGACCCTGCGGATCAGCATCGATCCCGGATCGACGGTGAGTCCGATCACCGACGAGGCGTCGCCGGGGCTCTCGCCACCGCTCCGAAGCTCGATCCGAACCATGTCGCGATCGGCGTGGCGAACGGACGCGATGCCGGTCGCTCGGAACACCTCGTCGTCTTCGGGCTGGAATTCGCGCAGCGGCTCCTCGAGGAATCGGAGGCGAAGATGCGGCGCCAACGAGAGATCCCGCTCCCGTCGCAAGGCCTCTCGAGCACGGCCGGCCGGATCGTTCGCCCCGGTCGTCGAATCT
>Ga0075477_10000333_pt1 | contig 19984 bp, 29 predicted proteins | sample DEB08_DNA_FD_76338 | JGI IMG/M metagenome (GOLD analysis project Ga0075477, IMG submission 76338) | Aqueous microbial communities from the Delaware River and Bay under freshwater to marine salinity gradient to study organic matter... | ecosystem: Environmental > Aquatic > Marine > Coastal ...
TCTGGAACAATTGTTAATTTTACTGTTTCATTAGCTTACCATTACTTTAGACGACGCGAATAATGTGAACTCCGAACAAAAATACGACTTAACCTTCGAAGAATCCCGGACGAAATCTGGGATTCAGTTTGTTATGTATGTTGTTCGAAATAATAGACGATATCGCGCTGGTAAAATATCTGTTTATATGGATGATGAAGATAGATATTTAGTAGAATCATCCTATCTAAATGAAAAATATAGAGGTAAAGGTCTTGGTAAAAAATTGTATACCTATGCATTAGAATCGTTAGGAATATTAAAAACTAATTATTTTGAAGCAAGTGTGTTGGCTCAACATGTTTGGAGATCACTTACAAAACAATATAAATCCAGAAAACATTTTTTTAATGGAACACTTACCCTATACAATACCCTTAAATAATTATTGTGAATAACCCATTTACTAATGCAATCCGTGGTTTAGGTGAGAATGCTAGTGGTCTATTAACTGGAACTAATCCACTATCTCAACCACAAATAACTTCTGTTTTTGGATTTACTGTACCTGGTACCCCGTTAATTAGTACACGAGATTTCTTCTTATCTCAAATGGAATCGTGGTTTACTACTATACCACTCCGTACTCAATGGATGTTACTTATTCAAGGATATCCACAGTTATTACAAACAGAAGTAGTTCAATCATTAGAAGATAGGGCTGGTAACTATAATAATTTTGATATTAACCAAGCTGTTAGTATTCTAAAATCATATCCGTTGAATAAAGTAATCGGTTGTGTGTTTGCTCAAGGAATTGATATCCCTAGCATGCAAAAATTATCAACTAGTAAAACTAAAGTGTTTAATGATAAACAACGTGGTTTTATCCCAGGTCAAATTAGTGAGGGCAAAAATTCATTTGATAATTTAACAATTCAGTTTAGAGAAACAAATACATCCTTTGTTGATTTTGTTGTTAGACCGTGGTCTATGTTGTCTAGTCATTTTGGTTTTGTTGCTAGACAACAAGGGGATTTAAGAGATGTATCCACAACAATTTCAATCTTACAATTTACTAGATCATATCAGAAATTATCTCAAATACCACGCAAAATTTGGACATTTTATAATTGTTTCCCCGTATCCGTTGGTAATCAAAATTTAACATACGATCAAGAAGCAATGGATATTAATACAACCGAATGGACTTATTCGAATTATACCGTTCAAAATAATTTGTATCTACCATTACCGGATATTATTAATAAAATTGCATCTGGTAATATCAATCGAATATCTCCATTTCAACGTTGATATTGTTAGGAAATCATTTAAATTTTATTATGGATTTTGTATTTCCAATAACCATAACTAAAAGTAGGGTTGTATATTGTAAAGAACTTACAAATGGGGATATCTTATCAATCCAAAAATATATTGAAACTGGAGATAAACAATCAATATGTAATTGTTTTGAACAATTAATCTCTAATTTAGTACAAACAGATCATATATTAAATTGTGTTGATAAATTATTAATATTATTAGAATTACGAAGAAACTGCATATCTAAATCTATCGAACTATCTGTAAACAACAAAACTACCGTTATTTCATTAAAAGATGTTTGCAATATAATTATTAACAATTATCAAGACAAGAATTTTAAAATTGAACATAATTATAACGGATCGAATATAACTATTACGTGCAATACTCCTCTTTTACTCTCTTACTATAATTCATTATACACATCGATCAACAAAGTTCAACTAGATAACCATGAAATATTATTAAATACTAATCTACCCTTTGTAGAGCAAATTTTAGACAATATTCCATTAAAAGTTATCCGAACAATTCATCGGAATCATCGTAAATTTCAGCAAAATCAAGTAGAATTATTTAAAGTTGTTGGTGATACGACAATTCCGTATTATTTTAACTACAAAAATGTAGAAATATATAACTTAATTGTATCATGTTACAAATCAACGACAGAATCGTTATATCGCACACAATATTTATGTGTATCCAAACTAAACATACAACCATCTGAATTCAATCAGTTAACTCCCGGTGAAACCAAAATATTATTATCTTCATTTACAGCTGAAATTGAAAAACAAAATGTTAAGTCCGGTGGATTACCAGGGGTGATGGTATAAAATATTAGTATGTTAAACACAGACGAAATCAATAAAATTAATGCCCTTTATAAAGAGATCGATGCCAAAGATGCTGAAATCGCACAGCTTCGCGGAGAACTAGACTATTGCAAAGCATGTATTGATGTAAAACTCAATCAAATTATCGATGGGTTGCACAGCAATTCAAAGCCTGCCAAAGCGACTAAATAAATCATATGCAAGAAAATTTACTCACAGTTAACGTACAAGATAAAAACACAATTAGAACTGTTGATGTAAATTCCGGTGCAATTAAAACAATCAGGCACGTTGGTGGTGAAATTATTCAGGGTCCATTAATTACAGGTAATATGGTTACCATCACCGTGCTTGAACCTTCTGGCAACAAACTTGGTAAGGTATATACATTACCCTCTTTAGCTCTCCACAAAACATTTATTGGATAAGTTGACTTATATAGGCATTTTTTTATCATAAAAGTATGTTAGTGCCCATAGATTTATCCGAAAACAAATCGTTCGTCAATACGTATATCCCGTTATCTGAGTTACTTACTAAAAAACAACAATTCATATTACTGGGTTTTGAGATTAAAAACCGTTATGATGAAGAACGATTAAAAATCCATCAAAAACTCACACCTACTCACATTGTTGATGAACAAACTAACACGAGATATTATGGTGTTATATGTGATTTTGATGAAAAACACAATAAATTGCTCGAAACAATTAAATCATTATATACTAACACGAATGCTGTCATAACTGAGGATAAATTTCACGAAAATACATTAGATCTACAATTATATAATTCAATGGAATTGTTTTTTTGTAATACAGATATACCATTTTATCAAAGATTTTCTAATGTAAATACCTATATATTTTTCAAATAAATTGATATGAATGTAATTAAACGGAATGGAAAGAAAGCAAAATTTGACGAGTCAAAGATCAAAACATGTGTCGTCAGAGCTTGCGAAGGGATAGAAGACGTTGATCACGAACAAATTTTGTATAATGCGAGAATTAAATTGTTCGATGGCGTAAAAACACAAGATATTGATAAATCATTGATCAAATCAGCAAGAGCGTTGATTGAACAAGAACCAGCTTATAAAAAGGTTGCAGCACGCTTACTGCATAAGACAATTATGAAAGAAGTCTTTGGAGAAAGCGCGGATACCGATGCATATGAATTGCAATATAGAAAGACGTTTATCGTTAATCTTAAATCTCTAATTAAAGCTGGTATTGTATCCAAAGAGCTCAATAAGTTTGATCTCGTCGATTTATCAAAATATATTCAAATTGAACGCGACGATAAATTTGAATATCTTGGATTACAAACAATTTATGATCGGTATCTTCTCCATATTAATCAACAACGATTAGAAACACCACAAGCTTTTTGGATGAGAGTGGCAATGGGGCTAGCTATCAATGAAGACGATAAAAATGAAGCAGCAAAGAAATTTTATGACGTTCTTTCAACATTTACATTCATGTCGTCAACTCCAACTCTATTCAATTCTGGTTGCGTACACAATCAATTATCATCATGTTTTCTTTCAACATTTGATGATAGTATTAATGGCATCTTCGATGGCTTACATCAAGAAGCCCTTAAAAGCAAATATGCCGGTGGGCTTGGTATGGATCTCACTCCGTTTAGACCAGCTGGTAATGATATTAAAGGCACGAACGGATCATCTCAAGGAGCTGTTTATTTCTGGAAAGTCTTCAATGATATGTTAGTTGCTGTTAATCAAGGCGGTAAAAGAAAAGGGGCAGGTTGTGGATACCTTGAAACATGGCATGGAGAAATTAATGAATTCTTAGAACTTCGTAAAAATACTGGAGATGAACGGAAAAGAACTCATGATATGAATACCGCAAATTGGATTCCAGATCTGTTCATGAAACAAGTTAAAAAGAACGGACCGTGGTACTTATTTAGCCCATCAGAATGTCCTAAATTACATGAAACATATGGAGAGGAATTCGAACAAAAATATGCTGAATGTATTAAGCGCGGTAATGCTGGTGAACTTAAAACATTTAAAAAGGTAGAAGCTAAAGAATTATGGAAAAAGATGCTTCGGATGATATTCGAAACCGGGCATCCATGGATTACATTTAAAGATCCATCAAATTTACGGTATAGTAATCAGCATGAAGGTGTAGTTCATAGTTCAAACTTATGTACTGAAATATTACTCCATACTACACCAACAATTCATAAAGATGATGGTTCAAGAAAGATTAAAGAATATGGCGAAACAGCTGTATGTAATTTAGGAAGTATTAATCTTAAAGAACATGTTCAAGATGGGGAAATAAATTACGGTAAATTAGCAAATACAATTGGAACAGCAATGAGAATGTTGGATAACGTAATTGATATTAATTTTTATCCAACAGAAGAAGCTAAACGATCAAATTTAAAGCACAGACCGGTTGGATTGGGATCGATGGGTTGGCATGATATGTTTTATCATATGAATATCGATATTGATTCTGCAGAAGCTGTTGAATTATCTAGTAAATTGTATGAATTCATTTCATATTATGCAATTTGGAATAGTTCAATTCTAGCTAGGTCTCGCGGTAAATATTCAACATATGATGGTTCTCTATGGAGTAAAAATATATTCCCGATCGATACATACAAAAATCTTAAAAAATATCGTGGAGAAGAGACAGATATAGTTGAAAATCTTGATTGGAGTGTGGTAAGAGATCACGTAAAAGAACACGGGATGAGAAATTCCAATACAATGGCAATTGCTCCTACCGCTACTATTAGTAGTATTGTTGGATGTGCTCAAAGTATTGAACCATATTACAATAATATCTTTGTTTATAGTACTCTTTCTGGAGATTTTACTATGATTAATGATGCATTTATTAGTGATATGAAAAAACTCGGAGCATGGAATATAGATGCACTTGATAACCTTAAGATCTGTAACGGAGATTTGACGCTCTATGAGTTTCCAAAGGGAGTTAGTAAAGATGATAGGAACAAGCTTAAAACGAAGTATAAAACAGCATTCCAACAAAATCAAATCAATTTAATTAACGCTGCTGCAGCTAGGCAAATATGGATTGATCAAGGACAAAGTTTAAATTTGTATAACAACCAAACATCTTTAAAAGCATTGAACGACATCTATATGCACGCTTGGGAAACCGGGTTAAAAACAACATATTATCTCAGAAATCGCGGAGCAAGTGATATTGAAAAGAGTTCTATTCGAACTAAAAAGGAAGATTCAACACCAGCACAAGATGGTACTGTTGTAGCATGTAATATTAATGATCCAAATTGCGAATCATGTCAATAAGACGGATATCAACAGAAAACGTTAATAATCTAACAGAAGATGAACTAAATCTAATCTCGTATGTTATTAAAGAGCATATGGGATTAGATCCCCTATTTATTTGTTCAATTAAAAAGAAAAAAATATTTGATAAAATGCAAGAAGTCCAAAACTTATTGAACGAGAACGGGAAACAAGTATCTGATAGTATTTTTAAAAAAATATTTATTGAATATAAGAAGTCATAACTGTATAATTAATATTATGGCAAAAGACGGTCAAATTTTATCAAACAATACAGCAGGGGTTAACCAAATTCTACCACATGTACATAAATGGGCATGGGATTTGTATAAAACCGGGAAAAGAAACAATTGGGATCCTGAAGAAGTGCCGATGACTAGAGATATTCAAAACTGGAATAAGTTATCGGATAACGAAAAACGGGTTGCAAAACGAACGCTTGGATTTTTTGCTGGAAGTGAAAGTTTAGTTGGTAATAATCTAGTCACATTATACAAATATATTGTTGATCCGGAATGTCGACAATATATGTCCCGACAAATTTGGGAAGAATGTTTACATAATGATTGTATTGTACATATCTGTGATTCATTATCGTTAGATATCCAAGAAGTTTATGAGGCTTATTCAAGTATACCGTCAATTAAGGCTAAAGATGACTTCTTAATGAATGTTACAACCGGTATTTCTAAAGATATTGATGTGACAACATTAAAGGGTAAACAAGAACTCTTAAGAGCTGCATTTTTATATTGGATTGTTTGTGAAGGTACGTTCTTTTTCTCCGGATTTGCAATGCTTTTATCCATGAAAGATAAACTACCGGGAATCGGCGAACAAATTGAATATACTCTTCGAGATGAAAGTAATCATATTCAATTCGGATCGATTTTGATTAATAAAATCAAAGAACAAAACCCAGAAGTTTGGACTCAAGAATTTGAAGATGAATTAACCAAAATTCTAATTGAAGCTGTTGACCTTGAAATTGCATATGCAAAAGATGTCCTTCCAAATGGAATTCTTGGATTAAATGCAGATATGTTCGTACAATATATGCAATATATCGGTAATCGAAGATTGGAAAGCGTTGGAATGAAACATAGATTTCCATCAGATACAAATCCTTTCGACTTTTTATCCGAAGTTCAAGATCTTTTGAAAGCTAAAAACTTTTTCGAAACCCGTGTTATTGAATATCAATCTAGCGGTGCCCTTGTTGACGATTTTTAATATGATTTATCCAGGAAATAAACAATACCTAACTACAAACCATTGTAAAGATAATCTTCATTGTGATTGGAGCGTTGAGTATCTTTACGGTGATTTTGCAAAATATTGGGATGAAAATAACCTTTGGGATCGGTTTCCAATACAGTTTTTAGCTGATAATAATGAAATTGTTGGAGCTATTGGGTATACATACGAAAAAAACGTACTCCATATTAAACGATTTTTTTGTGTTATCCATCAAAGAGGTAAAGGTTATGGTAGACAATTGTTAGAGCATGCATGGGAACAAGGGTATAATAACGGATGTAATATTATACGTATGTGGTGTGATAGAGATGCAATACCATTTTATTCAAATTTGGGATTTAATTATCTCGGTGTAAATTCATATGAATATGCATATGTATATACTCCAATATTATCAAAAAGTATGCCAGAAACACTAAATAAAACAAAACATTTAAATCCTTTTCAAGTATTGAAGGAAAATAATATACCAGTACCAGAAGAGGCAAAAATTTTCTGTTTATAAATTTTGAAGGAGTATAACAGATAATATAAACAGGGGTGGGTTGGTGGGATTTTTTTAAAAAAATATTGAATTTTTAAGATTACGAATTATAAATATTTATATGAATAATTATTTAAGTGTTTTAGGAAGTCCGAGAGCGGGACAGTTCAGCTCTGATGTCATCGATGAATTATATAACTTGCTTCGTGACCCATTTTTAACATTGGGTAAAACAACATTTTCAGATGACAAGGTTCGGTTCAATACCACAAATAAGCAATTTACTTGTGAAATTGATCTTCCAGGAGTTAAAAAATCTGATATGAAAATTACTCAGGAAGGTGAAACAGTTTATATTAGTGCTACAAGGAAAATAATCACTAGTGGTGGAACCAAAGAAGAAAACTACACAAGATCATTTAAGTTTGATCGGTTTAAATTCGATGTTGCCTCTCTTAACGCGAAATTAGAAGATGGTATATTAACCATCACGTTACAAGCCAAACATATCCCTAAAAATGAAGTAAAAGAAATTAAAGTTAGTTGAGTTTTATTTCAACTATAGTAAATAATTTAGGTCATGCAGATTGTTTGGGAGTTGTAGGTAGTGGTGATACTTACAATTGGTTTAGGTGGATCTGCATGACCTTTTATTATGACAAAAACACTTAAAATATTGGTTATTGGAGAACTTTGTTTAGATAAATTCACATACGGTAAAGCATTTAGGTTATGTCCAGATGTACCAGCTCCTGTATTTACACCAGTTCATGAAATACAAAATCCCGGAATGGCTGGTAATGTTGTCAATAATCTTACACAACTTAAAAATGCCAAAGTTGATTTGGTTTCAAATTCAGAACATATTATTAAACAACGATATGTTGATAAAACCACTAACCATACCTTTTTAAGAGTTGATTATAACGATTCAGTCAAACCATATGATAATTCCCACCCGGCTATTGAAGCTGAATTAGATACATATGATTTTGTGATTATTTCAGATTACTGTAAAGGATTTGTCACCGAAGAATTAATTCAAAAAGTATGTGATAATCACCCGATGGTATTTGTAGAAACCAAAAAGATTCTCGGAGATTTCTGCAAAAACGCAAAGTTCATTAAAATGAATGAACAAGAATTCAGTGATATTCAACATACAATAAACGTTCAAGATTGGGATGATAAATTAATTATCACGTTAGGAGACCGTGGATGCCAATATAAAAATCAAATTTATCCGGTTAATAAAGTTGAAGTATTCGACTTATGTGGTGCTGGGGATACATTTTTAGCGGCATTTGCAGTTGGATATTGGTTGGATAATGATATTGAAAGCTCAATCGAACTAGCTAATAATGCTGCAAGTGAGGTAGTCCAGCACCGGGGTGTTGTAGCTGTTTATTCCCGATTAAATGAATCTGGTGAAGAAACAATTGTTAAAAAATTGAACATCTAGGGATAGCTCATATAATTTTTATATGGCTAAAAAGATTGAATTAGAACCTTGTTTATTTTGCCCGCCAAAACATCAATTGAGATCAAATCTCTCATTATGGACTCTTCTTGGAAGTAATAGGCACCATTGCATTTCCTGTGAAAGGTGTGGCGCAAAAGGACCAATTGTTGAAGAAGAAAACAAAAAAATTGCCTTAAATTTAGCAGCAGAGTTGTGGAATAAAAGATTTAATTAAGTATTGTCATGTCGTTTTTATTAGCTAACTTACCTATAACTAAAGTATACGTTAAATCCGAATATTTATATAATTTAGAACAACCATCAACCGCGTTGATTGAAGGGTATTGGTGCACTGTTAAATCGAAACAAGGTAAAGCATTATTATTTGAAACCCTATTACCTGAATATGGTGCTCTATATGATAAATTACCTATTTCGGCTTTTGTTTGGAATAAAAATTATGATAGAGGTAATCAACTACCATTACAAATGTTACAACTTTGGGATTGCTTTTCATATCATATAACGATACTTGAAAAAGCATTACTTAAAGGGTTAACATGTGAGTTTAAAGCAAAAGATAAAAATTGGTATAAAGGTCAATATCTATTTACGATAGATTCATGTGCTCCAGATTCAAATCTAATTGACACAACATTTAGTGAAGTAAATGCAGAACATAAAAGTTTTAATATACTTAAATTAGAAAACGGTCAATTTGCCGCACAACCTAACAATAGAATTAGGTGGTATGAACAATCATTAATTCCAGAACAAATTAAAAAATGCGATTTCAAAGTATGTGACCGTGATTATACATGCGAAACCGGAGAAAAATGGACAGTCGGTGATTCTGACGATTTTTTTTACAAATCAAATGTTGAATTAATTGAGGAAAATAGCTAATATAGATATATGGCGCATTTAATATTGTTACATCAATTAGATCAAGGCAACACACCTGGTGATAATAAGTATATACCAACACTTTTTAATTTAGATTCCGTGGATTTAATTGAACCATCAACACCAGAAGCTACGAAAACACATAGTTTAATCCAATTTAGATGGGGTAGTAGAGTTAAAGTTAAAGAATCATTAACAGAAATACGTGAAAAATCATTAGAACATTAATATGAATGTAGAAGTAATTTTAAGAGCATTAGAGCATTATTGTAAACAACACAAACAACTAAATTTAGATTCAAAAGCCACAAAAGAACATATGGCTAAATGGATCTCTGATTTTATTGTTGAGGATTTTAACCAATCTCAAATGAACGAATTAGACGATGAATATGAGAAAATTAGCAAGTATAAGAACAATCACAGATGTTAAACCAATTGAAGGTGCGGATAAAATTCAAGCCTATCAAGTTGATGGTTGGTGGGTAGTTGATCAAAAAGACACTCATAAAATTGGAGATAAAGTAATCTATTTTGAAATCGATAGTTTTCTCCCAATAAAACCAGAATTTGAATTTCTTCGAAAATCGTCTTACAAGAAATTACAAGACGGAACCGAGGGATTCCGATTGAAAACTATTCGTCTCCGTGGACAAATTAGTCAAGGTTTAATTCAACCACTCACATTTGATGCTGAAGAAGGCGAAGATGTAACCGAAAAACTTGGTGTTGTCAAGTACGAACCACCAATTCCAGCACAATTAGCTGGAAAGGTTAAAGGAAATTTTCCATTCTTCATTCCTAAAACAGATGAGGAAAGAATTCAAAATCTCAAGAAATATGTTGCAAAATACCATGGAGAGGCGGTATATATCACTGAAAAGCTCGACGGATCTAGCTTTACCTGTTTTTATCACCAATCGAAGGACGATAAAGAAGCTGAATTCGGGATTTGTTCTAGAAATCTCCAGTTAACTGAAACAGAAGGTAATACATTGTGGCAAGTTGCAAGAGAACTTGATTTGGAGAACAAACTCAAAAAATATTGTGAAGATAATAATGTTAGTATTGCTCTTCAAGGAGAGTTAGTTGGACCAGGGATCCAAGGTAATCCCTACAAGCTATCAGCACCAACAGTTTATTTCTTCACGGCATTTAATATTTCAATCCAACAACGGTTTGGAGGTATTGATTTTATGGATATCATCGAAGAATTGGAATTGAAAACGGTGCCAATTCTTGAGTACATGACATTACCGGAGGAAAATCTTATTGATTTTATGCTTGATTATGCGATTGGAAGGTCTATAATCAATGGTGACGCTGAAAGAGAAGGGGTTGTTGTAAGGAGTTTGAATGAATACAACGGGTTTTCTTTCAAAGCAATTAGTAATAATTTTCTTTTAAAACATAAATAAAAAACAGTTGTTGGTTTTAGGAGAGTTATTAATATTTAAGGGTAGTAAGGAAGTACGCACGTTGGGTGGACCGAGACGTAGACAGGTCGTAGTTAGGGGTGCACATTTAATTACCGAATAGGTTCGAATCCTATCTTCCTTATTACCACTAATTTTAAATTTTGTTCTTTGATTATTTTGGGCGAGTGGCGTAATTGGTAACCGCAACGAACTTAAAATTCGTTGGTCGTAAGACCGTGTGGGTTCGAGTCCCTCCTCGCCTACCATTTTTATGAGAGTATCTATAATAAAAATCGGAAACCCTACACATTTTAAACTTTTAGAAGATAGCTATCCTGTATGTGGAGTGATAAGTAAATCTGCAAAAGATAACGCTACATGTGATCCAACATGTGTTGATTGTTTAAGATGCCGTAGAACGAAGATTTGGAAAAGTAAAATTATATAATACCCCGGTATCTCAGTTGGTAGAGCATGACACTTTTAATGTTGTTGTCGCAGGTTCAAGTCCTGCTCGGGGTACCAATTTTTAATAAATAATAAGTTGATTGTTCTTTGATAAGTAATATAATAAATTTATGCGGGGTGCAGCAGAGGTTAGCTGAGCTGGCTCATAACCAGAAGGTCGAGGGTTCGAATCCCTCCCCCGCAACCAATTTATGTTGCTAGTAGCTTAATCGGTTAAAGCCTTCGATTGTGAATCGAACGAGTGTGGGTTCAAATCCCATCTAGCACCCTCAGGGAATAGCTCAGTTGGCTAGAGTGCCTCATTTGGAGTGAGGAAGTCGCAGGTTCGAGTCCTGCTTCCCTGACCATTTTAAAATTTGTTCTTTGATATTATATCGCGACTGTGGTGTTTAATGTAGCATGTCTGTCTTCCAAACAGAGGGAGAGGGTTCAAACCCCTCCAGTCGTACCAATTATAACATATACCGAGAAGGATGGTTCCAGAAGTATCAAAAACTTCGCACACCACATAGGATAGCATTGAAGCTCTTATATGTTTTGCAGTCCCTATCGTTTAATGGTTAGGATATCGCCCTTTCACGGCGACGATCTCGGTTCGACTCCGAGTAGGGATACCAATTTATGGGGCCGTAGCTCAATGGGAGAGCGGTTGCTTTGCAAGCAATTGGTTGTCAGTTCGAGTCTGACCGGTATCCACCAATAGTTATGTAGCTCAGCCCGGTTAGAGCTCACACCTGATAAGCGTGAGGTCGCTGGTTCAAATCCAGCCATAACTACCAATTTTGGTCATGTAGCTCAATAGAGTAGAGCACCGCACTGTCGATGCGAAGGTTGCGGGTTCGATTCCCGTCATGACCGCTTTTGTAAGGCTCCTTGACAGAATTGCCTTATTGTACCCGATTGCTAGTCGGAGGTCTGTGTAAGCGGATGGGGGTTGAAGTCCCTCAGGAGCCGCCATGGGAACGCGGTGAAGTTGGAGAGTCACGAGAGACTGTAAATCTCTTCCAATTGGTGAGTAGGTTCGAATCCTACCGTTCCCACCAATTTTTGTGGAGTAGCTCAATGGTAGAGCAGCAGATTGTTAATCTGCCGGTTACTGGTTCGAGGCCAGTCTCCACAGCCAATTTAACGAAAAATAACGAAACAATGAAATAACGAACATGCCTACAACTTTATATGCAATTATATTCAAAGAATCTGGAGAAGTATTAACACCAGATTCAATCAAAAAATATTGGCCATCATATGGTACTAATGGTTTATATGGGTGGAGACCACCTAAAAAGATCTATTATACTTTAGGTAAAGCTAAACAAGGGTTTTCGTATATTCCAGAACAATTAAAACCCAAATTAGCAATTGCAGAATTTACTTATTTTAAAATTGTTGAAGAAGGTACAGAACTTAAACGTAAGCAAGATATAAATCGGATTAAAAAAGAATATCAAGATAATATTAGACGACTTAAAGCTAAAATCCGAAATTGCAACATTGAAAAAGAACGGTTGAAAGACTTAAATATATCATTACAACAGTATCAACAACAATTGGATGAATTACTTTAATGCCTATGTCGCTTAGTGGTTGATAGCGCTGGTTTTGTAAACCAGATCCGAAAGGACACCGGGGGTTCGAATCCCTCCATAGGCTCCATTTATTGCCCTGTAGCTTAATTGGTAGAGCACCCGACTTTGACTCGGGCGGAAAAAGTTCGAATCTTTTCGGGGCTGCCACTTCTTAATTGACTATTTTTAGAACTACCATATAATTTAATCATGACATTTAAACAAGAACTCAATTATCATTACAATAAAAGTATTAATGATCATCGCGAAGCAGTACGTGATGCAGCTAAATTAGATATGGTTCTAATTGAACCAGAATTTAAGGATGAATTACTTCGTGCAGCAAGAAATGGTGATTCAGTCTGTGTGTTTAGCACAGGTACACCAAGTTTAAATATGGCATATCATATGTTAGCGGAAGAATATGGGTTAAAGTCAGAAGATTCATGGACTTATACCGAAAATGATACTGATAGTTTTAAGTATAGGGATGTACAAGTATCTGGATGGGAAACAATTTAAAAATTTTCATTGACTTAATTTGGAATTTAATACATCATATAGCTATGACATTTAAAGACGAACTCATAAATCTTTACACTGAAAAATGTAACGAAAAAGAACAAGAACTTTGTAATGAAGTGGAATCATATATGGTTTCGCTGTTACCAGATTTTATGAATAAATTACGTGAGGCAGCGGCATCTGGTAAATCTCAGTGTGAATTCCCTCCTGTACCGGTAAGTCAAAGGATAGCATACCATAAGTTAGCATTCACACACGGGTTGAGTTCAAAAGATGCACTAATATTTACAGGATCCGGTGATGAAAGAGGTGTAATTATATCTGGTTGGAGTCAATCTAAATCAAAACCAAAATTCCCATCTAATACAATGCTAAAAGAAATTCCCATCTAATACAATGCTAAAAGAGGCAGCAAATATTAAATAAACTCTTGGATTATTACGGATTATCAATATAATCGATGTATAATAAAACAATTTTACCACTAAAGGTTTACCGTTAAGTGGAACCCGGCAATGAATAAAACGGTAGAGGTATACCTCTTAAATCCACCGGTGAGGAGATGTGGTGATCCTCACACCATTTGAAGGGCTCATAGTTTAAAATGCACTAAAAACACACAGCTCATAACTGTCGAGATTGCTGGTTGGAGTCCAGCTGAGCCCACCATTTAACACAACATTATTATGAAACTACCAATATTATACAAAAAAGCTCAAACAGGAGCAACACGACACTGGACCGTTGAAATTTCAGACACAGGATACAGAGCAATTTATGGTCAAGTTGACGGTAAAACTACTGTTTCTGAATGGTATCTCACCGAAGCTACTAACGTTGGAAGAGCAAATGAACGAAATATTGCTCAACAAGCTCAATTTGAAGCTGAAGCGTTATGGCAAAAAAAGAAAGACTCCGGATATACCACAGAAATCGGTGATATTAACAAAAAACCAGCATTTGTTAAGCCAATGCTAGCAGATACCTGGGAAAAACGTCAAGATAAAGTAAAATTCCCAGTTTTTTCGCAACCTAAATTGGATGGAATGAGAGCTGTTATGACCAAAGACGGAGCTTTTACTAGAAACGGTAAAAAGTGGGTTACGGTTCCACATATTTTAGCTCAATTACAACCAATTTTTGATTTATATCCTGATCTTATTTTAGATGGAGAACTATACAATCATGATTTTAAGGATGATTTTAACAAAATTTCATCTTTAGCAAAAAAGACTAAACCAACTAATGAAGATTTGCAAGAAACAGCGAAATTACTACAATATTGGGTTTATGATGTTACGTGTTCTCCGGATGCAAGCGACAGGCATAAAATGCCGAGCAGTACATTTGCTGATCGGCGAGACTTTATTCAGAACTTATTTAACACCTTCGAATGTCCAGCTATCAATGTTGTTGAGACTGTTCATGTTTCAACTCAAGATCTATTGGATGATATATATTGCAATTATCTTGAAAAAGGTTATGAAGGTCAAATGATCCGGTTGGATACATTGTATGAGCGTAAGAGATCTAAATCTCTCATGAAACGTAAGACCTTTTATGATGAAGAGTATAAAATTGTATCCGTTGAAGAAGGTAATGGAAAGAAAAAAGGAATGGTAGGATATATGTTTCTTGAACGGGAAGACGGGGTTCAATTCAGATCAAACATTAAAGGTTCTCATGAATTTCTTCAAGAACTGTTTGAACGGCGGGATGAGTTGGTAGATAAATACGCAACTTGCAGATTTCCAAATTTAACACCGGATGGTATACCACGATTTCCATACGTAGTTAAGATCCGGGATGGAAAGGGTATTGATTAATTTTACTAGAAATTGCCTGCTGTGGAATCATGGTGGGAATGATGCATCCGTTTCTGGTAAGGGTTTCGAGTGTTAATCTGATCGAATATTTTGCGTGATGCGTATTTGTAAGTACCCTAAAAAACACTCTTGTTTTCTTATAGCTAGTATTCATAATGGAAAGGGTATTGATTAATTTCGAAAAGTATATGTTCTGGAGGTCCGGGGCGTGGTACCAGCTTTTCGAAAAAGGTTTATACGTTTCCCTTCTTGGAAAGATTTCTGAGGAAAAACGTATGTTTTATTATTCTTATATTGAAGTGGATAACCATATAACAAAAAGAAAGATATAATTATGCCAAGCGGAGATTTCACAAACCCGAGATATCAAAATGAAAACAGGACTGCAACAAATTCAGATTTATACAAAAAATATGGATATGTACCGAGAGTTAATTCTGATGATTATGATTGCAAACGCGATTATCAGTCAACCTTAAATGACGCAAAACAGTATGAATATAACAAAAATGATTGGAAATAACATATGAAAGTTTATATAGGACCATATCCATCTAGATTAATTAGCCGTTTATACGACGATTATATGAATAAAAAATATGATTATAAATGGCCTGAAACACAAACTAGCTTTGAACGAAAACTCGAATGGGTGGACGATAAAATTCAATCTTTTTATAACATTTTTAATTGGATTTGGTATGATCGCCGTAAACAAAAAATAAAGATAAGAATCGATCCACACGATACATGGGGAATGGATGATACGTTAGCTCATATTATTTTACCAATGCTCAAACAACTGAAAGCAACAAAACATGGTACCCCATATGTTGATGAAGTTGATGTTCCAGCCAATTTAGCTCCTACTCAGTTTGATGAGGATACCGGGCTGGATGATACTCATGAGGCACGGTGGGAGTGGGTTTTTAATGAAATTATTTGGGCTTTCGAACAAATCCTTGACGATACTTGGGAATCACAGTATTATAAATTTAGTGATAATCTTGATGATCCACCGATTTATGCGGATACAGAAGGTCATAGAAAACATCAAGATCGAATTACAAACGGATTAAAATTGTTTGGAAAATATTTCCAATGTCTGTGGGATTAAATTATGCAAAAAACAACAATTGAAGAATATCGGGAATTGTATTATAATACAATGAGTGAACGTGTCGATAAATTAGGCATTAACTATAAAGTTGACAAACATGTTAGAGAAGCAATAAGAAACTTTCAGGTCGGGTGTCGGGTATATCCGGACGATGCCAATGAAAGAAACATAATGGTGTGGTATATAAAAACAATTGGTGCATTATCTATCCACCAAGTAGATGAAGAAGGCAAACAATTTATTTACGTATCTGGATGGACTAATTGGGCTGATAAACCAGGCGACGGACAATAATAAAAGAAAAATCGTATGAGTGGTGGGCATTTTGATTACAAACAACATAAAATCCGCGATATTCTAGAAAATATTGAGGGTTTAATTAGATCTAATGATGATACAACTCTCAACGAATGGGGTGTTCCCCGGGGCCATCAATTCTCTCCAGAAGTTATGGATGAGTTTAAAAAAGCACATTTTTATCTTAAACGTGCATACATTTATGCTCATCAAATTGATTTATTAATTTGTGGAGATACCGGGGAAGAAACATTTTTAAAAAGATTAAAAGCACAATTAGAAGCGGAAAACGAAAATTTATGAACTGGTATTTTTCAGACCCACATTTCGGTCATGTCAATATGGCTAAACATCGTGGATTTTCTTCAGTTGAAGAAATGGATCAAACAATTGTTGATAATTTGAATCAATACATCACCAAGAAAGATATTATATATTGTTTAGGAGATGTATTTTGGAAAGGCACGTATCAAGATATCAGGAAATTTTTCACTAAAATAAAGTTCAGTCGGATGATTTTTATTAAAGGTAACCATGATAAAAAGTTACTCAGCTTTTTAAACCATACTAAAGACACTAGATTTGAACTTCACGATAGTTTAATTGTTAAAGATAGTGGGATACAACTTCACCTGTATCATTATCCAATTTTTGATTGGGATCGAAAATTCCACAACAAACCTGATAATTTCAAATATTTACATCTACACGGACATCAACATCAGAATCAACAAAATAGTTTGATGCGGATCAAAGGAGCTGTCAATGTAAATCTTGATCTAAACGAATATAAACCTTTAAACATTGACGATATTAAGATGATTGTCAATAATCAACCAGATGTCTGACGGTTTTTGGATTACAATTTTAACGATTTTTTTCATTGTATTCGCTGTTGTCATCAATTATAATTACGGTGAACACAAAAATCGGATGACAAATCCGAACAAACTATTAAACCCTCAACTGGTAAATCAATGATTATAGATATTAACAGTATTGACACGGATCAATTTCAAGTAAAAGACGGTATTTTTTGCGGTGAAGAAAGTATTCTCGTGACCCCAAATCATATCGGAACAAAATTCACTCAAAAGAACAAACGATTCCGTTCATCTATTTGGAATAAATCCGGAGAACTATTGTCTGCTTCATTGATGAAATTCGTAAATGCAGGGGAAAGACCAGAAGATTTTCCATTGCCTTCGTCATTAAAAAACACAAAAGCGATGCTTAAAATTGACGGATCTACATTAATTATCACCAAGCGTAATGGTATTTTAAACTGTCGTACTAGAGGTGCATTTGATGTTGAACAACAACCAAATAGTTATGAAATTTCAATATTACAGGAAAAATATCCATTAGCTTTTGATAATGAATTGTTAGATTCTGAACAATATTCGTTAATTTTCGAATGGGTATCTCCAGTTAATGTTATTGTAGTTAAATATCCTGAACCTGATATGATCTTGCTTAATATTGTTAAGCATTCAAATTATTCATATTTCACTCAAAATGAAATTGATAGCTTTGCGGAGCAATACGGTTTACAACGTCCATCAATGTTCTATTTCGATACAATTGAAACGTTGAGAGATCAAGTATATCAATGGGATACTAACGAAGGCGTTGTATTATATCACAGTAATGATCAAGAATGTCATAAATTCAAAGCTGCGAAGTATTTATACATACATTCTATCAAATCATCACTTAACACGGAAGAGAAACTCATTGATTTATTTTTAACATCCAAAACAAATAACTACAATAAATTTTTCGATTATATTGCAACGAATATTGATTATGAGGTTGCTCAACATTTTCGCGGTCAATTATCGAAAATTTGCGACGCAAATAAAGAAGTTATGAATATTCTTGACGGTATGCAGAATTTCGTTAATAATATACAGAACATGACACGGAAAGAACAAGCTTTAAAAATTACATCCGCATATGGAAAAACAAACAGAGCATCTTTTGTTTTTTGTCTGTTAGATGGAAAAGAGCTTGATAATAAAGCAAAAAAGAAACTGTTTTTTCAAGTATTGAAATAAAAAACAAATTATGCAAAAATTAATTTACACAAAAGGATTACCCGCATCTGGTAAGTCAACATGGGCTCGATCAATGGTTGAAAAACATGACTATATGAAAAGAGTTAACAAAGATGACTTGAGATCCATGATTGATAACAACATTTGGTCGTGGGAAAACGAAAAATTTATCCTTAAGATTCGCGATCAAATTATCGAACGCACTTTGATCGACGGGCACAGTATCATTGTAGATGATACAAACCTTGCTCCTAAACACGTTACGCGGTTTCATGAAATTGTTAATGCAATCAATGACGTTCATAAGTTGAATATCAAAGTTCAAGAACAATTTTTTGATATTAGTGTTGAAGAGTGTATTCGTCGTGATCTTAACCGGGAACGTTCTGTTGGAGAAAAGGTTATCCGGGATATGTACAACAAATATCTGAATCCGATCAAGAGGAACGAACAACCTGTATATAATCCAGATCTTCCGGATGCAATTATTTGTGATTTAGATGGAACTCTTGCATTATATGATGATCAAGGTAACTCAGCTCGTCATTACGATAGAGACTTTATCAACGATAAATGCAATAAAATTGTATTGGATGTAATTAACCGATATTGTGTGGATAATAAATTAATTATTTTTTCCGGAAGAAACGGTAAATATTTTCAAGAAACACAGCAATGGCTTGCTTTAAATAAAATCTATCCAGATAAGTTTGTAATGAGGGAGGCTACTGATAGGCGGAAAGATATAGTTATCAAACAGGAAATGTACGAAACACACGTTAAAGATAAATATAATGTAAAATTCTGTATTGACGACCGGAGACAAGTCATTAAACTTTGGCAATCTTTAGGATTGTATGTATTAGATGTTGGAAGAGGGTTTGAATTTTAATATGAGAGAAATAAAATTTAGAGTGTGGGATAAAATTAATAAAGAATTTAGCAACCATACAAATCGAGATCCATTTATGGACCTTTCTATGGGAGATATTTTTTATTGGGAACGACGGCAGAATGAAGATGGGGTATACGAGGGTGATATAATTCTGAAGGACGAAAATAAAAACAGGTTCGTTTTACAACAATATACCGGATTAAAAGATTCT